>Ga0209040_10001327_pt1 | contig 19522 bp, 17 predicted proteins | sample BogFormECP12_OM3_FD_188240 | JGI IMG/M metagenome (GOLD analysis project Ga0209040, IMG submission 188240) | Bog forest soil microbial communities from Calvert Island, British Columbia, Canada - ECP12_OM3 (SPAdes) (version 2) | ecosystem: Environmental > Aquatic > Freshwater > Wetlands > Bog ...
GTCAACCGGGTCAGTACGGCCAGTACCCGGGGCCCTACGGCCAGCCTCCCGCGGACGCCGGCGCGAAGAAGTCGCGGACGGTCATTGGCACGGTGGTCGGGGTGTTCGCCGCCGTCATCGTCGCGGTGGTATTGGTGCTGGGCTTCTGGGCGCCGGGGTTCTTCGTGACCACCAAGCTGGACGTCAATAAGGCGCAGGCCGGTGTGGCGCAGATTCTCAGCGACAACACCAACGGCTACGGGGCGAAGAACGTCAAAGACGTCAAGTGCAACAACGGCCAGAATCCGACCGTTAAAAAGGGCACCACCTTCGACTGTGACGTCAGCATCGACGGCACCAAGCGTCAGGTCACGGTGACCTTCCAGGACAACAAGGGCACCTACGAGGTCGGCCGGCCCAAGTAGCGCGAATACCTCACGACCCGGGCAGCGCGTCGAGCGCCTTTTGCAGCCGCGTGATCGGGGACGCGACCCCGAGCCGGGTCGCCAGCTCGGCGGTCCGCGCCGGGTCGGCCGCCACCAGCGGCACGGCGTCGGCCGGCGTCGATAGCGTGACAGGCGCGTCGGTGGCCACCCGCACCACGGGGCCGGCGACTTCGATGTAGTCGGCGGCGTTGCGCAGCTTGGCCCTAACACCCTTGGACAGCGACGATTTGGGGTCGTCGACGGCGGCCAAGATCCCCGCCAGCGAGCCGTGCTGCGCCAATAGTGTCGCGGCGGTCTTCTCGCCGATGCCGGGTACACCCGGCAGCCCGTCGGAGGGGTCGCCGCGCAGCAGCGCCAGCTCGGCATAGCCGGCGCCGGCCCGATCGGCGGGCACGCCGTAGCGTTCGGCCACCTCGTGGGGGCCCATCAGGGTCGCATTGGTCAGGCCGCGCCCCAGGTAGAGCACGCGAACGGGCACCGGGTCGTCGCCGACCACCTGTAACAGGTCGCGATCGCCGCTGACGACGACGACCGGGTCACGTCGTTCCTGGGCGGCCAGTGTGCCGATCACGTCATCGGCTTCGAAACCCTCGGCGCCGCCGGTGCAGAAGCCGAACGCGTCGAGGATCTCCGTGATCATTTCCACCTGCGGAGACAATTCGTCGGGTACTTCCTCGACATCGGGTTGCCCGTCGGGATGTTCTTCCTCGACCCGATGCGCCTTGTACGACGGGATGCGGTCCACCCGAAACTGCGGGCGCCAGTCCAAATCCAGGCACACCACCAACCGGCCGGGTCGCTGTTTGGTGATCAGCATGGCCACCGAGTCCAAGAAGCCGCGGACGGCGTTCACCGGCCGGCCGTCGGGCGCTGTGATCGAGGACGGGACGCCAAAGTAGGAGCGAAACCACATGCTGGCGCCGTCAAGCAGCAGCAGCGGTGCGGACATGCCCGCCATCCTGCCAGCCCCATCCCGGCTAGGTTCGATTGCCGGGCTCCTCCTCATCGCGCTGCGCGCTCTTCATCGTCACCCGGCTAGGTTCGATTGCCGGGCTCCTCCTCATCGCGCTGCGCGCTCTGCATCGTCACCCGGCTAGCCTGACTGCTATGGGGTCTCACCGATTCGATGCAGACGTTTACCGCCGCCGGATTGCGGCGGCGACCGTCGCTACCGCCGAGGCCGGCTTGGCCGGCCTGGTGATCACCCCGGGCTACGACTTGCGGTATCTGCTGGGCTCGCGCGCGCAGACCTTCGAGCGGCTCACAGCGCTGGTGTTGCCGGTAGTCGGTGATCCGACCGTGGTGGTGCCGCGACTCGAGCTGGCGTCGCTGAAACAATCCGCTGTCGCGGATCTGGGCCTGGCGGTGCGGGATTGGGTCGACGGTGACGACCCTTACCAGCTTGTTGCGGAGGCCTTGACGGGCTTAGCCGGCGGGCCCGCCGCGACTGCGGTCACCGATTCCATGCCCGCGCTGCACCTGCTGCCATTGGCCGATGTGTTCGGTGTGCTGCCGGTGCTGGCCACCGGCGTGCTGCGGGGACTGCGGATGGTCAAGGACGCCTCCGAGATCGACGCGCTGCGCAAGGCGGGCGCGGCCATCGATCGGGTGCACTCCCGGGTGCCGGACTTCCTGGTACCCGGTCGAAGCGAAGCGGACGTCGCCGGCGATATTGCCGAAGCCATTGTCGCCGAGGGACATTCAGAGGTGGCGTTCGTCATCGTGGGATCCGGTCCGCATGGTGCCGACCCGCATCACAGCTACTCGGATCGGGAACTCCGCGTCGGCGACATCATCGTCGTCGACATCGGCGGGGCGTACGAGCCCGGATATAACTCCGACTCGACGCGTACTTACAGCATCGGTGAGCCCAGCGCCGAAGTGGCGCAGCAGTATTCAGTGTTGCAGCGGGCGCAACGGGCCGCGGTCGAGGCGGTGCGCCCGGGAGTGACCGCCGAAGCGGTCGACGCCGCCGCCCGCGACGTGTTGGCGAAAGCAGGGCTCGCCGAATATTTCGTGCACCGCACCGGCCACGGCATCGGGTTGTCCGTCCACGAAGAGCCGTACATCGTCGCGGGCAACGATTTGCCGCTGCAGGCGGGCATGGCGTTTTCCGTCGAGCCCGGGATCTATTTCCCCGGCCGGTGGGGGGCACGTATCGAGGACATCGTCGTGGTGGGCGACGACGGCGCTCTATCGGTCAACCACCGTCCGCACGAGCTGATCGTCGTCCCGACCTAAGCTTCGCGTATTAGGCTCGTGCGATGACCGATCACGACCGCGCCGCCGCCCGCCGAGAAATAGCCGACGCCCTGCTCAACGCGTTGGAACGTCGACATGAAGTGTTGGACTTGATCGTGCAGGCCGACGACCGGCCGGCTGCGGTCGACGGCATCGTCGCGTTGCTCGGCACCTCGCGCCTGGGCGCTGAAGCTGTGATTGGCATGTCGTTCGATCAGCTGACCAAGCACTCGCGCAAGAAGATTGCCGCCGAGCTCGAAGACATGAACAACCTGTTGACTTTCACGTTCAAAGACCGGCCGGCCAGCTCCGGCGATTCCCTGGCGCTCCGCCCGTTCTCCGGGCGGTCCGACCGCGATATTTTCGCCGCACGTTGTGAGGACGTCGGCGCCAAGGGTGATGGGTCTGGCGGCCCGGCGGGTGGCCTCGACGATGAGATCCGCTCGGCGCAGAACCGATTCGACGCCGAGGAGGCCGCCTGGTTTGTCGCGGTCGACGGCGACGAGAAGGTCGGCATGGTCTTCGGTGAACTCGAAGACCACGAGGTCCATGTGCGGATCTGGATCCATCCCGACTACCGGCATCGCGGATATGGCACCGCCGCGCTGGCCAAATCCCGACCGGAAATGGCCGCCTACTTCCCCGCCGTGCCGCTGGTGATTCGGGCGCCCGGCGCCACGCTCGTCTAGCGGGCTACTCGGCTTTCCGGGCCAGCAGATCCGACGACCCCAGCACCCGCTCGATTTGCACCTCGATGACCACCCGTCGCGGGTTGACCCGCGGTGTGCGATAACGCTGGGCATAGCGCAGCTCGGCGTCACGAACAGCATCAACCTCCCGGTTGACGCTGGCCCGCCCCTCCAGCGATAGCCAGCGAGCCCCGTCGACCTGACTGAGCACCGCGACCCCGCCGCGCTCGGCGTTGACCGCCTTCTGCGAGCCGCCGGTGGTGATCACCCGCGCGATATGGGTCTTGGGGTCGAAGGTGAAACCCACCGCGACCACGTGCGGCGAATTGTCGGTGCGCAGCGTGGTCAGCATGGCGAGATGGCGTTCCGTCAGAAACGCCAGTGCGTCGTTGGTCAGCCGGGCGGAGGAGTTCGCCATCACCGCTCACGCTAGCGCAGGTGATAATCGCAGCCGTGGATGACACGGGGGCTGCAACGGTGCTGATCCTCGGCGGCCGCAGCGAGATCGGTATCGAACTCGCGCGACGGCTGGCCCCCGGGGCGACGGTAATACTGGCAGCGCGCAAAGCCGATCAGCTCGCCGCGGAAGTCGCGGCCCTCGTCGCCGCCGGTGCGGCGGCCGTGCACACCAGGGAGTTCGATGCCGACGACCTGGACTCGCACGGCCCGCTCGTGGCGTCGATCATCGCTGATCACGGCCCCATCGACACCGCGGTGCTGGCTTTCGGGATTCTCGGTGACCAGGCCCGCGCCGAGGCCGATGCCGCGCACGCGGTGGCTATCGTGCATACCGACTACGTCGCGCAGGTCAGCCTGCTCACCCATCTCGCGTCGGCGATGCGGCAGGCTGGGCGGGGGTCGCTGGTGGTGTTCTCCTCGGTGGCCGGGGTGCGAGTGCGTCGGGCGAACTATGTGTACGGCTCGGCGAAGGCCGGGCTGGACGGCTTCGCCAGCGGGCTGGCCGACGCGCTGCACGGCACCGGGGTGCGGTTGCTGATCGCGCGCCCGGGATTCGTCATCGGGCGCATGACGCAGGGCATGACGCCCGCCCCGTTTTCCAGCACCCCGGAGCAGGTGGCCGCGGCCACCGCCCGGGCACTTGCCAAAGGACGGCGCACCGTCTGGATCCCGTGGACGCTGCGGCCGATCTTCTTCGCGATGCGGTTGCTGCCGCAATTCGTCTGGCGGCGGATGCCGCGATGATCGGCATCACGTCACGAATGATAAAGGGCAGCAATAATATACGGATCGAAGCGGCGGCTTGGCCCGCTCGGCGACAATGTAGCGGCACTCGTCGGGAGTGGCGCGCGGTTACGGCACCAACGGCACCCGCCACATCGGCGTCCCGGGGTCGAGAAACCAGAGCCGTGTCAGTGTCAGCCGCAGGATGCGTACCGCGCCGATGATCAAGAGCACCGCAAGCGGGAGGTTGCCGAGCGCGGCGGTCAACACCGAGACCCAAAATTGGCCCGGCCCGGCGGTCAGCACGTCGAACCAGGCATCACAGATCAGCAGAACCCCCGTAGTGAACGCGGGAAGTACCACCAGCTGTCGGCGCAGCCAGCCCAGCACTGCGGTCACCACCATGAACACGATGAGCAGACAGTCAAAACCGATCCACGTTGCCGGCCAGTTATGGGCGACATAATTCGCGGGCAGCGTGAAGCCCAGGTAGACCATCCACGGGATCAACCCGATCACGCCGCCGACCATCAAGGTCAATCGGTTCCGCCGCATGCGTCTCGCGAGCAATGGTGGCAACACTTCCTCAAGCGGACGCTGCAGTCGCTGAATCAAATCGCGGCGTTCACCTGGTGACATCGCCTCGATGTGGGCATCCGATAGCATGCCATCGCCGTAGCCAGTCATGACTCTTTAGTATCCGCGTCGGCATCAGGCCGATGGCGAAATCTCGTGCGCCGCTCGGCGACGTCGACACCGGCCGTCGGCTGAGGGTGTTGTCATCCCTATACGTTGCGTCTCGTTGTTAGCCGCAGGCTGGGGCCAATTACCCATCGGCTGTGAGGTGACGAATCGAATCACGATCGCCGCTTTGATCATGAAGCCGTCGATAAGCCGAGGCCGACGGCGTAACGTGCAGGCAAGCGAGAGGGCCGGGTGGTTGCCATGACGCACAAGCGATCACTAAAAATCGCGATAATCGGCGCCGGAATGTCGGGCCTATGTATGGCCGCCAAACTGCAGGACGCCGGCATCGACTCGTTCACCATTTTCGAAAAGGCCGACGACGTCGGCGGGACATGGCGCGACAACACGTATCCCGGACTTACCTGCGACGTTCCGTCGCGGTACTACTCCTACTCGTTCCGGCCGAACCCGAATTGGTCGCATTGGCTCCCACCGGGTCCAGAGATACAGGCCTATTTCCAGCGGGTGGCCGACGAACGACGCATCCGTTCGCATATCCGGTTCGGCAGCAACGTGACGGCGGCCCGCTATGACGACGGAAAGTGGCAGCTCATCACGCCCGACGGCGAGGAGACATTCGACGTCCTCGTGACCGCCACCGGAGTCCTGCGGGTACCTCGTTATCCCGACATCCCTGGACGGGACACGTTCGCCGGACCCGCATTCCATTCCTCGCGCTGGGACCACTCGGTCTCCCTGCCGGACAAGCGGATTGGTTTGATCGGCACCGGCTCGACCGGGGTGCAGATCACCGCCGAGCTCGGCGGCAAGGTGCGCGCGCTGAAGGTTTTTCAGCGCACCGCTCAGTGGATCTATCCCTTACCTAACCCGCGTTACTCAAAGCTGGCCCAGGCGGCGCTGTCCCGATGGCCGGCGCTGAATGGTATGCCCTATCGCTTCTGGGGTTTGTTCGTCAGGATGATCTTCGGTCGTGCGCCCATCCGCCCGGGATGGCAGCGCCGACTGCTGCAGGCCGAATGTCGATGGAACCTGCGGCTCTCGGTGCGCGACCCGAAGCTGCGGGCCAAACTCACCCCTGACTACCAGCCGATGTGCAAACGGCAGATAATGGCCGGCCATTTCTACCGTTCCGTTCAAGAGCCCGGCGTCGAGGTGATCACCGACCCGATCGACCACATCGAGCCCCGCGGCATCGTCACCGCCGACGGCACCCTGCACGAACTGGACTTGCTGGTCTATGCCACCGGGTTCGACGCGCGCGCCTACGTGCGCCCGCTGGAGGTGATCGGCGAGGGCGGGCTCGCCCTGGACGAAGTCTGGGCCGACGGCCCGATGGCGTACCGGTCCGTGGCGGTGCCCGGGTTCCCCAACATGTTCATGCTGATGGGCCCGCATTCACCGATCGGCAACCAATCACTGGTGCCGATCGCCGAGGACCAGGCTGACTATGTGATGTGGTGGATCAAGCATCTCAGCGAGGGTGTCGCGCGCGCCGCGGCGCCGACCGAAGCGGCAACCAAGGAATACAACGAGAGCATGAAAGCCGCGATGCCTCAGACGATTTGGGTCACCGGATGCAGCAGTTGGTATCTCGGCAAAGATGGTCTGCCCGAACTCTTCCCCTGGACACCGGAGACTCATCGCGAGCTCTTGCGTCAACCCGTGCTTGCCGACTTCGACGTCCGCACCGATTGAGAATCAGGATTTCCCAGCGCGCCGCGCATAAGCGGCGCGCTTGTCGATCTCGACGTCGCTAGCGAAGACACGGTCGGTACCCAAGGCGCGGCCCATCGCCTCCGACAGACGTTGCGGCATGAAACGCTGGGCGGCCGCAGCCGTGCCGACCGAACGGGGAACGAACACCCGCGGTTTCGGTTTGGCAATCACACCCACGACTGCGCGGGCGACGTCGTCCGGTTCGGCGTTCCTAAAGCCCTTCGCCCGCCCGACGCCGGCAATCATCTCGGTATTAACCAGAGTCGGCAGAATCGCCGAGAAGTTGACACCACTTCCGCGATTTTCCATCCGAACGGCATCGGTGTACCCCAGCACGGCATGCTTTGTGGCGCAATAGGTTGCGATGCCCACGACTGGCTGCACGCTGCCAAGCGACGCGATGTTGATGATGTGCCCATGGCCGCGCGGCAGCATCCGCTTGGCAGCCAGCTTGGTGCCCAGGATCACGCCGTAGACGTTGACATCGAGCACCCGCTCGGTGACGGCGTCGGCCTCGTCCACCGCGTTACCGACCGCGATGACGCCGGCGTTGTTCACCAACACGTCGACGGGCCCCAATTGGTTCTCGACGGTGTCGAAGAAATCCGTGAAGGACCGCCGATCCGTCACGTCCAGTCGGCGGGCAACCTTGAGGCCCAGCTGGTTGCCGGCCTCCTTGACGGCTGTTCTGTCGATATCGCCGATCGCGACCGCGGCGCCCAAACCATGCAGAACCGTCGCGGTCGCCAGTCCAATTCCGCGCGCGCCGCCGGTGATGGCAATGACCTTGTTTTCAACAGACGCGCGTTTCATCGCCTACTGCTCCTTTTGGTCCGGGTTAAAGCGTAGGCGCTAAGCGACACCGAAGCGTTACTCGAGCCGAAGACATCCAGCGTCCACGCTTTGGGCCCGACCGCGCCGGGCATGGCCGCGCACGGAATCGGTAAGGCTGCGGTAGGAGGGTATGTGCGCTACGCCGCCGACGAGTTCGGCGGCGACGGGGTCACGGTGAACGCGCTGCGGCTGGGTTTCGTGGACACCAAAGCCACCTCAGCCGTTCCCCAGCAGGCCCGTGATCTGCTCACCGCTGCCATCCCGGCCGGGCGGCTGGGCGCACCCGAGGACATCGGTGCGGTGCTGGCGTTGTTGGCGCAGCCTGCTGCCGCCTGGATCAACGGCGCCGTCATTCCCGCAACCGCGGGGTTGAACAACCCGCTGCCGCTACCGCGGCTGCTCGGCTGGTCCAAAGCTGAGCGGCCCGCTAGTTGAGCGGCGAGAAACGTTGAGCGGCGCCGTCGTTAGACTGGCGCGGTGGCTCCGAGCTTCGCAGACGTCGCCAAGGCGCAATACGTCCTGCTGACGACTTTCACCAAGGACGGCCGACCTAAGCCGACGCCGGTCTGGGCCGCCTCCGATGGCGACCGCCTGTTGGTCATCAGCGAGGGGAAGGCGTGGAAGGTCAAGCGGATCCGCAACACCCAGCGGGTCACGCTGGCCGTTTGCGATATTCGCGGTCGTCCGAAAAGCGAGGCCATCGAGGCGACGGCCGCCATCCTCGACAAATCGCAGACCGGCGCCGTCTACGACGCAATCGGCCGGGAGTACGGACTGGTCGGTCGGGTGTTCAACCTGTTCAGCAAGCTGCGCGGCGGCATGCAGAACAACGTCGGCCTGGAATTGCGGCCGGCCGGCTAGTCACGCCCCGCTTCGCAGGTGTTCGCCGAAGAATGCAAAGACCCGCGCCCACGCATCCTCGGTGGCGGCCTGGTCATAGCCGAATCCGGTAATCCGCATCAGGGGCTGTGCGGGAAGCTTGTTGGCAAAGCCGTGCCCGGCGCCCGGATAGACCTTCACGTCGTTGGCGATGCCTTTTTGGTCCAGCACCCGTTTCAGCTTCGTGGGCGCCCCGGCGCCCATCAGGTCACGGCTACCGAAGCTGGCGACGATCGGGCATGCGCCGTCGAGTGTTTCGCTGAGCTCGCGCGGTAGCGGCGTGCCGTAGAAGGGTGCGGAGGCGGCAAAACCCTTGGGCGACATGACTAATGCGAATTGGCCGCCCATGCAGAATCCCGCGATGCCGACGCGGCCGCTGCATTCCGGCAGAGCCTGTAGGTGGTCGCGGGCAGCCAGCACGTCATCAAGCGAACGTCCCCGCTGCGTGAGCACGTCCCGCATGACCTTGGTGACGCACCGCGCCCACCCGCCGCGCGCGAACATGTTCGGGGTCAGCGCGATATATCCCGCCGCGGCGACATGGCTGTTAATCGATTGTTTGTCCGGCCCGTATCCGATCGCGTCGTGGATTATCACTACGCCCGGCCAGGGCCCTTGACCGTCAGGAACATCGAGCAGCGCGTCGATGGGGCCGGCGGGCGTATCGATCTCGATTGTCGTCACGTCAGCCATCTAACCGTGCGGCAGCGGTCGGCGGAACTCCAGCAGCCGCCGCCGACGTTGCCATCTCATGGTGTCGCGACTGTTTCTGGTCTACGTCCTGGTCGAGCTGGCGGTGGTGGTGGCGCTGGCGTCGACGCTCGGCCTGGGCTGGACGCTGTTGTTGTTGCTGGCCGCGTTTGTCGCCGGATTGGCGTTGGCGGGTTCGCAGCTCAAGCGCCAGCTGACACGGTTGGGATCCGGGCTGACGTCTCAGCAGGAACGGCTGGCCACCGACGGCGCGCTGGTAGCGCTGGGAACGGTGCTCGTCGTGGTTCCCGGCCTGGTCACCACCGCCGCGGGGGTGCTGCTCCTGCTACCGCCGACCCGGGCCGCCGCCCGCCCGATGCTGACGGCGATAGCGGCACGCGGCATCGGCAGGCGTGCGCCGCTGATCACCGTCACCACCGTCGGCGCCGATCGATACGCACCGACGCCGCGGCCCCGGACGGACTACATCGACGGCGAGGTTATCGACGTCACCGACGTCGCTGACATCGATCCGCCGGCCTTGCCGGGCGAGCGCGCGTAAATCTATACAGCGTGACGCAGGTCCCTACCGCCCTGTTGGTGAACGGCCGGGTGCACAGCCCGAGCCATCCCGATGCGACCGCGATGGCGGTCCGCGACGGAGTCGTGGTGTGGCTGGGCAGCGACGACGTGGGTCGCGGCCAGTTCCCCGATGCCGAGCCGGTCGATCTCGACGGCGGCTTTGTGGCGCCGGGCTTCGTCGACAGCCACATCCACCTCACCGCCACCGGTCTGACGCTGACCGGGCTCGATTTGCGGGCTACGGCCTCGCGTCGGCATTGCCTGCAGATGATCGCCGAATATGCGGCCGCCCATCCCGGTCAGCCGGTGTGGGGTCACGGTTGGGACGAATCCTCGTGGCCGGAGAATGCCCCGCCGAGCACTGCCGAGCTGGACGCCGTGTTGGGGGGCCGGCCCGCCTACCTGGCCCGCGTCGATGTGCACTCGGCGCTGGCCTCGACCGGTCTGCGCGCGCGGGTTCCCGGACTGAACGAAGCGACCGGATTCGACCCACAGCGCCCCTTGATCGGCGACGCGCATCACCTGGTTCGTGCCGCCGCACGCGACCTGTTGACCGATGCTCAGCGCGCTGAGGCTCGGGTGGCCGCGCTGGACGCCGTCGCCGCCAGCGGGATCGTCGCGGTGCACGAATGCGCCGGCCCCGAGATCGGCGGGCTGGACGACTGGCGCGAGTTGCGCACCCTCGGCCGCGCCCATGGGGTTCAGGTGATCGGTTACTGGGGTGAGGCGGTGGACAGCCCCGCGGAGGCGCGCGCGGTCATCGAGGACACCGGTGCGGCCGGCCTGGCCGGTGACCTGTTCGTCGACGGCGCGCTGGGCTCGCGCACCGCCTGGCTGCACGAGCCGTACGCCGATGCCCGTGACCGGGTCGGAACCTGCTACCTGGAACCCGACGTCATCACCGCGCATGTGCGAGCGTGTAGCGAAGCCGGCGTGACGGCGGGTTTCCACGTGATCGGTGACGCCGCCGTCTCGGCTGTCGTCGACGCGTTCGAGCGCGTGGTCGACGACCTCGGCGTGGTCGCGGTGGCTCGCTGCGGCCATCGGCTGGAGCACCTGGAGATGGTCACCGCAGATCAGGCGGCCAAGCTGGGCGCGTGGGGCGTCATGGCCAGCATGCAACCCAATTTCGACGCGCTGTGGGGCGGCGATGACGGCATGTACGCCCGCCGTCTCGGTGTCGGCCGAGCGGGGGTTCTCAACCCATTTGCGCTGCTAGCATCCCAAGGCGTGGCCCTCGCGTTCGGATCCGACGCACCGGTGACCGGCCTCGACCCCTGGGCGACCATCCGCGCGGCTACCAACCACCACACGCCAGTCAGCTCGGTCTCCGTGCGAGCCGCGTTTGCCGCGGCGACCCGCGGTGGCTGGCGGGCGGGCGGCGTCGGCGATGGCCTGGCGGGCACATTGGTTCCCGGCGCTCCCGCGTCCTACGCCGTCTGGGACGTCGACGGCTTCGACGCCCACGCGCCGAGCGACGCCGTCCGACGGTGGTCTACCGATCCGCGGTCGAGGGTGCCCGCATTGCCGCGGCTGGGCCCGACCGATCCGTTGCCCCGTTGTCGGCAAACCGTGCACAAGGGTGCCGTCATCTATGGCTAAGGGCATCAGGCGGTTCGACCGCTGGATGCGGCCAGGGGAGGACACCGAGGTCATCCCGGCGGTCACCGACGACGTCAAAGACGACCTCAAAGACGATCTCAAGGACGACGAAGCCACCGGCGAAATCCCGGTAGTTCACGACGACGACGCCGACGACGAGGCCGCCGACCTTGAGACCGTCTTCGAGTCGGTGGACGACGACGCCGACCTCGAGCCGACAGCCGACGATGATCGGCTGCCGAGCTTCGGCGACCACTTCCGCGAAAGAGCCGCGCAGCTAGGGCAACGGCTGGCCCAATTGGGCGCTGCGTTGCTGGTATGGCTGGGCAGCGAGCTGCGAATGCGGTTGCCCCAATTCGGCAAAGCCCTACGACCGCGGCTGACGCGCCTCGGCGCCGCAATCCTGGCCGGTTTGCTTCTTTGCTCGAGCTATCCCAGTTTCAACTGGTGGTGGGCTGCCGTCGTCGCGTTTGCGGTGCTGGCCTGGGTGCTGACCCGCCCGGCCACCACACCGCTGGGCGGATTCGGTTACGGCTTCTTGTTCGGCCTGGCGTTCTATCTGCCGTTAATCCATTGGATCAGCATCCTCGTCGGGGTCACGCCCTTGCTGGCGCTGGTGCTGCTGTGCGCGCTGTTCCCCGGGATCTTCGGTCTGCTGGCCGTCGTCGTGCGGCAGCTTCCCGGCTGGCCGATTTGGTTCGCGGTGGTGTGGGCGGCGCAGGAGTGGTTGAAGTCGACGGTCCCGTTCGGCGGATTCCCCTGGGGCGTGGTGGCCGCCAGTCAGACCGATGGCCCATTTCTGCCGTTGGTCCGACTGGGCGGCGTGTCACTGCTCTCGTTGGCGATCGTCTTGGTCGGTTGCAGTGCCCTCGCGATCGCATTGGAGATCGTGTCGTGGTTGCGGGCGTCCCGTCAGCCGCACGCGGTTGACCGGCCGCCGGCGGTGGTGCTGCCGGCAATCTGCATCTGCCTGGTGTTTTTTGCCACCGCGGCGATTTGGCCGCAGGTCCGTCATTCCGGTACCGGATCGGGGAACGAACCCGTCGTCACCGCCGCGGTGGTCCAGGGCAACGTGCCCCGGCTCGGCCTGGAGTTCAACGCGCAACGCCTCGCGGTGCTGGGCAACGACGTCCGCCAGACCCGCCGGCTGGCCGACGACGTACATGCCGGGCGCGCGCCCCAACCCGACTTTGTCGTCTGGCCGGAGGACGCCTCCGAAGTCGATCCGCTGACCAACCCGGATGCGGCTCAGCAGATCTCGGTGGCCGTCGAGGCGATCGGCGCGCCGGTCCTGGTCGGTACGGTGCTCGACATCGCGGGTCGGCCGCCGGAAGCCCCCGCGCAGACGAACACGGTGATCGTCTGGAATCCCAAGACCGGACCCGGCGACCGGCACGACAAGCGGATCGTGCAGCCGTTCGGGGAATACCTGCCCTGGCGCGGCTTCTTCCGCCACCTATCCGGAATGGCCGACATGGCGGGCTATATCGTTCCGGGCTCCGGCACTGGCGTGGTGAATGCCGCGGGTACTCCGGTCGGGGTCGCGACCTGTTGGGAGGTGATATTCGACCGCGCGCTGCGAGACTCGGTCCGCAACGGCGCGGAGGTGCTCGCGATGCCCGCGAACAACGCCAACTTCACCCAGACCATGAGCGAGCAGCAGCTGGCCTTTTCGAAGGTTCGCGCGGTGGAGCTGGACCGTTACGCGATTGTCGCCAGCAACGTGGGAATCTCCGCTCTGCTCACGCCCGACGGGCGCGAGCTGGCCCGGACGAAGTTCTTCGAGCCCGAATACCTGGACAACCAGGTGCGTCGCAAAACAACGCTGACGCCCGCAGCCAGGTGGGGCCCGATCGTGCAGGGAAGTCTGGTCGCGGTAGCAGTCGCGGTCCTTTTCGTTGCGATGCTGCACAATGGATGGTTCGCGGAACTAAACCATCGTCTGCAGGAGTTAGTGAGAAGGCTCGGCTCAGCGAGGGAGAAACCTGACGACGACCCGCTCGGCGACGACGAAGTAGCCGACGGCGACGGCGCAGACGACGACGCACTCGACGACGGCGGCCGATATTCAGCCCGCATGCATGACCGGCGGCCAGACAGAGGAGAGATATGACCACCGGCGATCCGGTGTCGCGGGTAGCGGGCGATCGCCCCACCCAGCGCACCCTGGTGATCATCCCCACCTATAACGAGCGGGAGAACCTCCCGCTGATCCTGCGGCGACTGCAGCAGGCCCGTCCCGACGTGCATGTGCTGATCGTGGACGACAGCAGCCCCGACGGCACCGGACAGCTCGCCGACGAGCTGGCGTCGGCCGATCCCGAACGCATCCATGTCATGCACCGCACCGCCAAGGATGGTCTGGGCGCGGCATACCTGGCGGGGTTCGCGTGGGGCCTGAGCCGCCAGTACACCACGCTGGTCGAGATGGACGCCGACGGCAGTCATGCGCCCGAACAACTGCACCTTTTGCTGGAGGCAGTCGACGCCGGAGCCGACCTGGTCATCGGTTCGCGTTACGTCGATGGCGGGAACGTGCAGAACTGGCCATGGCGGCGCTGGGCGCTGTCCTGGACGGCCAATACGTATGCACGCTTGGCCCTCGGCATCGGCATCCACGACATCACCGCCGGTTACCGCGCCTACCGTCGGGACGTTCTGGAGAAGATCGATCTCGATCACGTCGAATCGAAGGGCTATTGCTTCCAGATCGACTTGACGTGGCGGACCATCACCAACGGGTTCACCGTCGCCGAGGTACCGATTACCTTCACCGAGCGCGAACTGGGCGTGTCCAAGATGAGCGGATCTAATATCCGCGAAGCGCTGGTCAAAGTCGCGCAGTGGGGGATCGACGGACGCCGCAACCGCGCGGTTCCGATCGACAGGTGAGCTAGTCGTCGCGGCGGTCAGCTGCCGCGACGGCGCGTCCTGATCAGCTCCAGACGCTCCTTGAGCAGCTCCTCGAGCTCCTCGACGGAGCGGCGCTCGAGCAGCATGTCCCAGTGCGTGCGGGGCGGCTTGACCTTCTTGGGCTCCGGGAGGTCACCCTCGATCAGGGTTCCTTCCATGCCATTGCGGCACAGCCAGGTGCCAGGGATCTCGGCGTCGTCAGCGAACGGCACGTCGAATTCTTCGCCGTTCTCCGTGCGATAACGTGCGATCTGGCGTGGCGCCAGGTCGTGATTGCGGTCGGTCTCGTAACTTACGGCTCCAAGGCGACTGCCTCTCAGGACACGATCAGCCATTGGTACCCACTCCTCTTAACGTCTTCTCAGCAGCTAGCGCATTGATCAACGCCAGGGCGGCCAGCAGAGTTCCCAGGTTTTGGTCCGGGCCCATGCGACTCGACGTTCCATGATACCGGGATCCCGGTCTAACCCCGACTAAAGTCGGCCCCGTGACACGTCGCGTCCGCCCTCAGCCGTGCCGCTGGTGTGGTCGCGACGTCTCCGACAGCGGGATGGGTCGCCGCCGCCAGTACTGCCGGCAATCGTGTCGGCAGCGAGCCTACGAGCAGCGGACCTCGATCAACGGCGTAAAAGGTACGTCCTTGCCTCCCGACGCGGTGGTGCTGTCCGCTGACGAGGCCGCTGACCTGTCCGATCGCGTCTACCAGGTGCGATGCGCGGCAGAAGATGTTGCGACAGCGCTTGACGAAGGAGCCAAAGCTACCGAACTGCGCGAGCTGTGCGATGCGCTGATGCGAGCCGCCGTGGCCGCCGACGGCTGGCGCTGACCCGGCAAATCACTGAAAGCGTTGCTACCACGCGCTTAACCCCGGCTGACCGGTGACGGGTACAGTCTCGCCATGGATGGCTGGGCAACGCCGCAATTGGCTGCGGACCCAGGCCATGAATCGGGCGAGCAAGTCGGCGCATAGCGGGACTTCTCCGTGTACGAAGCCGGGAGTATCGGAAGTATTGGAAACCCTGTCGAAGTTGGCCACCCACGCCAACGATCTTCTTGACTGGGCTCCTCGGCTCAGGGCCGCATTCCGAACTCAGCGACGACCGACGTTAGGCGAGGGGTAACGACATGGTTGACCAACTCCAGCATGCGACGGAAGCATTGCGGAAAGCCCTAGTCCAGGTCGAACGCCTCAAGCGCAAGAACCGTGCCCTGCTGGAGCGGTCGAGCGAGCCGATCGCGATCGTCGGGATGTCGTGCCGTTTCCCCGGTGGAGTGGATTCGCCGGAGGGCCTGTGGGACATGGTCGCCCAGGGCCGCGACGTGATGTCGGAGTTCCCGACCGACCGCGGCTGGGATCTGGCCGGCTTGTTCGACGACGACCCCGACGCGCCGCACAAGTGCTACGCGCGCTCGGGCGGGTTCGTCGACGACGTGGCGGGCTTCGACGCCGGATTCTTCGGCGTCTCACCCAGCGAGGCGCTGGCGACGGATCCGCAGCACCGGATGCTGCTGGAGTTGTCGTGGGAGGCGTTGGAGCGGGCGGGGGTTGACCCGACCACGTTGCGCGGCAGCGCGACCGGTGTATTCGCCGGCATCATCGTCCAGGGCTACGGCATGCTCGCCGAAGAGATCGAGGGCTACCGGCTGACCGGCATGACGTCCAGCGTGGCCACCGGCCGGGTGGCGTACGTGCTGGGGCTGGAAGGCCCCGCGGTATCGGTGGATACCGCATGCTCGTCGTCGCTGGTGGCCCTGCATATGGCGGTGCAGTCGCTTCGGTCGGGCGAGTGCGACCTCGCGCTGGCCGGCGGTGCGACCGTCAACGCCACCCCTACCGTGTTCGTCGAATTCAGCCGGCATCGGGGCTTGTCTCCCGACGGCCGCTGCAAGCCGTTCTCGCAAGCCGCCGACGGCGTCGGCTGGTCCGAGGGTGGCGCGATGCTGGTCGTCGAGCGGCTCTCGGATGCGCAGCGGTTGGGCCATCCGGTGTTAGCGGTGGTGCGGGGTTCGGCAGTGAATCAGGATGGGGCGTCGAACGGTTTGACCGCGCCCAACGGGCCATCGCAGCAGCGGGTGGTGCGGACGGCGTTGGCCAATGCCGGGCTAAGCGCGGCCGAGGTTGATGTGGTGGAGGGCCACGGCACGGGCACCACGTTGGGTGATCCGATCGAGGCCCAGGCTTTGCTGGCCACCTACGGGCAAGACCGGGCCGAGCCCGGAAAACAGCCCCTGTGGCTGGGCTCGATCAAGTCGAACATGGGTCATACCCAGGCTGCCGCGGGGGTGGCCGGCGTGATCAAGATGGTGCAGGCGATGCGCCACCAGGTTTTGCCGGCGACGCTGCACGTGGACGCGCCGAGTCCGCACGTGGATTGGTCGGCGGGGTCGGTGGAGTTGCTGACCGAGGCCCACCCCTGGCCGGTGGATGGCCGGGTGCGTCGCGCGGGGGTGTCGTCGTTCGGCATCAGCGGCACCAACGCGCACGTGATTATCGAGGACGCTCCAGCGGTAGACGCGGTGTCGGAGGGTCGTCCGGTGCCGTCTGTGGTGCCGTGGGTCGTTTCGGCGAAGAGCGCGGCGGCGTTGGCGGCTCAGGCGGCGCGGGTGGGTGAATTTATCGGTGCGCGTGAGCAGTTGGCTGCCGGCGATGTGGGCTGGTCGTTGGCGGGCCGGTCGCGCTTTGAGCATCGGGCGGTGGTGCTCGGTGCTGACCGCCGGGAGTTACTCAGCGGTCTAGCCGAGCTGGCGGCCGGTGAACCGGGTGGTTCAGTGGTCTGCGATCATGGTGCCCCGGCGGGCAAAACCGTGTTCGTCTTCCCCGGCCAAGGGTCCCAATGGCTCGGTATGGGCGTCGAATTGCTCGACACTGCACCGGTTTTCGCCGAGCAGGTCAACGCGTGTGCAGAGGCATTCGCCGAATTCGTCGACTGGTCACTGATCGACGTCCTGCGCGGGGCGCCGGACGCACCGGGTTTGGACCGCGTCGATGTGGTGCAGCCTGCTTTGTTCGCGATCATGGTGTCGCTTGCCGAGTTGTGGAAGTCCGTCGGCGTGCGTCCTGACGCCGTGATCGGACATTCTCAAGGTGAAATCGCCGCCGCGTACGTCGCGGGCGCCTTGTCGTTGCGGGACGCCGCACGCGTGGTGACACTGCGCAGCAAGCTGTTGCTGGCGCTGGCCGGGCGGGGTGGCATGGCTTCGCTGGCGTGCGGCGCTGAGCAGGCACGAGAGTTGTTGGCGCCCTTAGGGAAAAGGGTCAGCATCGCCGCGATCAATGGACGGTCCGCCGTGGTGGTGTCCGGTGAAGTCGCCGCGCTCGACGAGCTGGTTCAACAATGCACCGACCGTGAACTCCGTGCTCGTCGGATCGACGTTGACTACGCGTCACACTCGGTCGACGTCGAGTGCATTCGCGAGCAGCTCGCCGAAGTCCTTTCCGGCCTCGAACCGCAGTCGTCGCGAACCGCATTCTTCTCCACGCTGACCGGCGGTCTGCTCGACACCGCCGGCTTGGACGCCGACTACTGGTATCGCAACATTCGGCAGACCGTGCAATTCGATCAGGCGGTGCGCGGTGCATGTCAACAGGGCTACCGCACTTTCATCGAATGCAGTCCGCATCCCGCGTTGATCGCCGGCATCGAGGGCACTTTCCACGACTGTGTCGATAGCAGCGCCGAACCGATCGTCATCCCCACCCTTGGCCGAGAGGACGGCGACATCCGCCGGTTCCTCACCTCGGCCGCACAGGCCTTTGTTTCGGGTGTGACCGTGGATTGGCGGGCGGTGTTGCCCGGGGCCGAGTTTGTCGAGTTGCCGACCTATGCCTTTGAGCGGCACCGGTTTTGGCTTTCCGGTGATGGCGCTGCTCTGGACGCCGCGGGTCTGGGGCTGGGCGCCAGTGAGCACGCGTTGCTGGGTGCGGTGGTGGAGCTGCCGGAGTCGGGCGGGGTGGTGTTGACCGGTCGGCTTTCGCCCGCATCGCAGGGATGGTTGGCCGATCACGCCGTCGATGGCGTGGTGGTGTTTCCCGGCGCGGGGTTTGTCGAGTTGGCGATCTGCGCCGGCGACGAGGTGGGCTGCAGGTGCGTCGACGAACTGACGCTGCAGTCGCCGTTGATGCTGCCGGCATCGGGTTCGGTTGCGGTGCAAGTGGTTGTGGGACCCGCCGAAGAATCCGGCCAGCGCAACTTGTCCGTGTTCTGTCGGGCCGATGCCAACTCCGATTCGGGGTGGATGTGCCACGCCACCGGCCAGTTGAGTTCGGGATCGATTGAGCCGGGCGCCGATTTGTCGGTGTGGCCGCCCGAGGGCGCGACTGCCGTCGACGTCAACGATGGTTACCAGCGGCTGGCGACGCGCGGGTATGAGTACGGTCCGGCGTTCCAGGGGTTGACCGCGCTCTGGTGTCGCGGCGACGAGCTGTTCGCCGAAGTGACACTGCCCGAAGCGGCCGGGGGTGTCGTCGGATTCGGTGTGCATCCGGTGTTGTTGGACGCGGCTCTGCACGCGGCGGCGGTAACCCACGACACCGGCGATGTTGCGTTGCCGTTCTCGTGGCAGGGTGTGTCCTTGCATGCGGCGGGGGCGTCGGCGGTGCGGGCGCGGATTGCGCCGTCGGGTCCGTCGTCGGTGTCGGTGGAGCTGGCCGATGGGTTGGGGTTGCCGGTGTTGTCGGTGGCGTCGATGGTGGCTCGTCCGGTGTCGCAGCAGCAGTTGATGGCGGCGATGTCCGGCGCGGGCGGGGACCGGCTCTTCGAGCTGGTGTGGTCTCTCGCGTCTCCCGCGTCGCACGCCGAGACGCCGTCCTACGAGATGTTCGAGACCGCTTCGGCCGCTGGGGATCCCGTCGTCGACACCTACGAGCGCACACATAAGGCGTTGGCCGCGGTGCAGTCGTGGTTGACCGAGCACGATTCGGGTGTATTGGTGGTGTCGACCAGAGGCGCAATGGGATTGGTGGGGGAGGACGTCACCGATCTGGCGGGTGCCGCGGTGTGGGGGTTGGTGCGTTCGGCGCAGACCGAGCATCCCGGCCGGATCGTGTTGGTGGATTCCGAT
>Ga0209040_10001328_pt1 | contig 19501 bp, 22 predicted proteins | sample BogFormECP12_OM3_FD_188240 | JGI IMG/M metagenome (GOLD analysis project Ga0209040, IMG submission 188240) | Bog forest soil microbial communities from Calvert Island, British Columbia, Canada - ECP12_OM3 (SPAdes) (version 2) | ecosystem: Environmental > Aquatic > Freshwater > Wetlands > Bog ...
GATTTCGTCACTGAATTGCCGAGATCGGCAACCGGAAAGCTCATCAAACGAGTCCTCATCGACCGTTACACAAAAGGGAGTACGCATGTCTGAGTTCACCGGGCGGCGCTATGTCGTCACCGGCGCAGCGTCTGGGATCGGCCATGCTCTGGCTGAACAACTGCTGGCAGCCGGAGCCGAGGTCTACTCGTTGGACCGCAACAGCCCAGCAGCGGCGGTCACCCACCACATCGAAGTTGACTTGTCGAATCCTCGCAGTATTGACGCGGCCTTCGAGCAACTCGACGGCCAGTTCGACGGGCTGATGAGCGTGGCCGGGGTACCCGGGACTGCACCCGCCGACGTTGTGCTAGCGGTAAATGCCCTGGCGGTGCGACAGTTAACGGAGTCGATGCTTGATCGGCTGAATCCTGGGGGCGCGGTGACGATTGTGTCGTCGACGGCCGGCTTTGGTTGGCCCGCGCGGCTCGAGGCAATCGGCGAACTGCTGACGACGTCCACCTTCGACGAGGGCGTTGACTGGTTCAAGGCGCACCCTCAACAGGGCAACGCGTACAACTTTTCCAAGGAAGTCGCCACCGTGTACGCAATGTCGATGGGACTGTTGGCTGCGCATAACGGGTTCCGCATCAACGCAGTATTGCCCGGACCGGTGGAGACGCCGATCCTGGTCGACTTCGAGAACACTCTGGGCAAAGACACGCTCGATGGTCTGAAGGCCTTACTCGGGCGCCATGCAACGCCGGACGACATCGCAGGCACGATTGTATTTCTTGCCTCCGATGCTGCGCGCTGGATCAACGGGCACGCGCTTGTCGTCGACGGAGGCGCAATGGGAGCGGTCCTTACCGGGGCTATCCCCGCGCCGGAGATCTGAAATGCCGAGCCAAACAGAGTCGCTGGACGTTACCGCACTGCTGAGGAATGTTCGTAGCGAGTTCGGGAGCGGTCGCACCCGCGCCCTATCGTGGCGTCTCCAGCAACTGCGTGGAATCGAGCGGTTGTGCGAAGAGCGAGAGGCGGAGATAACCGCAGCCCTAGCAGAGGATTTGGGCCGCTCGCCGGTCGATGCATGGCTCGGCGACATCGCGTCAACGAAGGCCGAGGCGATCTACGCCCGCAAGCACCTGAAGAGCTGGATGCGTCGCAGTCGGGTTTCACTTCCAATGAACCAACTACCAGGTCGAGGCTGGGTCCAATACGACCCACTCGGTGTTGTGTTGGTGATCGGACCGTGGAATTACCCGGTATACCTAAGTCTGGCGCCGCTGGTGGCGGCGGTGGCTGCAGGAAACTGTGCGGTGATAAAACCGTCCGAGCTGGCGCCGGCGAGCTCGGCTGTGCTGTCGCGGCTGATTCCGGAGTACCTGGATCCCAAAGCGGTACGCGTCGTTGAGGGCGACGCGGCGGCCACGCAGGCTCTGCTGGCCCAAGGCTTCGACCACGTCTTGTTCACCGGTGGCACGGAAGTCGGCAAGAAGATCATGGCCGCCGCCGCCCCGACGCTAACGCCGGTCACCCTCGAACTCGGCGGCAAGAGCCCGGTCATCGTCGCGTCCGACGCCGACATCGACGTCGCAGCACGCCGCATCGCCTGGGTAAAACTGATCAACTCCGGGCAAACCTGCATCGCGCCCGACTATGTTCTGGTCGAAAGGGCGGTTGCCGACGAGCTCATCGACAAAATCGTTGCGAATATTAGCGAATTCCGTTCAGCGGAGCAGGATCCGTCGATGCGGATCGTCAGTCAGCGCCAGTTCGATCGACTGGCTTCCCTGATCAGCACTACCGACGGCAAGGTCGTTACGGGGGGCGAATTCGACAGCTTCGCACTGCGTATCGAACCCACCGTGGTCGTCAACCCGTCGCCGGACGACGCAGTGATGGCTGACGAGATCTTTGGTCCGATCCTGCCCGTACTGACGGTCGATTCCCTCGATTCGGCTGCCGAGTTCGTCAACAGTAAACCAAAACCATTGGCGTTGTACCTATTCACCGCGTCGCAGCTTGTTGCCCAGGCGCTTATCGACCGCATCCCGTCCGGCGGCGCAGTCATCAACCACGTCGCAATGCACTGCATGGTGCCGCAGCTGCCGTTCGGCGGCGTGGGCGCCAGCGGAATGGGCGCCTACCACGGTCGGTGGGGATTCGAAGCCATGAGCCACCGCAGGAGCATCCTGGCCAAGCGCACGCGCCCGGATCTGAAAGTTGTTTACCCGCCTTACACCAAGAGGGCCGTCAAGTTGATGCGGAGAGTGTTCTGATGCGTCGCCTTTCGAGTCTCGACGCGCAGTTCTTGGCCGCTGAGCATGGAAATTCAGGTTCGCACTATTGCGGATTGGCAATCTATCAGACCGGCAACCGAAAGCCGATCACAGCGGCGACAATGCGGCAACGGCTGATTGAGCGAACGGACGTATGTGCGCCCCTGCGGTGGAAGCTGGTGACGGTTCCCTTCAGTCTCGACCGGCCAGTGTTTGTCGACACAGACGTCAACCTCGAAGATCACGTCTCTGAGACAACTCTCGCCGCGCCTGCCGACGAGACGACGCTCGGCGCCGAGGTAGCCAAGACACGGTCGACGCCACTCGATCGGGATAAGCCGCTATGGAAGCTCCAAGTATTCCACGGTCTGAGGGGCCGTACCGCGGGCGTCATGACACTGCATCACGCTGCGGTGGACGGGATCGCGGCGGGCGAGATCTTTAGCACCCTTCTTGACTCGCCCGACGGGAAACCCTCGGCGGCACCCACCGGGAATCGACCCGCGGTTTCTCCCAACCGGGCGGCGCTGGCAGCCCGCGGAATTGCGTCCATGCCGCTTAGGCGCCTCCGGTCCGTGCGTTCCACTCCCGGCGCGCTCGCGCACCTGGATCAAGTCCCTGTCTTGAGGTCATTGCCTGGTGTACATACCATTTCGCAGATCGCCAGAGGCGACCTTGGCGCCCAACGACTCGACGCCCCCCGAACGCGTTTCAACGCCAAGCTCTCAGCGGGACGCTCGGTGGCGTTTGGCACCTTGCCTTTGAGCGACGTCAAGACAATAAAGAACGCGCTCAGCATAACTGTCAACGACGTCGTGATTGCACTGTGTGCTGGTGCCCTGCGCCGCAGGTTGACCGCGACCAGCGATCTGCCGGCAGAACCGCTCGTCGCTTACATTCCGTGTCTACGAGGTTGCCAGACGCGCAAGACCGCTACGGAAACGCGATTACTTCGATCATCGCCCCAATTCCTACCCACCCATCCCACGCACATGACCGACTCGCGTTCGCACACGAGAAGCTCGATCGTGCTAAGCAGCGTGCGTACACGGCGCCGCCAACGCTCATGAGCGATGTGAATGATCCAATCCCGCTACCGATATTCGGCACCGCCGCTCGCGGGTTGATGGCACTTGTCTCTTCGCGGTTCGTTCGTCCCCCGGTAAATCTGATCATCTCGAACGTGCTGGGATCGCCTGTCAAGTTGGGATGCTATGGGGCCCCGCTCTTGGCGCATTATCCGATGAGCGTGGTCTTCGATGGTTTCGCACTCAACATCACTGTCGTTAGCTACGAGAGCGGACTCGATATCGGGATAGTCGGGGATGCCCAGACATTGCCGGATGCATGGGATTTGATGAACGATTTTCGTCTTGAGCTGGCTGAACTGACTGCGCTTGTCAGCACAGAAAGGAGCTCGAACTGATGACTACCGCTCGAGAAGCATCGCCTGCGTCATCGGTTGCGAAGGTGCTCGAGTTCACCACCGACCTGGTCGTGCATCGGCGACATGTGGCAGCGGACGGTGTGGTGGTGCTGGACCTGAAACATCCGCAGGGCGACGATCTGCCGGCGTGGGAGCCGGGGGCCCACATCGACCTACTGCTCGACGAAGGCTTGGTCCGTCAGTATTCCCTCTGCGGTGATCCACGCGATGCCACAACATGGCGCGTTGGTGTCCTGCTCGACCCGCAGAGCCGCGGTGGCTCACGTCGCGTCCATGAGAACCTTCAAGAAGGCAGCAGCGTACGAGTCCGCGGGCCGCGCAACCATTTTGCGCTCGTCGACTCGCCGCGATATCTGTTCATCGCCGGGGGCATCGGGATCACGCCCATTATGTCTATGGTCGAAGCTGCGAACCGGGCGGGCAGCGACTGGACACTGCTTTACCTGGGCCGCAAACGGACGACAATGGCGTTCGAAGCAGAGCTGTCCGACAGGCACGGCGAACGGGTCACGGTGTGGTCTGATGAGGAGAATGGCAGGTTCTTCGATCTCGCGGCCGCCCTGAAAGAGCCACTGGAAGACACGTTGGTCTACTGCTGCGGGCCGGAGCCCCTGCTGGCTGCAGTCGAAGAGCACAGCGGCCACTGGCCCGAGGGCAGTCTGCACATCGAGCGCTTTGCGGCGAAGGCACCGTGCGAGGAAGCCGCCGGTCAAGCGTTGGAGAGCTTCCAGGTCGTGTGCCAGCGCTCTGGAGTGGCCCTCGACGTGTCCGGTGATGTGTCGATCCTGGAGGCGTTGGAAGACGCAGACATACCGATTCTGTCGTCGTGCCTGGAAGGGATCTGCGGTACCTGCGAAGCGACCGTTTTGGAGGGCACCCCTGATCATCGCGACTCCGTACTGACCGATGCCGAACGGGCCTCTGGCAACAGGATTCTGACGTGTGTATCCCGTTCCTGCAGTGAGAAGTTGGTGTTAGACCTATGACCGCGGATTACCCTGCGAAATGCTGGTATGTGGCCGCCACCTCCGACGAGTTGGGCGACGCACCGCTGGGTCGCCGACTGTTGGGCCGCGACATCGTGCTCTGGCGGTCACGGGACCGCCAGGCCGTAGCGTTCGAGGACCGCTGTGCTCACCGTGGCTTTCCGCTGTCGGATGGTCATGTTGACGGTGACCGGGTGGTATGCGGATACCACGGTTGCGCGTACACCGCGGACGGTCGGTGCGTGCACGTTCCGACGCAGTCTTATGTACCAACCGGGATGAGTGTGCAGACGTTTCCGGTACTTGAGGAACCGCCCTACATCTGGATTTGGCCGGGGCCGCCTGCGGCCGCCGCAAGCAGTCGTCCGCCGCGAACTCCGTGGCTGAACGACTCGGGATGGTCCACGTTCAGCGACGCCTGGCGGGTGGAAGCCAACTACCTCATGGCGCACGAGCATTATCTCGACTTCTCCTATGCTCCAGTCGTTTACCGCGAGGACGTACCGCCTGGAATGGAGCGGTTGCCTGCTTTCAATCAGATCGAGGTCACCGAGACAACCGTCTCCTACACCCGAGTGCTTTCCGAAGCGCCGCTGGCGGAATGGGAGGCTCAGGCAACCGGGCTGGATCCCGCACGCGTGTATACCCGGCGAGAAAGTGGAACCTTCGCATCGCCTGCGATGCACATCCAACGGTGGGAGCTAGAGGCCGACGGCAAGACATACTCGAACGTCCGCACACACGCGATTACCCCCGAAGCCGACACGGCGACACGCATCTTCATGTACGCGTCGTACAACTACGCCCCCAGTAACGAGACCGTCGCGGCCACGTTGCAATCCTTTGTCGGCAAACTTGTCGCATGTGACAACGTCATCCTGGAAAAAGTGGCCGCCCACGCCGGCTACCACGGCTGGCGATCCGGAGTGGAATTTCAGGCCGATGCCGCCGCATTGCGTGCGCGGCGCATCGTCGCGGTCATGCTTGCCAAGGAAGCCGGCCGTTCCGCGCTTCGTCCGGGCTGGGCGAACACCAGATCTCTCATCAGCAGCTGAAAACCTCAGACCGGCAGTAGAGCTGACGAAACGGCACGAAAGGAATCACGATGACAACAACATCGAAGTTCGCCGACGTCGACCTGTCCAAGGTCGACTTGACGGACCTGTCCTACTTCGAGGACGGTCCGCCTTATCCTCTGTTCGCACGCATGCGCTCCGAGGCGAGCCCACACTGGAATGCGCTCACGGGAGACGAGCCGGGATTCTGGTCCTTCACCAAGGCCGCCGACATTGCGGCCATCAGCCGCAATCCTGGGACATTCTCGTCCGCTCGGGGCGGGGTGTTCGCGACCTCCCAGGGTGCAGTGCCTCCCGAGGTATTGGGACAAGTCATCCTTGGTATGGATCCGCCGCACCACACCAAACAACGGAACGTTGTGCAGGCTGTTTTCACGCCCAAACTGATCCGCCAGAAAGAGCCCGCCATTCGCGCGACCGTCACGGCACTGATCGACGACGTGATCGAAAAAGGCGAGTGCGACTTCGTGAACGAAATCGCCGTCGAGTTGCCGCTGCGGGTGATCGCGGACATGCTCGGCGTGCCACAGGGCGACCGCCGGCAGCTGTTCGAATGGACCAACAAACTATCTCGGGCGGCGGCGACTGCCGACCCGCAGTTGGGTATGGGCGCGCTGCTCGAAATCGGCGGGTACATGAACGGGATTACTGCTGAGCGAAAAATCAATCCTGGAGACGACCTGGTGTCCCGGATGATCGCCGCGGAGGTTGATGGCGAGAGCCTGAGCGAGGCCGAGGTCACCTTCTTCTTTGCCCTGTTGATGTTCGCCGGGAACGACACCACACGAAACACCACCTCCGGCGGCATGCGCGCGTTGATCGAGTACGACGGCGAACGTCAAAAGCTGGTCAACAATCCGGACGCCATTCCGATGGCCGTGGAAGAGATGCTGCGGTGGGTAACACCGGTCATCTACTTCACTCGTGTTGCGCAGCATGACACCGAGGTAGGTGGACATCCGATCCGTGAGGGCGAACGTGTCGCGATGTGGTACTCCGCCGGGTCCCGTGACCCCGCGGCGATCGATGACCCTGAAAGTTTCGACGTGGCACGGCAGAAGCCACCGCATCAGGCATTCGGCGGAGGCGGGGCGCACTTCTGCCTGGGTAATGCACTGGCGCGGCTTGAATTGCGGGTGCTGTTCGAAGAGTTGATGCGACGGGTGCCGGACATGCAAATCGCAGGGCCGATCACTCGCCTGACGTCAAACTTCTCAAACGAGCTGACATCGATACCGGTCACCTTCACGCCCGGCAAGCGCGAGGCCAACGCATGAGATGACGCCGGCGGCTGGCTACTTCAATTCGGACGACGACAGCCCCAGCAGGCGGCGGGCGACCACCAGCTGCTGAATCTGCTGGGTGCCCTCGAAGATGTCCATGATCTTCGAGTCACGCGCCCACTTCTCCAGCAGCGCTTCCTCGGAATAGCCGGCAGTGCCGGCCAATTCGACAGCCTTGAGGGTGATGTCGCTGCCCACCCGGCCGGCTTTCGCTTTGGCCATCGACGCTTCTTTGGAGTTGGGGATCTTGTTGTCGGCCTGCCACGCCGCGCGCAGCGTGAGCTGGTAGGCGGCTTCCCAGTCGGCCTCCATCCGCAGAAACTCTGCGGCGGGAGCACTTTGCGCATGCGAGGGTTTGTCGTAGGAGATCTCCACGCCGGCGTTGGCCAGGATCTTCCGCAGCTCTTCCAGTGTGGCGCGGGCGATTCCGACGGCCATGGCCGCCACGACCGGCCGGGTGTTGTCGAAGGTCTCCATCACCCCGGCGAACCCCTTGCCGGGCTCGATTTCGGGGTTACCCAGCAAGTTGTCTTTCGGGATGCGGGCGTTGTCGAACCGGATGACGGCGGTGTCGGACCCCTTGATTCCAAGCTTGTTCTCGAGCCGCTCGACGGTGACACCGGGGTGTTCGCGCGGCACGATGAACGACTTGATCGCCGGGCGGCCCTTGGACTTGTCCAGCGTCGCCCACACCACGATGTGGGTGGCGCGTGAACCCGCGGTGACGAAGATCTTCTCGCCGTTGATCACGTATTCGTCGCCGTCCAGCTTGGCTGTGGTGGACACCGCCGCGGAATCGGACCCGAACCCTGGTTCGGTGATCGCCATCGCCGCCCAGACTTTGCCCAGACGCTGCAACTGCTCGTCGCTGGCCACCGCGGAGACCGCCGCGTTGCCGAGGCCCTGGTAGGGAATCGACAGCAACATCGCCGCATCGCCCCAGCTGGCTTCCAGGGCCTGCAGCGCCGCCGCCATGTTGGCGCCGTTGCGGTTCTCTTCCGAGCTTGCGCTGGCCCTAAGCCCGCCGGCCTCGGCCATGTCCAAGGTGTTCGATTCGGCGGCGCCGGCGAACAGCTCGGCCAGTGTGTCGAGCTCGACCGGGTAGGCGTGCTCCTTGATGTCGTATTTACGCGCGATCGGTCGCATCATCTCCGCGGCGCCCTGGTGGGCCTTGTCGATCACCGCGAGCATCTTGCGGGGCAGTTCGAGATTGATTGCCATGATTCGTCTTTCGGTTGCGGACGGGATAACGGACCTAGATGGCTATTTAAATAACGACAACGCCCTCGGCGACGCCGATGGCCCGCAGATCGCGGTACCAGCGTTCGACGGGGTGTTCCTTCGTGTAGCCGTGGCCACCGAGCAGTTGCACGCCGTCCAGACCGATCTGCATGCCCTTGTCGGCCCCCAGCCGCTTGGCCAGTGCCGCTTCGCGGGTGAACGGCAGGCCTTGCTCGGCCCGGGCCGCCCCGCGCCAGGTGATCAGTCGCAGCCCGTCGAGTTCGATGGCGATGTTGGCGCACATGAACGCGACTGACTGCCGGTGCGCAATGGGCTCGCCGAACGCTTCCCTTTCCTTCACATAGGGGATGACGTAGTCGAGCACCGCGTGGGATGTCCCGACCGCCAGTGCCGCCCAGCCCAGCCGAGACAGTGCGATGGCCTCGGAATAATCATCGTCGGTGGCGTCGTCTTCACCCAGCCGCGCGCTCACCGGCACCGAGACGTTGTCGAGCTCTACTCGACCCAGGGCGGCAGCGCGGATACCCATGCTCGGGTCGGGCTTCACCGTCAAGCCGTTGCTCGACGACTCGACGGTGAACAATGCGGGCTTGCCGTTGAGTTGGGCTGCGACGACGAATAATTCGGCGTTGTCGGCCGCTGGGACCAGTGACTTGACTCCGTCGAGACGGTAGCCACTCGGTGTGCGCACCGCCGTGGTCTTCAGCGTCGTGGGGTCGAACAGTGGCTGCGGCTCGGCAATGGCCACGCAGGCCTGCGGGACATTCTCGCCGGCGAATTCCTTGAGGTAGGTGGCTTGCTGGCCGGCGCTGCCCCAGTGGGTGATCGCGGCAGCGACACCGGCCGGGGCAAGGATCGGCAGGGCCAGCCCCATGTCACCGTAGGCCAGCGCCTCGGCGACCAACACGTTGGTCACGCTGGACCGTTCCGCGGCGATGCCGTCGAAATCCTCCGGAACGTTGACCGCGGTGATCCCCAACTCCGCCGCCTTGGCGACCAAGTCCGGGGGATAGGTGGTTGCTTCGTCGGCGTCGTGGGCCGCGGGACGCAAAATCTCGTCGGCGAACTGCTCGACGGTCTCGACGATGAGCTTCTGGTCGTCGTCGGGCGTCAGATCGAAGTAATCCTTGCCGCTGGTCTTCAGCCGGGTCGGTCCGCCGCGGAGGCCCTGGACCCGCTTGAACTGACGGGTGGTGGCCCCGGCGGTGGAGAACATCGTCTTGACGCCGTAGCGCAGCGTCCGGTTGAGCGGATCACGCAGGTGGTATTTGTCCAGGAATTCCTGGCCCACGATGGGGGTCAGCAGGCCCAGCGCAACGTTGATGCCAGTCCGCTTGTGCTTGTACTCGCCGACGGCGGTTTTGCGACCAGCGCGTTTCTTGCGCGGTTTCGAGCCGTTTGTCGGGGCGACAGTATTTGTCATGTCAGCAGCCTCGGTTGTTGGGGCAGTGCGGATAACTGCATCTTACTCCAGAGTAAGGTAGCGAGGTCTGTTAAGTACTTCACACCGGCTACCCGGCGGCAAGCCTGCCCAATACCTGGTCGTGCAGAACGCCGTTGGTCGCCACTGCGCTGCCGCCATGCGGCCCGGCGGTGCCGTCGAGGCTGGTGAACGTCCCGCCGGCCTCGCGCACCAGGATGTCCAGCGGCGCCAGGTCCCACACCGACACCTCCGGCTCGGCGGCGATGTCGACGGCCCCCTCGGCTACGAGGCAGTAGGACAGGAAATCGCCGTAGGCGCGCACCCGCCACACCGCATCCGTCAAATCGAGGAAACGTTCCCGCAGACCGAGCTGAGCCCATCCGGACAGGCTGGAGAACGACAAGCTGGCCGAATTCAGCTGCGCCACTGAGGAAACCGAGAGCCGACGAGCCGGGGCTTCGCCGACCGTCGCGAACGCGCCGGCGCCGCTGGCGGCCCACCATCGGCGCTGCAGCGCCGGCGCGCTGACCACCCCGACCCGGGGCACGCCGTCGTCCAGCAACGCGATCAGGCTGGCCCACACCGGCACGCGCCGGACGAAATTCTTGGTGCCGTCGATCGGGTCGATGATCCACTGGCGGCCGGCCAAAGTGGTTGACCCGCCGAACTCTTCACCGAGGATGCTGTCGCCGGGCCGGACCCGCCCGAGCGTCTCACGCAAACCGGTTTCGACGGTGCGGTCCGCGTCGCTCACCGGTGTCAGGTCGGGTTTGGTGTCGACCTGCAGGTCCAGCGCCCCGAAGCGGGCGACGGTCACCGCGTCGGCCTGGTCGGCGAGCGTCAACGCCACCGCGAGATCGTCCCGGTTCATCTGTGCAGTCCTACCATGGCCTGGTGTGGGAAATCGGCATGCTGCTGTTGCTGGTCACGATTCTGACGGTGTTTCTGGCGCCGCGGTTCATCCGTGGCGGACCACGCTCGGACGCGCTCAGCGGCACGCTGCTGATCACCGGAGTCAGCCCGCGGCCGGAGGCCACCGGCGAGCAGTACGTCACGATCACCGGTGTCATCGACGGGCCAACCGTCAACGACTACACCGTCTATCAACGGATGGCCGTCAATGTCGACAACTGGCCGGCCGTGGGCGATTTAAAGCCAGTGGTGTACTCACAGCGAAATCCCGACAAATGGGCTTTCGCGCCGCCCGAAACGCCCGCCGGCTGAGCCTGAAAGCGCTGTGACGGCAACAGTTTTCGCTCGCTCCCGATTCAGCGGCCCGACGCCGCCCGCAGATGCTGGTTGCGGGCGTCCAGGGCTTCTTGGGTTGCGGGAACCTGTCGATCGCCCCCGGGCGCAGCGGTAGCTTGGGCGCGCACGGCCAGCGGTCGCTGCTCATGTTCGTATTGCTCGAACGCCTGCCGGTGATCCGCGGGGTGGTCGCGAAGCGCCTGCGCCAGCAGCCATGTGCCGGTCAGGGCCAGTTTCGTCCCGCGCCCGGAAAGAGGGGAGGCGCAATGCGCGGCGTCGCCGACCAGCACGATGCGCCCGCTGTGCCATGAGGGCATGTGAATCTGGCTGACCGAATCGAAGTACAGCTCGGGGTCATTGCGTGCGGCGCCGAGTAGCTCTGGGATTTTCCACTCGTCATGTCCGGCGAACGCGTCGTCCAGAATCTGCTTCTGCGCCGCCAGGTCGTGGTAATCGTCCTGCCGCTGGTTCGGTCGCCCTGATGGTCAGCCGTGGCTGATGTGCAGTAGCTTGGCCAGGCTCGGCAGCTTGACGCGCGGGCGGCCGTGCGGCTCCCCGGCCGATCGCTCATGCTCGTCGATCAGCTTCCAGTGCGCGGAGGTGACTAGCTTCGGCTGACGGGAGGCCAGCCAGTCGGCCAGCTTGTCGGCATGGTCGTCGGGGAAGTCCGCCAGCTCTGTTGCGCCGGTCAAATCGGCGATCAGGGTGTCGACCGTCTCCTGGGAGTCCTTTTTGTTGGTGCCGATCACGCCGGACGGCCCGCGCTTGATCCAGCCGACGACGTACTCGTTGCGACGGCCCTCCACCCGGCCGCCAGTGTGGGGGATGGTCGCGCTCTTCTCGTCGAATGGCAGACCCGGAGTGGGCAGACCGCGATACCCCACGGACCGCACGACCAGCTGAACCGGCAGTTCCTCGCGGTCGCCGGTGTCCTTGGCCGACACCCGTCCATGCTCGTCACTGACCAGTTCGTTGCGGCCCAGCACGATGCTCTCAACGCTTTCCTCGCCCTTGATCTCGATCGGCGAGGTCAAGAATCGGAACACCATCCGTTGGTGTCCCGGACGCGGCTCGCGGCCGGCGTAGTCGCGCAATGCCTTGATGTTCTGCTTCGTTATCTTGCCCGCGGCCTCGAGGTCCTCGTCGGTGATGCCTTCCAGCTGCGCGGGGTCGACGATCACGTCGACGCCTTCTAGGTCTGCCAGTTCACGCAGCTCGAGTGTGGTGAACGCGGATTGCAACGCGCCACGACGACCGATGATCACCACTTCCTCCACCCCACAGGGTCGCAGCGATTCCAGGGCGTGGTCGGCGATGTCGGTTTCTGCCAGCACATCGGGGTCGGTGACGAGGATGCGTGCGACGTCGAGTGCGACATTGCCGTTCCCGACGACAACGGCTCGGGCGCCCGACAGGTCAGGTGTCGCGTGCTCAAAGTGTGGGTGGGCGTTGTACCAGCCCACGAAGTCGACCGCAGCGACGCTGCCGCGCAGTTCTTCGCCGGGAATGTTCAACGACCGATCGGATTGGGTCCCAATGGCATAGATCACCGCGTCGTAGCGTTCGGCGAGTTCAGCGGCCTCGACGTGCTCGCCGACCACGACGTTGCCGAAGAAACGGAAGCGCGGGTCCTCAGCGGTTTTCTCGAACTGCTTACTGATCGACTTGATCTTGGGGTGGTCGGGTGCGACGCCGGAACGCACCAGGCCCCACGGTGTCGGCAGCATTTCCAGCATGTCGACTCCGACGTTGACGTCCTCAGCGGAATCAGCGGCCTTCAGCAGCGATGCTGCCGCGAAGAATCCGGATGGACCAGAGCCGACGATCGCGACGTGGTAGGGACGCATAATCCCCGATGCTAATTCGTCCGTCCCGCCGAGCCGCGGCTGGTCGCGCGCCGAACGACGATTGCCCGGCTCCTCCTCGGGCCGCCATGCGGCCCGCATCGTCGCCGCGCGTAACTGCGCCGGTAACGTGATCAGCTGTGGACCCCGACCGCCAGGCCGACATCGCCGCACTTGACTCCACCCTGACCACGGTGGAGCGGGTGCTCGATGTCGACGGTCTGCGCAGCCGTATCGACAAGCTGGAGCACGAGGCGGCCGATCCCAACCTGTGGGATGACCAGGCCCGAGCGCAGCGGGTGACCACCGAGCTTTCACACACCCAGGGCGAGTTGCGGCGCGTCGAAGACCTGCGCCGTCGCCTCGACGATCTGCCGGTGCTCTACGAACTGGCGGCCGAAGAGAGCGGCGACGCCGCGGCCGAGGCGCAGGCCGAGGCGGACGCGGAGCTCAAGGCGCTGAGTGCCGATATCGAGGCTATGGAGGTCCGCACCCTGCTCTCGGGTGAGTACGACGAGCGGGAGGCGCTGGTCACCATCCGTTCCGGTGCGGGCGGCGTGGATGCCGCGGACTGGGCCGAGATGCTGATGCGGATGTATATCCGGTGGGCTGAGCAGCACAAGTATCCCGTCGAGGTATTCGACACGTCGTATGCCGAAGAGGCCGGGATCAAAAGCGCGACCTTCGCCGTGCATGCTCCATTCGGCTACGGCACGTTGTCGGTCGAACAGGGCACCCATCGGCTGGTGCGGATCAGCCCGTTCGACAACCAGAGCCGACGGCAGACGTCGTTCGCCGAAGTCGAAGTGTTGCCGGTGGTGGAGACCACCGACCACATCGATATCCCCGAGGGCGATATACGCGTCGACGTGTACCGCTCCAGCGGCCCCGGCGGGCAGTCGGTGAACACCACCGACTCCGCGGTTCGCCTCACCCACATCCCAACCGGTATCGTCGTGACGTGTCAGAACGAGAAGTCGCAGCTCCAGAACAAGGTGGCCGCGATGCGAGTTCTTCAGGCAAAGTTGTTGGAACGCAAGCGCTTAGAAGAACGCGCGGAACTCGACGCATTGAAGGGGGACGGCGGCAGCTCCTGGGGTAACCAGATGCGCTCTTACGTATTGCATCCGTATCAGATGGTCAAGGACCTGCGTACGGACTACGAGGTGGGCAATCCGGCTGCTGTTCTCGACGGAGACATCGATGGATTCCTGAAAGCAGGAATCCGGTGGCGCAACCGAAAAGATGACGACTGATAAAAACTTTCTCTCGATAGCGGCGGCCCAACCCTGGCGGGATGTCTGGCACGGTAATCTCGGCGACTGGTTGTTGACCAGCGGTCTTCACATCATCCTGTTGCTGATCGCGGCAGTGCTCGCGGCGCGATTCGTCAACTGGGCCGCGCAGAAGGTGACCGAGCGGCTCGACGAGGGGTTCGTCGAGAGCGACGCGCTGGTGCGTTCGGAAGCCACCAAGCACCGCCAGACCGTTGCGTCACTGATCTCGTGGGTGTCGGTGGTGCTGATCGCCATCGTTGTCGCCGTGCAGCTGGCCGACATCCTCAACGTCTCGGTGCGCGGTTTTGTGGCGCCGGCGGCGGTGGTCGGGGCTGCGCTGGGTTTTGGCGCCCAACAGATGGTAAGAGACCTGCTGGCCGGGTTCTTCATCATCCTCGAGAAGCAATATGGCTTTGGCGATCTGGTCACGCTTACTGTGGTCTCGGCGACTGACGCCACCGGCACCGTCGAAAATGTGACGCTGCGAGTCACTCGGCTGCGCGCCTCCGATGGCGAGTTGTTAACGATCCCCAACGGTCAGATCGTCAAAACGGTGAACCTGTCCAAAGATTGGGCACGCGCCGTCGTCGACATCCCGGTGCAAGCCAGCGCTGACCTGGGCATGATCAACGACACGCTGCGCCAGGCGTGCGAGCATGCGCTCGACGACAAGCTGTTGGGCGAGTTGCTGCTGGATGCGCCCACCGTGATGGGAGTGGAAAGGATCGAGGTCGACGTCGTTACCTTGCGCTTGGTGGCGCGCACGCTGCCCGGTAAGCAATTCGAGGCCGGCCGGCGACTGCGGGCCCTGGTGGTCCGTGCTCTTACCCGCGCCGGCGTTGACACGCCGAGTGAGACACCGGTGACGGTGGGAGCCATCGCCGCGGGTGCCGAGGACGAAACGCAGGGTCCCAGCCATTGACGAATTTCATGCGGAACCCGCTGCGAAGACACAATGACCTGGATCGCCGCTGGCCGGGCTATTTGTTCGGTGGGCACATGCGTACGTCCACGCTGGTGCTGATCATTGCTTTTGCAGCGTTGTGGTGGGTCTACAGCGACCACGAGCACTCGAAATCTTCATCGACAACCACTCAGGTGCCTGCGACCGAGGTGGTGCCACCGGGCTACGTGCCCGACCCGAACTACACCTGGGTGCCGCGCAGTCGGGTTGAGGAACCGCCAACCACCGTGACCGTGACCCCTACGCCGACAACCACGCCGCCTCCGACACCGACGACAACCACACCGCCGCCGCCCTTCAACCTGCCGACGATTGTGTTGCCGCCGCCGTTTGGTCCGCCCGCCACGACGACGTCGCCACCGCCCGGCCAGGCGCCGACACCCCCGGCCGCGCCGCCTCTGCCCGGCTTGCCCTGATGGCCGGCTCCCCGCTGCCCCGTGACGCGGCCGAACCGTCGCCGGGCCGCCTGGCGAACGTTAGCGAAACTCACCGTTACACTGGCGATCCGTGATGATCACCCTCGACCATGTCACTAAGCAGTACAAGTCGTCGGCGCGGCCAGCGCTGGACAACGTCAACGTGAAGATCGACAAGGGTGAGTTCGTCTTCCTGATCGGCCCATCCGGCTCCGGCAAGTCGACGTTCATGCGGCTGCTGCTGGGCGCCGAGACGCCCACCACCGGTGATGTCCGGGTCTCGAAGTTTCACGTCAACACGCTGCCCGGACGCCACATCCCGAAACTGCGTCAGGTACTCGGCTGCGTCTTCCAGGACTTCCGGCTGCTGCAACAGAAGACGGCCTTCGATAACGTCGCGTTCGCACTGGAGGTCATCGGCAAGCGCGCCGAGGTGATCAACCGGGTGGTGCCCGACGTGCTGGAGATGGTCGGCCTGTCCGGCAAGGCCAGCCGGCTGCCGCACGAGTTGTCCGGGGGCGAGCAGCAGCGGGTGGCCATCGCCCGGGCTTTCGTCAACCGGCCGCTGGTGTTGCTGGCCGACGAGCCCACCGGGAACCTCGACCCGGAGACCAGCAACGACATCATGGATCTGCTGGAGCGGATCAACCGCACCGGGACCACTGTGCTGATGGCCACGCACGACCATCACATCGTCGACTCGATGCGGCAGCGTGTGGTGGAGCTGTCACTGGGCAGGCTGGTACGAGACGAGCAGCGCGGCGTCTACGGGATGGATCGCTAAGTGCGCTTCAGCTTCCTGTTCAACGAGGTCCTGACCGGTCTTCGTCGCAATGTCACCATGACCGTCGCGATGATCCTGACCACCGCGATTTCGATCGGCCTGTTCGGTGGCGGCCTGCTGGTGGTCCGATTGGCCGACCACTCACGCAGCATCTATCTCGACCGGGTCGAGACTCAGGTCTTCCTCAACGACGACCTTTCGGCCAACGATGCGACCTGCCAGAGCCCGCCGTGCAAGGCGCTGCGCGAGAAGATCGAGGCGCGCAACGACGTCAAGTCGGTGAGGTTCCTCAATCGCCAGGAGGCCTACGACGACGCTATTCGCAAGCTCCCGCAGTTCAAGGATCTCGCGAGCAAGGATGCATTCCCGGCGTCGTTCATCGTCAAGCTGGAAAATCCCGAGCAGCACGCCGACTTTGACGCCGCGATGCAAGGCCAGCCCGGGGTCGACCATGTGCTCAACCAGAAGGATCTGATCGATCGGCTGTTTGCCGTGTTGGACGGTCTCAGCAATGCCGCCTTCGCCGTCGCCTTGGTGCAGGCCGTCGGGGCGATTCTGTTGATCGCCAACATGGTCCAGGTCGCGGCCTATACGCGTCGCACCGAGGTCGGCATCATGCGGTTGGTCGGCGCGACGCGCTGGTATACCCAGCTGCCCTTCCTGGTCGAGGCCATGGTGGCGGCGACCGCCGGCGTCATCATCGCCATCGTTGGCCTGATCGTGGTGCGAGCGATGTTCCTGGACAATGCGCTGAGCCAGTTCTATCAAGCGCATCTGATCGCCCCGGTCGACTACGCCGACATCCTCTATATCGCGCCGCTTCTGTTGTTGTTGGGCGTCGCGATGGCCGGCGTAACGGCGTACGCAACATTGCGCCTGTACGTGCGGCGGTAGCCGTGGCCAAAAAGGCGCCAGGACAGCATGTCGTCGCCACCAACCGCAAGGCGCGCCACGACTATTCAATCCTCGAGGTCTACGAGGCCGGGTTGGTTTTGCTCGGCACTGAGGTAAAAAGCCTCAGAGACGGTAAGGCGTCGCTGGTAGACGCCTACGCAACCGTCGACGACGGCGAAGTTTGGCTGCGCAACCTGCACATTCCGGAATATCACCACGGCACCTGGACCAACCACGAGCCGCGTCGTACCCGGAAACTGTTACTCCACAGGCGCCAAATCGACGCACTAATCGGCAAGATACGTGATGGTAACCTCGCGCTGATTCCGTTGAAACTCTACTTCTCCGAGGGAAAAGTCAAGGTGGAAATAGCGCTGGCGCGCGGCAAGCGCGCGCACGACAAGCGGCAGGACATGGCGCGTCGCGACGCTCAGCGGGAAGTAGTCCGTGAATTGAGCCGACGAGCCAAGGGCATGAACTGATCGGCGCCGCGTACGCCCAGCTGTCCGCAGTCAGCTACGGCGTCAGTGATTTTGTCGGGGGGGTTGCCTCTCGACGCGCGGCCGGGCTCCGCGTCATGTTGGTGACCTATCCGGTCGCCACGGTCTTGCTGGGCGTGACGGCCGCCACGGCCGGCGGCCCGGTCCACTCGGGCGCGCTGCTGTGGGGCTCGCTGTACGGGATCAGTCAGGCGATCGGCGTCTATTGGTTCTACGCGGCGGTGAGCGCCGGACCGATCTCGGTGGTCTCACCGCTTGCCGCGATACTCAACGCTGCCGTCCCTGTCGCCGTCGGCGTGGCGCTCGGCGAGCGACCGGGGGAGACCGCGTCGGTAGGCGTGGTGCTGGCAATGCTTGCGGTGATCCTGGTGAGCCGGGAGTCGCCCGCCGACGAGGATGTCCGGACCCACCGGTTCACCAGCAAAGTGGCCTGGTTGACGGTCGGCTCGGGGGTGGCGTTCGGGCTGGACTTCGTGCTGCTGCACCAGGCCCCGGTGGAGTGCCGGTTATGGCCGCTGTTCTTTGCCCGGGCGGCGGCCACCGTGCTGGTGTTCGCCGTTGCGGGAATGAGCAACAATCTCCAACTTCCGTCCAGGACGCCGCTGCGGCTGGCGGTCGCCGCGGCGCTGCTGGATACCTGCGCCAACATCACCATGCTGCTGGCGATTCAGAAATGGATGCTGTCGTTGGCCAGCATCTTGATTTCGCTGTATCCGGCGACGACGGTCATTCTGGCCATCATCGTGCTGCGCGAGCGGGTGACTCGCTGGCAGGCGCTCGGCATGGCCCTGGCGGCGGTGTCGGTGAGCATGATCGCCGCAACCTGACGTCCGTCTAACATCAGGCGACATGAGCAGCCCCTCGCGCCCGGTCACCGAACTCGACAAGTCCGAGGTGTTGTCGGGTCTGTTCGCCACCTGGGACAACCTGGACCGGTTGCTGACCGGACTCTCCGAGCGGCGGTGGCAGACGCCGACGCCGCTGCCCGGCTGGTCGGTGCACAACGTGGTCGCCCACATCATCGGTACCGAATCGGTGCTGCACGGGATTAGCACACCGGACGCCGATACCGATGTCTCGACACTGGCCCACGTGCGCAACGACGTCGGCGTGGCCAACGAGTGCTGGATCCGTCACCTGAGCGCAGAATCCGGCGCCGACCTGCACCAGCGGTTCCGCACGCTGACCGCCGAGCGCCGCAAACGCTTGACTGACATGTCCGTCGACGACTGGAACGCGCCGACCCTGACCCCGGTTGGCCCGGACAGCTACGGGCGGTTCATGCGGGTGCGGGTCTTCGACTGCTGGATGCATGAGCACGACATCCGCGATGCCGTGGACGAACCGGCCTCCGACGCTGACCTCGCCGGCCCGGCGGCGCGCCTGACGCTCGACGAGATGGTTACCAGCATGGGCTACGTGGTCGGCAGACTCGGTAAAGCGCCCGACGGGTCCCGGGTTGCCATCGAGCTGACCGGTCCGCTGGCCCGCACCATCCGCGTCGCTGTCGACGGTCGCGCCCAGCTAGTAGACGATTTCGGCGGACAACAACCGACGGCCACGATCCGGCTGGACGGCGCGCTGTTCACCCGGCCGAGCGGAGCCCGGTGCCGGCGGCGTCCAGCTCAGCGGTGACCAGGAAGTCGCCAGCCGCATCGTCGAGCACCTGAACTACACGATCTGACCAGCTCACGGCGCCGAGCCGCCGGGATGGTTGTTATCAGGGTCGTCGTTAGAAACCGCGTATCATTAGGTGTCCTGCCGAAAGTCGGCGGGGATGCGAGGGGCTGAACGGTTTCGACTTCGCGCATCGAATCAAGGGAAGCGTGCCGGTGCAGGCAAGAGACCACCGT
>Ga0209040_10001329_pt1 | contig 19495 bp, 22 predicted proteins | sample BogFormECP12_OM3_FD_188240 | JGI IMG/M metagenome (GOLD analysis project Ga0209040, IMG submission 188240) | Bog forest soil microbial communities from Calvert Island, British Columbia, Canada - ECP12_OM3 (SPAdes) (version 2) | ecosystem: Environmental > Aquatic > Freshwater > Wetlands > Bog ...
CAACGAACTCGTGCTGTGCGCAGCGGCCGTGCACGAGGTCGAGATCGAGCGCGAGCTGGCAGAACTGATACGCGCATCGTTCCTGCTGGCGGGCCCGTTGCTCGCCCGCTTTCACCGCGCCGTGATGCCGCCGCCGGGCGGCGATGTGATCGGTCGCCGGCGCCTGGACCCGCATCTTGATGCCTTCCGCGCGATGGGGGCCGTCAGCGACTGCGGGCGCGAGATCGTGCTCAGCGCCCCCCGGGGACTGCGCCCGACGGATGTGTTCATGGACGAGCCCTCGGTGATGGCCAGCGAGAACGCACTGATGGCCGCCGCGCTCACGCCGGGGACGACGATCATCGGCAATGCGGCCTGCGAGCCGCACGTCCAGGATCTCGCGCGGATGCTCGTCAAGATGGGGGCGGACATCCAGGGCATCGGCTCGAACCTGATCACCGTCAACGGCGCGGCACGGCTCCATGGCTGCGAGCACGATGTCGCTCCAGACCACATCGAGATCGGCAGCTTCATGGCGCTTGCGGGGGTCACGGGCGGGGAGCTGCGCATCAAGGACACCGTCCCCGGCGACCTGCGCATGATCCGTCTCGTGTTCGAGCGAGTGGGGCTGCACTCAGAGCTCGACGGCAACGATGTGCTCGTGCCCGGCGGGCAGAAGCTCGTCGTGCAGGCCGACGTGGGAGAGTACAAGAGCAAGATCCAGGATGGCCCGTGGCCGGCGTTCCCGGCCGATCTGACATCGATCGCCGTTGCGCTCGCGACGCAGGCCGAGGGCTCGATCCTCGTGCACGAGTGGATGTTCGAGAACCGCCTGATCTTCACCGACAAGCTGATCCTGATGGGGGCCGACATCGTCATGTGCGACCCGCACCGCGCGATCGTGACCGGCCCGCGCCGGCTGCGCGGCGAGCGTGTCGAGTCCCCCGATATCCGCGCCGGCATGGCGATGCTGCTGGCGGCGCTGTGCGCCGAGGGGCGCAGCGAGATCGGCAACATCCGCCAGATCGACCGTGGCTACGAGCGCATCGACGAGCGCCTGCGCGACCTGGGCGCACGTATCGAGCGCGTGGCCACGGAGCCCGTCCACGCGTAACCTCGGGTCGTAATGATCCATCCGATCCCCAGCGGCACGCGCGACGTGCTTCCCGACGAGACGCGCGAGGTGCGCGCGATCACCGACACGTTGCGAGGCATCTTCCAGGGCCACGGCTACGGCGAGGTCTACACGCCGGCACTCGAGTACGAGTCGGTGCTCGCGCGCGCGGACATGGCCGAAGCGCGGCCGGCCTACCGCGTGTTCGACGAGTCGGGTGCCGTGCTGGTGCTGCGCTCGGACATGACCGTCCCGATCGCCCGGGTGGTGGCCACGCGCTACACCTCGAGCGAGCCGCCGCTGCGCTTCTGCTACTTCGCACACTGCTATCGAGGGGTGCGTCCCCAGCGCGGACAGCCGCGGGAGCTGCTGCAGGCGGGCATCGAGCTGATCGGCTCCCCGGCGCCGCAGGGAACGGCGGAGGCGCTCACCGTGCTCTGCCACGCCCTCGATGCAACCGGCCTGAAGGACTATCGGATCGGCCTCGGCGACGCCTCGCTGTTCCCCGCCCTGATGGCCAGCCTGAGGGTGCCCGAGCACGTCCGCGCCGGTCTGCTCGACGCGCTCGTGCTGCGTGATTTCGTCGGGCTCGAACACACCCTCGCCGGGTCCGGGCTCTCCGGCGAGGCGGCCGAGCTGCTGCTCGACGTCCCCCAGCGCCGTGGCGGCCCGGAGGTTCTCGCCGACGCCCCCGCGCCGGCGGACGAGGCCGTCACGGGGCTGCGCCGCGTGCACGAGCTGCTCGAGCCGGGCGTTGCCGGCCGCGTCATCTTCGACCTCGGCCTGGTGCGCAACATCGGTTACTACACCGGCGCGGTGTTCGACGTGTACGACCCTGCGCTCGGCTCCCCGATCGGCGGCGGCGGGCGCTACGACGAGCTGCTCGGGCGCTTCGGGCGCGGACTGCCGGCAGTGGGCTTCGCGCTCGGCGTCGACCGGCTGCACATCGCCCTCGCCGGCGAGGAGCGCGGGACCGGGGCGCTGCTCGCGGGCGCCGAGGCCCGACTGCTCGACGGCGCGGAGCAGGCGCGCCGCGGGGTGCGCGTTCCCGCCGAGGACGTGACGAGCACAGCGGGCGAGAGCCCGCGATGAGCCCCACCAACGGTCTCACGATCGCCGTTCCACGGGGCGCGCTGTTCGCGGGTACGGTCGACCTGCTCGCCGGCCTCGGGCTCGACACAGAGGAGCTGCGCTCGAACGATCGCAAGCTGCTGTTCGAGGAGATCGGCGTCATCACCATGCGCCCGTCCGACGTTCCGACCTACGTCGAGGCCGGCGCGGCCGACCTCGGGGTCACCGGCAAGGACGTACTGCTCGAGCAGGCCGCCCAGCGGCCGGGGGAGGGCGGCCGCGAGGTGTATGAGCTGCTCGACCTCGGATACGGCCGCTGCACGATGGTTCTCGCCAGCAAGGCCGGCCCGGACCCTGCGCGGGAGGCGCTGCGGCGCCTCGGCGTGATGCGGGTCGCCACCAAGTATCCCCGTATCGCCGCCCGCCACCTGGAGGAGACCGGCAGGCAGGCCGAGATCGTGGAGGTCAAGGGCTCGGTCGAGCTCGCGCCGCTCACCGGGGTCGTCGAGGCGATCGTCGACCTGACCGCCACCGGCACGACGCTGCGCGAGAACAACCTGGTCGTGCGCGAGGAGATCGTGGTCTGCACGGCCAGGCTGATTGCCAACCCGGTCGCGCACAAGCTCAAGGCCGCCCCGATCGACGATCTGCTCGAACAGGTGCGCGGGCTCCCCGCGTCCGGCGGCTGAGATGCGGCTCGCGCGCCTGGACCTGGACGAGCTCGCCCGGCTCGGCGACGCGCGCGGCGTCGCCGCCCACCTGCGCCGCCTCGTGGCGAGCGGCGCCTCCGTCGAGGATGACGTGCGCGAGATCCTGAGGGCCGTTCGCAGCGACGGCGACCGGGCTCTCGTGGAGCTCGCGCGCCGCCTTGACACGGGCGGCCGCGACCCGCGGCCGCTGCGGGCGACGGGCGAGGAGCTCGATCGGGCGATCATGCAGCTGCCACTCGAGCTCGTCGCGGGCCTGCAGGTGGCGATCACCAATGTCGCGCTCGTGGCCCAGGCCGGGGTCACCGAGGACGTGGCGGTCGACCTGCCGCAGGGCCAGCAGATCGTCCTGCGTGAGCTGCCGGTCGGCTCGGCGGCCGTATATGTGCCGGGTGGGCGGGCGCCATACCCGAGCACCGTGGTGATGGGCGTCGTGACCGCCCGCGCCGCCGGCGTGCTCGAGGTCTGCGTGTGCGCTCCGCCGGGGCTCGACGGAGACATAGACCCTGTGATCCTGGGCACCTGCAGGCTGTGCGGGGTCGAGCGCGTGTATCGCATGGGCGGCGCGCAGGCGATCGCGGCACTCGCGTACGGGACCGAGACGGTCGACGCGGTGGATGTGATCGTCGGGCCCGGCAACCTCTACGTCCAGGAGGCCAAGCACCAGCTCTCCACGATCGTCGGCATCGACGGCTTCGCCGGCCCCAGCGACCTGCTGGTCCTGCTCGGCTCGGAGGTAGGCGAGCGCGAGCTGAGGCTTGCCGCCCTGGACATGCTCGCCCAGGGCGAGCACGGCGAGGGGAGCCTAGTCGTGGCAGCCTCACGGGACGCGAGCGCGTGCGACCGCCTGGCCGACCTGCTGGAGCGCCTGGTGCTGGAGCGACCGACGGTGGGCGAGGCCGCGTTCGCGATCGTCGAGGTCGCGGACGCCGCGCATGCCTGCGCACTTGCCAACGAGTTCGCCCCCGAGCACCTGCAGCTGATCGGTGCAGAGATGGAGGCGCTTGCTCCGGCGATCCGCGCCGCCGGATGCCTGTTCGTCGGCGCTGACAGCGCGACCGCGTTCGGGGACTATGTGGTCGGCTCCAACCACGTGCTTCCCACCGCTGCGGCCGCGCGCTTCGCCTCCGGGCTCTCGCCCCGTCACTTTCGCCGCCGGATGGCCGAGGTGCGGGTCGGGATCGCCGCGGACAGGCTCGCCGCGGCGGGCACGCCGATCGCCCGCGCCGAGGGCTTTGAGGTGCACGCCGAGTCGATGGAGGCGCGCGTGCGGGAGAATGCCGAACCATGAGCCGCGGCGCAACGATCGAGCGCAGGACCGGTGAGACCGACGTCCGCCTGACGCTGTCCCTCGAAGGTTCGGGCGCGGGCTCTCGCAACACGGGCGTCGGCTTCCTCGACCACATGCTCGACCTGCTCGCCCGTCACGGCCGCATGGACCTCGAGGTATCTGTCAGCGGCGACCTTCAGACCGGTGCCCACCACACGACCGAGGACACGGCGATCGTGCTCGGCCAGGCGCTCGACGCCGCGCTTGGCGAGCGGATCGGCATCGTCCGTTACGGGTGGGCGACCCTGCCGATGGACGAGGCGCGCGCGAGCGCGGCGATCGACATCTCCGGCCGTCCTTTCACGCTGTTCGTCGCCGAGCTGCCTGCGGGCTCGACCGGTGGCTTCGAGCACGAGCTGACCGAGGAGTTCTTCCGCGCCCTGGCCAACGCTGCCAAGCTCACCCTGCACCTGCGGGTCGAAGCCGGCAGCAACGCCCACCACATGATCGAGGCGGCGTTCAAGGCATTCGCCCGTGCGCTGCGCCAGGCCGTCGCCATCGACCCCACGGAGACCGGCGTGCCGAGCACCAAGGGTACGCTGAGCTGATGAGCCCGCTGATCGAGGAGCCGGTGGACATCGCCGTTGTGGATTACGGCATGGGCAACCGCCGCTCGGTCGAGAAGGCACTCGAGCACGTCGGCGCGCGCGCGAGCGTCACCAGCGATCCGCAGGCGCTGCTCGACGCGGCGGGCCTGGTGGTGCCGGGCGTTGGGGCCTTCCCGCGGGCCATGGCCAGGCTGCACGAGCTCGGCCTGGATGACCTGCTGCGTGAGCGCGTGCAGGCGGGCACGCCCGTGCTGGGGATCTGCCTGGGCATGCAGCTCGCCTTCGACTCATCCATCGAGCTCGGCGGAGCCGCCGGCCTCGGCATCATCGCCGGTGAGGTCCAAGCGCTCGCGCCGGGAGCGTTGAAGCTCCCGCACATCGGCTGGAACGAGGTTGCCTTCACGCGCCCCGGCTCGCCGCTGATCGCCGATCTGCCGCTGCGCTGCGCCTTCTATCACGTCCACTCCTTTGCGCCGGTGCCGGCCCTCGCCGAGGACGTGCTCGGGACTGCCGAGTATGGCGCGCCGTTCGTGACAGCCGTGCAGCGCGGCTCCTTCTATGGCGTGCAGTTCCACCCGGAGAAGTCCTCCGCGGCCGGGCTGCGGCTGCTGGCGAACTTCGCGCGCGTCTGCATCGCGGCTCGCGCGATGATCGCCCGGTGAAGCTCTACCCGGCGATCGACATCCTCGGCGGCAACGCCGTGCGCCTGGTCAGGGGAGACTTCGACGCGAGCACGGTCTACGACTCCGACCCGCTGGCAGCAGCCCACGGCTGGGTCGAGGCGGGCGCGCGCCACCTGCATGTCGTCGACCTCGACGGCGCCAGGCGGGGCGAACCGGTGAACCTCGAGCATCTGCGGCGAATCGCCGGCGAGGCGGGCGTGCCGGTGCAGTACGGCGGCGGCCTGCGCTCGGCGACAGCGGTGGCCGGGGCTCTGGCGGCCGGTGCGGCGCGCGTGATCTTCGGCACCGCCGCCTTCACCGACCCCGACCTGCTGGAGGAGGTGCTCGCCGCGCACGGGCCCGCGCAGGTGCTCGTCTCGGTCGACGTGCGCGACGGGCACGTGGCCACCCACGGGTGGCTGCAGAGCACCGACGTACCCGCAAGCGAGGCCTTCGCCGGGCTGCGCGAGCAGGGCGTCAGCAGCTTCGTCTTCACGAACATCAACCATGACGGCATGCTCGACGGCCCCAGCCGCGACGAGGTCATCCGCGTCGCCGAGGCGGCAGGGCACGGCAGCGTGATCGTCTCGGGCGGCGTCGGTCAGCTGTCCGACCTGCAGCGCCTCGCGACCCTGCGCGCGGAGCTCGGGCTCGACGGTCTCGACGGCGTGATCGTCGGCAAGGCGCTATATGAGGGTCGCTTCACGATCGCCGAGGCCCACGCCGCGCTCGGCGGCTGATCCTCGCGCGCGTCGCAGGGACCGTCGCGGCGAGCGCGGGCGATACCGTGGGCGGGTGCATTTCAAGCGTGTGATCCCCTGCCTGGACGTCGATGCCGGCCGCGTCGTCAAGGGCATCGAATTCGTCGACATCCGCGACGCGGGCGACCCGGTGGAGCTGGCCGCCCATTACGACCGCGAGGGCGCCGACGAGCTCGTCTTCCTCGACATCACGGCAACCCACGAGAAGCGCGACACGATCGCCAGGCTCGCACGCAGCACGGCCGATGATGTCTTCGTGCCGTTCACGATCGGCGGCGGAATCCGCTCGGCCGCCGATGCGCAGGCCGTGCTCGACGCAGGCGCCGACAAGATATCGGTCAACTCGGCGGCACTGCAGCGGCCGGAGCTGATCGACGAGCTGGCCGCCGAGCTCGGCTCCCAGTGCGTGGTGCTCGCGATCGACGCCAAGGCCGGCGCCGCCCCTCCCGCCTCGAACGGCTCCCCGCGCTGGGAGGCCTACCTCGCGGGCGGGCGCACGGCCACCGGCCGGGACGTGCTCGCCTGGGCGCGGGAGGCGGTCGAGCGCGGAGCCGGCGAGATCCTGCTCACGAGCATGGACCGGGACGGCACCAGCGACGGCTATGACCTGGCGCTGACGGCCGCCGTGAGCGAGGCGGTCAGCGTTCCCGTGATCGCCTCCGGCGGCGCCGGCGAGCTCGAGCACCTCGTGCAGGCGCTGGCCGCCGGCGCCGACGCGGTCCTGTGTGCATCGATCTTCCACTACGGGCACTACACGGTCGCCGAGGCCAAGGCGTATCTGCGCGCGGCCGGGATCCCGGTCCGCGAGGACTGATGGGATCGGTGTGAGCCGGTCTGGCTCGGCAGCATCCAGCCCGGGCGCCACGCTCGTGCTCGCGGCACTCGACCGCTGCCCCGGCGGCCCCGAGCTGCTGAGCCTGGCGGCGAGCGGCGAGGACCTCTCCCTCGTGGGCGGTGCCGCGCGCGACCTGATGCTCGGCCGTGAGCCGCGCGAGCTCGACGTCGTCGTGGCCGGCGAGGCGGCCGCCTTCGCCAGCGAGCTGGCCGCACGCAGCGGCGCCGATGCCGCGCGGGTCACCATTCACGGACGCTTCGGGACCGCCGTGGTCGAGTGGGGTGCCGCCAGGGTCGACATCGCCGAGCGGCGTGCCGAGAGCTATCCGAGGCCCGGCGCGCTGCCGGAGGTTCGCCCCGGGAGCATCGGGGAGGACCTGCGGCGCAGGGACTTCACGGTCAACGCGATCGCGATCCCGCTCACCGCCTCACATCGCGGCGATCTGCACGCGGCGAAGCATGCGCTTGAGGATCTCGCGGCCGGGCGCCTGCGCGTGCTGCACGAGCGCAGCTTCATCGACGACCCGACGCGGCTTCTGCGCATGGCGCGCTACTGCGCCCGGCTCGGCTTCGCGCCAGAGCCGCACACCGGCGAACTGGCGGCGGCGGCGCTCGCCGACGGCGCGCTGACGAGCGTGTCCCGCGCCCGCGTCGGCGCGGAGCTGCGCCTGGCGCTTGGCGAAGCCGATCCCGTGCGGGCGCTCGCGGCCCTGAGCGAGCTCGGCGTGATCGCGGCGATCGATCCGCGGCTCGGCTTCGAGCCGCAGCTCGCACGGCGTGCCCTGGCCAGGCTGCCACCCGACGGCCACCCCGACCTGCTGCTGCTGGCCCTGCTTCTGCTGCCCCTGTCGCTGGATTCCGGCCGTGACCTCGAACCGGTCATGTTCGATCTGCTTGACGGTCTCGAGTTCACAGGTGGCGAACGCGAGCGGGCGATCAGCTCGGCCGTGCGCGCGCCGGCGCTGTCGCGAGAGCTGCGGGCGGCGCGGCTGCCCTCCGAGGTGGCCGAGGCGGCGGCATCGAGCACGCTCGAGGCGGTCGCGCTCGCCGACTCGCTCGATGGCGCCAACGGAGGGCAGGGCGGCATCGGTGAGTGGCTTACCAGCTGGCGCCACGTGCGCCTGGAGATCAGCGGCGAGGACCTGCTCGCGGCGGGCGTTCCCGCCGGCCCGGAGATCGGGCGGCGCCTCGCAGCGACGCTGCGCCGGAAGCTGGATGGTGAACTGCAGCCGGGACGCGAAGCCGAGCTGCGCGCGGCGCTCGAGGCGAGCGTGTGAGCTCGGGCGATCTGCGCTTCGAGCTGCCGGGAGGCGCGCGCGCGCTGTTCACGGCCCGTGCCGACGGCAACATGTCGAGCGTCGGAGGCGACGAGGCCGAGCATGGAGGGCGTGCCCGCGAGCAGCTGCGCCGCCGGATCGGGGTCGAGCGACTGGCGCGTGGCTACCAGGTGCATGGCAGCACCGTCACGCGGGTGAGGGCCGTGGCGCCCGAGGACCAAGGCTCAGCCGGCGGCGCGCACGCCGACGGCCAGGCGAGCGCGCTGCACGGGATCGCGACGATGGTGTTGGTGGCCGACTGCCTGCCGGTGGCGCTCGGGAGCAACCGCGCCGTTGCCATGCTCCACGCCGGCTGGCGCGGCCTGGCGGCGGGGGTGCTCGAGGAGGGCGTACGTGCGCTCGAGGAGCTCGCTCCCGGAGAGCAGGTGCTCGCCGTGGTCGGGCCCGGCGCGGGGGTCTGTTGCTATGAGGTCGGTCCGGAGGTCCACTCGGTCTTCGCCGACTCCCATCGGCGGGGCAGCCACATCGACCTGCGCGCGATCGCCCACGAACGGCTGCTCGCCGCCGGCGTGAGCGAGGTTCGCGACGCGCCGGCATGCACGATCTGCGACGGGCGCTTCTTCTCGCACCGGCGCGAAGGCGCGCAGGCGGGTCGCGGGGCGGGAGTCGCATGGTTGAGCTGATCTCCGATCTGCGCGGCGAGGTCATCAGCGAGAATCTGATGCGCATACGGGCTGAGCTGGCGGCCGCCGTAGAGCGCTCTGCGGTGGCGCGACCGGCGGGCGTCGGTGCCGCGGTCGAGGTCCTCGCCGCGATCAAGTACGTCTCGCGGCAGGACCTGCCGGTCCTCGCCGAGGCCGGCGTCCGGCTCGTCGGCGAGAACCGCGCCCAGCAACTGCAGGAGAAGGTGGCGGCGCACGGCGAGCTGTTCGAGTGGGACTTCATCGGCCAGCTGCAGAGCCGCCGCATCCGCATGATCGTGCCCCACGTGCGCCTGATCCACTCGGTCGCCTCCGAGTCGGCGCTGCGCGAGCTGGCCCGCCACCGCGATCTCGCGCGCCCGGGGTTGCGCATCCTGATCGAGGTCAACGTCGCCGGCGAGGTCGGCAAGGCGGGCGTCGCCCCGCAGCAGCTCGATCACTTCATCGCCCGCGCGCCGCTGCCCGTGGCCGGGCTGATGACGATGCCGCCGGCGGCGGACGACCCGTCCGAGAGCCGTCCCTGGTTTGCCGCGCTGCGCGAGCTGGCCGCGGAGCGCGGCTTGGAGCACCTCTCGATGGGCACCTCCCAGGACTATGTCGTGGCCGCCGAGGAGGGCGCCACCATCGTGCGAATCGGCACGAAGCTATATCATGGGGGGCCCAGCCGGGGCCCGTCTGGCAGCCCGAGTCACTAGCATCAGCAGGGAATCCGGCTCGCCGGGCGAACACGAACCTACACCGATGGCCTTCCGCGACTCCTGGCACAGCGCGCTCGTGTATTTCGGCCTTGCCGAGGAGTATCACGACGACTACGACGAGGACGCGGCGCCCGAGGCGGAGATCGAGGACCGTTATCGGGAGCGTCCCAACGTTCGTCGCCTGCGCCGCCGTCGCGACGAGTTCGACGACATCTTCGCCGAGGAGGACGGCGGGGACGCCCCCACCGCCGGCGGGCGCTCCGGCCGCGGGCGATCGACGACGGTGCTCAAGCCGGTGAGCGGTCGCGGCAACGGCGACGTGCGCGTGCACCTCGTCGTGCCGAAGTCCTTCAACGACGCTCAGCAGATCGCCGACAAGTTCAAGGACTCGATCCCCGTGATCCTCAACCTGCAGTCCTCCGACACCGACCTGGCCAAGCGCCTGATCGACTTCGCCTCGGGGCTGACATACGCGCTGGACGGGGGCATGCAGCGGATCGCCGACAAGGTCTTCATGCTCACCCCGCGCAACGTCGAGATCTCCGCCGAGGAGCGTGCCCGACTTATCGAGAAGGGCTTCTTCAACCAGTCCTGACGCGCGACCCGCCGCTTCCCCGATCACTCAGCGATCGAGATCGGCCGGCAAAGCGCGCTCCGCTCACTGCGTCCTCAACCCTCCGGCACTCGCCACCGGCACCTCAGGGGCGCGACCCAATCAACACTAGCCTGGACTGCTCATGCAAATCGGATTGATCGGGTGCGGGAACATGGCTCGCGCGCTGGCTCGCGGGTGGGGTCGCCCACTGCTGTGCGCCGACCCGCTGGCCGAGCGCGCCCGCAGCCTGGTAGCCGAGGTCGGCGGCGAGGCGCTCGCGAGCAACGCCGCGGTCGCCGAACGCGCCGAGCTCGTGGTCCTCTGCCACAAGCCGGTCCAGCTGGGGGAGGTGGCGCACGAGCTCGCCCCACATGCTCCTGCGATCGCCTCGATCCTGGCGGCCACGCCGCTGCCGGCGCTCCGCGCCGCCTACCCGGGCAAACCCGTGTACCGCTTCATCCCCTCGCTGCCGGTAGAGGTGCGCAAGGGCGCCGTCGTGCAGGCCGCCGATGGCATCGACGCGGATGCCGCGGAGAGCGCACTTGACGGGGCCGTACGCGAGCTGTTTGCCGAACTCGGCACGCTGGTCGTGCTCGACGACGGCCTCGTGGACGTCGCCATGGGCCTGATGTCCTGCGCGCCCGCCTACGTGGCGCTCGTCGCAGAGGCACAGGTCGATGCCGGCGTGCGCAGGGGAATCCCCGCCGCCCAGGGCGCCGAGCTCGTGGTTCAGACGCTCGCCGGCACGGCCGAGCTGCTGCGCCGGCGCGGCTATGACACGCTGGCGGTCCGGCGCGAGGTCGCCTCCCCGGGAGGGGTGACGGCGCGTGGCCTGGACGCCCTCGAGCGCGGGGGGCTACGGGCGGCGTTCAGTGACGCGCTAGACGCCGTGCTGGGAGAGGACCGCCGATGATGCTCGCGAGCGCACGCACGCAGTTCGCCGACTTTCTCTCCACGGTGATCTACGTCTACACGCTGTTGATAATCCTCTACATCGTGATCCAGCTGCTCTTCTCGGTCGGGGTTCGGCCGCCGTACTCGCGCACGAGCGACGCCCTGCTCGGGTTCCTGCGCGACGTCTGCGAGCCGTTCCTGCGGATCTTCCGGCGCGTGATGCCCTCGTTCGGAGGGCTAGACTTCAGCCCCCTGCTGGCGATCATCACCCTGCAGGTCTTCAACAGCGTCGTTGTCGCACGCCTGATCCACGGCTGAGGGTCCGGTGGGAGCGGTCCCAGATCGGGGGCGCCGGCGCGGGCGACGCCTCCCGGAGGACTCGCCCGCGCGCGCGAACGGGCCGGCCGGGGCGGGCCGCCTGTCGCGGCGCTCGCGCGCCTGGCTGCTGGTGCTCCTCGTGATGCTCGCAGTGGTGGCGATCGATCAGCTCGTCAAGCGCGCCGTCAAACACTCGATCGTGCCCGGGGAAGAACGCCGGCTGCTACCCGGCATCGAGCTGGTGAACACGCATAATCGCGGTGTGGCATTCGGCTTTCTGCCGGGAAGCCACCTCGGCGTGACGATCCTCATCGGGCTTGCGCTGCTCGTCCTGATCGCCTACTTCGCGCTCCACTCCGAGGAGCGCCTGATCTGGCTGCCGACCGGCATGCTCCTCGGGGGAGCGCTCGGCAACATCATCGACCGGGTGCGCGACGGCTCCGTCACCGACTTCATCAAGCTGCCACTCGGCTGGCCTCCCTTCAACCTCGCCGACGCCTCGATCACGCTCGGGATCGTGATCCTGTTCCTGGTGATCGAGAGCGCCCGGCACACCGAGCGATGACATCCCCCGAGCCCTTCACGATCGCCTTCCAGGACGAGCACCTGATCGTCGTCGACAAGGGCGCCGGCGTCGTGGTGCACCCGGCACGCGGGCACCGCGAGGACACGCTCGCCCAGCAGCTCGCGCCGCTCCTAGCCGGGGGCGAGCCCGAACGGGCGGGGATCGTGCATCGTCTCGATCGCGACACCTCCGGCCTGCTGGTGGTGGCACGCTCGGATGAGGTGCACAGGTTGCTGCAGGCCGCGCTGGCGGACAGGCGCATCGAACGCGAGTACCTCGCGCTCGTCGTGGGCCGCCCGCCGGCACGTTCGGGCACGATCGAGGCGCCGATCGGGCGCGACCCGCGCGTGCGCACGCGCATGGCTGTGGGCGGGGCCAAGCAGCGGGCGGCGCGGACGCACTTCACGCTCGAGCGTGCGCTGGCGAGCACCTCGCTGCTGCGCCTGAAACTCGAGACCGGGCGCACGCATCAGATCCGCGTGCATCTGCAGGCGATCGGCCACCCCGTCTGCGGCGACCCCGAGTACGGCACGCCCGGCACCCTCGGCCTGCAGCGCCAGTTCCTCCACGCCGCGCGGCTGGCCTTCGATCACCCGTTCACCGGCTCGCGCATCGACGTCGTCTCGCCCTTGCCACCGGATCTCCGGAGCGCCCTGACACGCGCCGAAGGGCTATCCTGAGCGGTCAACGGAATCTCGACCCGCGCGGTAACGGGCCGCGGCCCTGCCCGGAGGACGACGTCACAGTCACGGCTTCCGGGTCCGCCCCGTCCGCGCGGACACAATCGCATACATAAAGGGAGTAGCCCGTGGCTGACGTAGGCATTGCGGAGCTGCTGGAGGCCGGCGTTCACTTCGGCCACCAGACGCGCCGCTGGAATCCAAAGATGCGCCGCTTCATATTCGGCGAGCGCGGTGGCATCTACATCATCGATCTGCTCAAGACCTCCGCGCTGCTGACGCAGGCGCAGGAATTCGTCGACACGCTCGCCCATCGCGGCGGCACCGTGTTGTTCGTCGGCACCAAGAAGCAGGCGCGGGACACGATCCGCGACGTGGCTTCGGCGGCCGACATGCCATTTGTCAACCACCGCTGGCTGGGCGGGCTGCTGACCAACTTCGAGACCATCAGCCAGCGCATCCGCCGCCTGCACGACCTGGAACGCTTCGAGGCCGAGGGACAGCTGGCGCTGCTGCCGACGCGTGAGCGCATGGCCGCGCAGGCCGATCTGGCGAAGCTGCGGGCCAACCTCGGGGGCGTGAAGAACATGCAGCGGGTGCCCGACGCGATGTTCGTCATCGACCTGAAAACCGAGGCGATCGCAGTCAAAGAGGCTCAGCGCCTGCGCATCCCGATCATCGGCCTGGTGGACACCAACTGCGACCCCGACGGGATCGATTTCGTGATCCCCGGAAACGACGACGCGATTCGTTCGTGTGCGCTGATCACCCAGGCGATCGGCCAGGTCGTCTCGGAGGGGCACGCCGTGTTCCGCGCCGAGGAGGAGCGTGCGCGCAAGGAAGCCGAAGAGAAAGCCCGCATCGAGGCAGAGGCCCGCGCGCGCCGCGAGGCAGAGGAACAGGCCGCCCGCGAGGCGCAGGAACAGGCCACCCGCGAGGCAGCCGAGCGCGAGGCCGCCGCCCGTGCCGCCGCCGCGGCCGCGCAGGCGCCACCCGCGCCGGCTGCGGCGGTCGTCTCGCCCGAGAAGCTCCCCGCGACCCCAACGCCGACGCCCCCGTCCGCTACGGAGGCGCCCGCCCAACCACAGGGGGCATCGGCGGACAGCCCGCCGCCCGCCCCCATCCCCGAGCCCGAGGCAGCCGCGCCCGAGGCCGCGGCGCCGCCGGCGGCCGAGGCTGAGACTGCCGCGAAGACGGAGACCCCCGAGCCCGAGGCGGCCGAGGTCGAGACCGCCGCTACGGAGCCGCCTGCGGCCGAGGCTGAGACTACCGCGAAGACGGAGACCCCCGGACCCGAGGCGGCCGGGGCCGAGACCCCGTCGACCGGGGCGCAGCAGCCAGAACCGGTGCTAGCCAGCGAGGAGGCACCCGCGGAGCAGCCGCCTGCGGCGGAGGAGCCCCTGGCGGCCGACGGCGAGGACAGCAAGCAGACGAAAGTGGAGGCCAGCGCGTCATGAACACGGTTGAGATCGGAGCCAAGGACGTCAAGGCGCTGCGCGAGCGGACGGGCGCAGGGATGATGGACTGCAAGAAGGCCCTGACCGAGGCCCAGGGCGACGTGGAGAAGGCGATCGAGATCCTGCGGGTCAGGCAGGGCAAGAAGATCCAGGATCTCGGCGAGCGGGCGGCGACCGAGGGCACGGTGCAGGCGTATGTGCACGCCGGCGCGAAGGTGGGCGTGCTGATAGAGGTCGACTGCAACACGGACTTCGTGGCCAAGAACGACGATTTCGCAACCTTCGCGCGCGAGGTGGCGATGCAGATCGCAGCCACGCCGACCGTCAAGTTCCTCAGCCGTGATGACGTGCCGGCCGATCTGCGAGACGCGGAGGCTCGCATCTACGAGCAGGAGGCCGCCGACAAGCCCGAGAACGTGCGCGAGCGGATCGTCAACGGCAAGCTGGACTCGTGGTTTGAGACGATCGTGCTGCTCGAGCAGCCGATGCACAACCCGAAGTTCGACGGCAAGACCGTTCAGCAGCTGCGCGACGGACTGGCGGCCACGACTGGTGAGAATGTGGTCATCCGCCGCTTCGCCCGCTTTGCAGTAGGCCAGTAGCCCGTGGTAACGGGATAGGCTCTGCGCGGCGATGGCCCCTGCCTTCAAACGCATTCTGCTGAAGCTCTCCGGCGAGGCGCTGATGGGCGATCTTCCCTATGGGACAGACCCCCAGCGGGTGGTGGCGGTCGCCCGCCAGGTGACCGCCACGCGCGATCAGGGCGTGCAGGTCGCGATCGTGGTCGGCGCCGGCAACATCTACCGGGGGATGCAGGGAGCAGCCGCGGGGATGGATCGGGCGACGGCCGACTACATGGGCATGCTCGCCACCGTGCTCAACGCGCTGCCCCTGCAGGACGCGCTCGAGAAGATGGGCACGAACACCCGCGTTCAGTCTGCGCTGGGCATCTCGGAGGTGGCCGAGCCCTACATTCGCCGGCGCGCGATGCGTCACCTCGAGAAGGGCCGCGTGGTGATCTTCGCGGCCGGCACGGGCAACCCGTTCTTCACGACCGACACGGCAGCGGCGCTGCGCGCGGCCGAGATCCATGCCGAGATCATCCTGATGGCCAAGAACGGAGTGGAAGGCGTCTACAGCGCCGACCCGGCGCTCGACCCGAGCGCGGAGTTCATCCCCGAGATCACCCACATGGAGGCGATCGAGCGGCGCCTGCGGGTGATGGATTCGACCGCCCTGGCACTTTGCATGGAGAACAACATGCCGCTGAACGTGTTCAACATGGACGACGACACGAGCCTCGCGCGGATAATCTCCGGCGAGCGAGTGGGCACGCTCGTAACGACACCTCGAGGGGAGAACGATGGCGGCTGAGAACCTGATCGACGAACTGCTCGAGGACGCGGCCGAGCGGATGGTCAAGTCGGTCGAGTCCTCCCAGCACGAGTTCTCGACGGTGCGCACCGGGCGGGCCAGCCCGGCGCTGCTGGACCGGGTGATGGTCGACTACTACGGCGCGATGACCCCGTTGAACCAGCTGTCGACGATCTCGGTCCCGGAAGCGCGGCTGATCACGATCCAGCCGTATGACAAGTCATCGATCAAGGCGATCGAGAAGGCGATCAACGAGTCGGATGTGGGCTTGAACCCATCGAACGACGGCAGCGTCGTGCGCCTCGTGGTCCCCGAGCTGACCGAAGAGCGCCGGCGCGAGCTGGTCAAGGTCGTGCGCAACCTCGCCGAGGAGGGGCGCGTGGCGATCCGCAACGTGCGGCGTGACACCATGCACCAGCTGCGAGAGCTGAAGGCCGAGGGCGAGGCCTCATCAGATGACGAGCACCGCGCCGAGGTGGAGCTGCAGAAGCTGACGGATGGTCGCGTCGGCGACCTGGAGGCGGTGCTCAAGGCCAAGGAAGAGGAGATACTCTCCGTCTGATGGACGCCGCGGGGGAACGGGCGTCGGCGACCGATCCCGGATCGGCTGGCTCGTCGGACACCGATCCGCGAACGTCAACCCAGACGGCGCGGTACGTCGCGATCATCACCGACGGCAACGGGCGCTGGGCGCAGGCCCACGGGGTGCCGGTGAACGAGGGCCACAGCGCCGGTGCCGACGTCGTCAAGGCGCGGCTGCGCGACGCGGCCGAGCTGGGCATCCACGAGCTGACCGTGTATTCGTTCTCGACCGAGAACTGGTCGCGCCCGGCCGAGGAGGTGCAGGGCCTGATGGAGATGTTCTCGCGGCGGATCGCCGGTGAGACGCCCGAGCTCCACGAGGAGGGCGTGCGCATGCGCTTCATCGGCCGTCGCGAAGGCGTCGGCGAGGAGTTGCGCGAGCAGATGCGCTGGGCCGAAGCGCTGACAGGGGAGAACCGCCGGATCACGCTGTTCGTGGCATTCAACTACGGCGGGCGGGCCGAGATCGTTGACGCGGCGCGGCGCTTCACGGGTAGCAGCGAAGACGAGTTCCGGGCGTGTCTGTACGCGCCCGAGATGCATGACCCGGACCTGATAATCCGCACCAGCGGCGAGCGGCGCCTGTCCAACTACCTGCTGTGGCAGTCCGCCTACTCGGAGCTGGTGTTTCGCGAGGAGCTTTGGCCGGATTTCACGCGCGAGGCGCTCGAGGAGTCCCTCGCCGAGTACGCCGAGCGGCGGCGACGGTTCGGTCGACGGTGATGGGCGGCTGATGGCCAGCGACCGATCGAAGACCGGCCGGGAGCTGTCCGAGGGCGCCAGCTCGGCCGCGCGCTCTCGCCGCACGACCGAGGCCGAGCGCGCACCCACGGGCCGTCGCAGGCGCCGGCGTTCCCGCCGGCGGGAACGCTCGGACCTGAGCGCACGCCTGATCGCCGCGGTGCCTGCGATCGCACTCGCGCTGTTCCTGGTGATCGAGGGGGGTCTCGTGTTCGTGGCCGGGGTGTTCGTGCTCGGCGCGGTCTGCATGCATGAGCTCTACGCCATGTACGACCGCGCGCACCCGGTCCGCCTGGCGGGCTATCTCGCGCTTGCCGGCCTGCTGCTGGCCGCCTACTACGGCAACCAGTTCCAGGTGCTGCTCGTGGCGGTGGCCGCGCTGCCGGTGCTGTTCGGGCTGACGCTGCTGCAGCCCCGGCCGAGTGTCGGGGGCCTGGCGGTGACCCTGCTCGGGATCTACTGGATCGGCCTCGCCCTCGCGCACGCTGTGCTCCTGCGCGGGCTGCCGCACGGGCTGGGCATCGTGATCGACGTGCTCGTCGGGGTGTTCCTCGGGGACACCGGGGCCTACTTCGGGGGGAGCATGTTCGGGCGCCGCCCGCTCGCACCCAGGATCTCCCCCAACAAGACGGTCGAGGGGCTGCTCGCAGGAATGGTATGCACCGTGCTCGGTGTGTGGATCGCCGGGCGCTACCAGGAATGGCTGCCGGGCACGCACGCGCTCGTGCTCGGGCTCGGCGTGGCAATCGCCGCACCGGCGGGAGACCTGTTCGAGTCGTTCATCAAGCGCGAAGCGCACATCAAGGACTCGGGCAGCATGTTCGGCGCGCACGGCGGGGCGCTGGACCGCCTCGACGGCGTCCTGTTCGCGGCGGTCGCCGGCTACTACATCTGGGCTGCATATGTCCACTGAGCCGTTTTCATCGCGCCGCCGAGGAGGTCGCCGTGCGCGTGGCGGCTCGCGGGCTGGAGAGCTCAGGGTGCGTGTCCTCCCGCCCGAGCCGTCGCGCGCGTGTAGACGGCGAGTACCGCCTCCACGTGGTCCTCGATGTCAAACGCCTGAGTGATGCGCACGCGCCCGGCTCGACCCAGCTCGCGCCCCGACTCGGGACTCTCGATGACACGCCGCACGGCCTGCGCCCATGCCATGGGGTCGCCCGGCGGCAGGAGGTAGCCCTCGCGGCCGTCCCGGACGAGCTCCGGCGGGCCTCCGACGTTGGTCGCGAGCACCGGCACTTCGAGCGCCATCGCCTCGAGCAGCGCGCGCCCGAAGGGCTCCTCACGAGAGGGCAGCAACAGGACGTCGAGTGCCCGCACCAGCTCGGGAACGTCATCGCGCTCGCCGAGCCACGAGACGCGGTCGTCGAGCCCGACATCGGCTATCAGGCGGCGCAGCCCTGCGACGTAGGCGTCGTTGTCGAAACGCGTGGAGCTGGCGATGAACTTGGCCGACCCGATCAGCAGCAGATGGGCGTCCACCCCCTGCTCGCGCAGCAGCCTCAGCGCTTCGATCGCGGTGTCCTGGCCCTTCCACGGGCTCAGCTGGGCGACCACACCCAGCAGAGCGCGCCGGCTGCCTGCCAGGCCCAGTCGTGCTCGCGCGGCGGCGCGGTCGATTCGCGCGGGATCGAATTCAGCGGCGTCGATTGCGGGGTGCACGACCTCGAGTCGGGCGCCCGGAGCGGCCGCTCGCACCGAGTTCGCGGTGTAATGGGAGTTGGCAACGACGGTCGTGGCGGTGCTGGCGATCAGGCGCATGGTCGCGGTCGTGACCGCGCCCGAGGGCAGGCAGTCGCGGACGTTGACCACGCCGGCGGCGGGTGCGACGTGGGCCAGGCCAAGCTCGATTCCCGCCCGGATCGAGTTTGCGTGAACCACCTCGGCGCGATGTCGGCGAGCCGCTCTGTGCACCTGCACCGCAGCCAGGCTCATCTGCGCCAGGGCGCGCGGGGTTTGGGCCGGGTGCAGCCTCAGGCTCCCGGCTGTGCTCGTGATCGAGGTCACAGGGATCCCCAGCTCCTCGACGGCCTGCGCCAGCCGGCCCGGTGGTGAGGCCACGCGGGGCTGAACCGTCCGCGGCAGCCCGGACAGCAGAGTGAGCAGCGAGCGCTCAGATCCGCTGACCAGGGCGGTGTGGTTGACGTAGAGGACCCTCACGAGCCGGCCTTGGCCAGCTTTTGCAGGACCGCTTCGACCCGTCGGGCGATCAGCGGCCACGCGAACCCGCGCGCCCTCTCGGCGCCTTCCGTGCCGAGTCGTCGTGCCAGCTCGCGATCGAGCAGCAGCCTCGTCACCGCGTCCGCAACGGCGGCCGGATCGGTCGGGTCGACCAGCAGGCCGCTCACCCCGTCTGCGACGGCGTCGAGCGGCCCCCCCACGTTGCCGGCGACGACCGGCTTGCCGTAGGCGCTGGCCTCCAGGTAGGCGATACCGAAGCCCTCGCCGGCGAGGCGGCTCGGCATCGCGAACACGTCGGCGCGCCGCAGCCACGAGTTGCGCTCCTCGTCGGAGACGGCACCGAGGAAACGCGCTACCCCGGCGAGCCCGGACGCCCTCGCCAGATCTTCGAGGCCCCGACGCAGCGGTCCCTCGCCGATGACCACCCAC
>Ga0209040_10001331_pt1 | contig 19485 bp, 44 predicted proteins | sample BogFormECP12_OM3_FD_188240 | JGI IMG/M metagenome (GOLD analysis project Ga0209040, IMG submission 188240) | Bog forest soil microbial communities from Calvert Island, British Columbia, Canada - ECP12_OM3 (SPAdes) (version 2) | ecosystem: Environmental > Aquatic > Freshwater > Wetlands > Bog ...
TGGTTGTCTTACATGGACAGGGAGTAAATGACCGTAAAAGCGATGACGGTAATGCGGAAGGCGTGGGTCGGCGACGATAGCCACGTTCTTGCTATGTTCGGCACCGATGAGGCTGCTCAATACCTGTTCGATCTGTTGACTGACGATCAGGTCGCGGAATTCCTGCGGACGATGCGGGGCAACGCTTTTAATCGTGATGAATTCTGCGACGATTGTGATACACTATTGTCGGCAGGAAACAAAATTTGCCCCGAGTGCGGGCACGACAACGAGCATACCTAATGGAGTGCGAGATCACATTTCGTAAGCGGTTCCAGATTCGGGAAGATCAGAATCCCGCTGACATTGGCAAGATGTACATCGAGACGATGGGCTTTGAAGTCATCGAGACGGTGACACTGTACGACCCGAACTTTGGCGACGACGTAGAGTGCGAGTGCGGTCATGCGTACTACCGCCATTTCGACACCTACGAAGAGATGGAGCCCGTTGGCTGCAAGTATTGTATGCATAGCGACACGATGGTTCTGAAAGAGCAGTGCTCTGGATTCAAAAGGAAACGATAATGATTACACGGATCAAGAAAGAAAAAATTACGGGCTATCTACCGATGGTGGAGAACATGACCCTCAATTGCGTGGCGGCAAGCATCTCCGTCATGCATCACAACCGAGGCATTGTGCAGTCCATCGAGGTTGACCCCACCCAATTCATGCCCGTCACCATCCGTTACTGGCTCCCCATGTGGGAAGAGATTGCCATACTGGATGTGGCGGAAGAGGCTCAGGCGGCGTCAGCATGAGGGCCTTCTTTGCGTGGCTAGACCATTTCTTCCTCTGCAAGTGGGAAGTCAGGAACGTCCAGCCGATGCTTGCCGCCCCGAGTCCCGTTCACGGAGCCATCTGGGGCTACAGCACTGAGGACGTGAAACCAGAGCCCGTCACACAGGTGCTACAGGTCTGCAAGGTCTGCGGGCGACTGCGGACTGAGACCCTCCACGGCAACTGGACAATGAACGATCTCGTAGGAGGACTTCCCGATGCCACGGCGTAAAAAGACTTTCGCGGAGAGCCATCCCGACTTGGACAAGCTGCGGGTGGACTTTCTTAACATGGGTGCGCTCGGCTCCAAAGAACCGCCGATGGTGTTCCTGACTCAGTACGACGCCAAGGGCAAGGAAAAGACACTGGTCTTCCACTTGGACATTGCGATCAAGACATTCAAGGGGCTTACAGCAAAGCTTCGTCTGTACAAAAAGACCAAGACGCTTATGGCCTTCAATGATGTTCCAGAAATCACAGGGGAGGCATACCGATGACAGCCAAAGCGAAACTCGCGGGCAATACGCTGGTTTACGGAAACCGCAAACAGCCCGACATGAAGTGGGACATCAGCACGCCCGAACTGCGGGCGAAGGCGTTCCTCGAACTGTTCAAGTACCTCAAGAAGGAATGGGTGGTGTATACCTGCGACTATTGGGGTGCGAACAAGGCCGAGATCGCCCAACAGAAAAAACTCTACCGCCTCGCTTGCGATGGTGATGCGGAATCCGCCGAGCGCCTGCTCAGGATGCGTATCGACTACGAATACGAGAACTGGCGGATTGTCGCTGTTCCTAAGTCGGGGGACGGTGAACCCAAAATGGTCCTCAGTAAGAAACCCGGCAGTGTTTTCGTGAAAGACATCCGCCGCCAGTCCGACACGGGGCGGTATTCGTTCCAACTCAGCAATGGCGAAGAGATTGAATTCGCCTATCTCCCGATCAGCACGACTCGCAATGACTGGTCGAACGGTCACATTGTTCCTCACTTTTTGGTGGACTCGTTCTATGAGAAGCTAGGCCGCGACCGCGACTTCGAGAAGAAGGTCGAAGAACTCCTGTCGCACATGAACTACATGCGGATGACGCTCTACTACACCATGTACCCAGAGCGGATGCCTCTCGGGAAGAACCTCGCTCTATGGCAGAAACGAGCGATTGGCGCTGCCGAGGGTTTCATCGAAGACTTGGGCGAGAATCCAGTGGAGAAGCTGAACGAGCGCACCGTGCGCCCTACCAACATCCAGAAAGCACAAGACACCGTTAGCGAACTCGTGCTACACTACGAGGGGTTGCTGTCGCACATCAAACGTCTTGTCGCCAAGAAATCCACGGTCGAAGAGTTCGAGCAGTACACCCTACCCTCTTACACCAAGAAGTTAGAGGAGATCAAGAAGGGAATCATCAACGAGCTATGAACTTCGGACACGGAGAAGGATGCATTTGTCGCGAATGTGGCCGCAGCCGCCGTCTGCTGGTTGAATGCGAGGATGCCATTCGTGGTGCGAATCGGGCAATCTGCGGGCTTTTAAGGATGCAGACGGACTACGCCATCGCCGAGGCGGAACTGGTTCTAGGAAGGAAGCTCTAATGGAACTTGTAGAAGCATATCGGAATCAGCGGGAGATGACCCCCGAAGTGCTGCTCCATCTCACGCAATCCCATAAGTATCAAGAAGTCAAGCGCAACTTCCCGCAGGACATCGGCCTGCACAGCAGGCTGGTCATTACGCAGGAAGATATCGAGAACATGGGCGAGACATTGAAGATGATCGTGTTTTTCGTTTCCCCCGCCATTATTCGCGGAGCAATCGAACTCGCGAAAGAGAAGAGCGTCCTCGGCGTTGAATCTAACTGGCTGGGGTGAGTCATGGAAAACGAAGAACGTAAGGTAGATTGGCCCGCAAAAGTAACCGACGAGTGCTTTCCCGACATTCCTGCGGAAGGCGAAACCAAAAAGAAGCGCGAAGGCTACGAGTTCGTTTATGCCGATATCGTTGGCAGTTGGTACATGGCACCCGAAACGTTCGTGCGGATGGACGGCAGCGAGCAAAAGGATGTCATGCCGGGGCATTTTGGCTTCCTGATTCGCTGGGGCGTCAAGAACTACGGCTTCGGAGAATACTCGGTGCGGTTTGGCACCGATGGCAAGATCGAAGTGCAGGACGAGTGCAGCGGACCCGAATTCTCGAAGGCGCTGTTCGCCTATCTGGGACAGAAAGTCGCCGAGATCGGCGAGCACGACCGTCAACGCGATGAAAAGCGGAAACAGGAAGAGGCCGCAAGGATCGCGGAAGCGGGAGAGCCAGATGCCTAGCCTATATCGCAATGCCGACCACTTCATTATGGTCGGTCGCAACTATGGTAACGACACGGTGAAGCACGCCGTTGCCGCCTTGAGCTTCAACAAGAAGCTGGGGGTATGGATCACGGGGCAGCCCGTTCCCATTGACGGGGACTTCGTGGACGCTCTGATGATCGTCAGGGCTCTCAACACCGAACTCAAGGCTCGCAGGCGTAAGGAACGCCGTAGGAAAGAGAACTAATGCCCGTCACCGTAGGTCGCATGACAAAGGGTGCCCTCGCCGTACTCAAAAGAGCCCTCCAAGACATTATCGAGTTGCCACAGCCTGACGGACACGACTGTGATGACGATCAGGTGATCGAACTACTGGCGGACCTGATCGAAAAAGAGGAAGAGAAAGAGGAGTAACATGGCGTGGAAAACCTTCACCCTTTACGAACCCCCCTCGGACGGGGCCTCCATCAACGGGAAGACCATCGATGAACAATTCGAAACCATCGAAGCGATGAACTACGAAATTAAATTTGTATTCAAAGAGTCGGCGAGGTATACTGTTCTCGCGAGGAAAAAGGCTCACTAATGGACCTCTTTGAACAACTCAAGGCGAACAAGTTCCCCTATGCGAACAACCTGATCCACCTGTTTCGGGGCGGGTCCGATCTGCATGGGGCGCAGCTTGTGAACAAGCACGATGATGACTGGTACGGCGTTTACGTTGAGCCGCCAGAGATGGTCATCGGGCTTAAGGATTACCCCCACTACGTGTGGTCATCCGCTGGTGACACCAAGCGGAATGTTCCGGGCGACATGGACATCTGCTTTTACTCGCTGCGGAAGTGGGCGAAGCTCGCCTCTGGCGGAAATCCGACTTGTCTGTCGTACCTCTTCGCTCAGAACACCATCGGTACTGGCGACGTGGACCTTTGGGGTGAAGTGCTCAAGAACAAGGGCCTGTTCCTGTCGAAGTCATCCGCCGAGCAGTTTCGTGGGTTCGCCATGGCTCAACGCCAGCGGTACATGGGTGAGCGTGGGCAGGGCAAGCACGGGCAACGCCCCGAGCTTGAGGAGAAGTTCGGTTTCGACACCAAGGCTGCCATGCACGTGATGCGGCTACTCGGCGAGGGGATTGAACTCATGCAGGCTGGTGAGATCACCTACCCGCGTCCGAACAAGGACATCTTGATCGCCGTCCGAGAGGGGAAGTACGATGTTGAGTTCCTCAAGGGTATGACGGATCAGCTATTCTCCGATCTCGATAGGGCGCAGGCGGAATCTGACCTGCCCGACCAAGTTGATCGTGAGGCCATCTCGCGGTTCTTGACCAAGTTCTACCTCAATGTTTGGGGAAGAGAAGACGCCGCTACTAATCGTATTCTAGCCCGGGCGGTGGGGCTCGCCTCCCGCTGGATCGCGGGACACCTGAGGGCCGATGAGCGGGCGGATGGACACCCGCAGTGGGAAGAGTGGCGTGACGAGTCCGTTGTCAAACTCGCCATGATCGATCTGGCAATGCGAGCGGAGGACTAAATGCCACAAATACCTTGTTCGGGTGAAGGATGTTGGATGTGCCTGACGATAGCCGAAATCGAAGGCTTGACGGCACCGTATTGGGGGGCATAATGGCGTCAATTTGCGGCAACATCGTTATGAACAACGCAGGTTCGGAGCGGCATTTTGACAGCCGCGAGGACGCGAACCGAGCGTATGCCCTTCTCTGCGACTACGAGGCGTTCCTGAGCGATCTTGTTAACGACGGCAAGGTAATCGTTAAGGATCACCAAGCGCATCCGTGGGTGACGACAAAGGAATGACGGGCGTCTGTGAACTCTGTGACCGTGAGCGGAACGATATCACGGATCACCACCTGATACCCCGCACTCTCCATAGCAACAAGCGGGTCAAGGCGGCGTTCCCAAAGGAACTCCTGAAGAAGACCGCTCCTCTATGCAAGCCGTGCCATAGGCAGATACACGAGTTCTTTACGGAGAAGGTGTTGGGCTGGCACTACAACACGATTGAGAAATTGAAGGCTCATCCTGAGGTTCAGAAATGGATCGCATGGGTCGGAAAGAAGACATTCTGATGCCGAGGATTAAGATAGGGACTGGATCATGGCCGTATAAAAGGCGATGGCGGGACGGCCCTACTTGGGATTGGCTTTGCCGGGTATTCGGGCATCAAAAGGAGTGGTATCACTGGTACGCCAGTGCTGGAGACCAGCTAGGTACGGAGATTGCTCGTGCCTTAGGGTGGGGTAGTGGTCAAGTAAGACCGCACTGGCATCTTCACGGAACTAACTCCGCGAACGGCTTTATCTGTGGCAGGTGCGGAAAGGCGGGTATTTGATGAAGATCACACAGAAGCAGGCACGAGCCAACGAGCAGGCGGTTTGGGATGTCTACCCCAAGGCGACTTACTTCGGCGTGGACGCCAAGAAGAATTTCCCCAACCCCGAGATGTGCGTCTGTCAAGTCTATCGGTCGGATGACTTGAATGCTCCTGTGATCGGCGAGGGCGACACCTACGAGGAAGCGTGGGCCGACGCCGTAGCGAAGCTACCAAACCCAAACCGACATTATGACAAGTTCGGCGAGGGAAACATCCCCCAACGGAGCAAATCAAATGGATCAACTGGACGAAACCGAAATTCAAGCACTGGTAAGCGGGGCACTCGATCAAGCCGCTGATAACGGCTACGACGAAAGCCAAGACGATCCCGAGCAAGTCGCCATCAGCCTAGCGGACGAAGACGCGGACATAGAGAGACTGGTTCAGGATCAATTCGACGGCGATGAAACCATCCTCATCCCCTACATCGAGGTCTGGCAACAACACCAGTCAAACGACTAATGTACAACGATATGATCGGTCGCATCAGGGCTGACGTGCACTACATGCGGAAGGCCATGGATGAGATTCGGGGGGATGGCTTCGGGCGGGCGGGCTACCTCAAGAGCGAGTTCAAGAAGGCCATCCGCCGCTTAGAGTCCCTTCAGGCTATGCTGGAAGAGGGGCCGCTTCCCGAGGATGGCGTCCTCGATGACGTAAATCCAGATTGCATGGGACATGGGGCGGACAATATCCCGGGATGCATCTGCCGCCAGATCGCGGCGTCCTTAAAGAACTAGGGGACCCTTCAGTATGGAAGCGGTCTCTAAGATCGGACCTATCTACGACCCTCACGCGCTGGAGGTAATGCAGTTCTTTGTCCCCAGCTACATCCCCTACCCCCGCCTGCATCGCTGGGTCGTCCTCCCGTGTGAATGCCGTCTGATGGACGTTTGTTTCATGCTCGTTGCCTGCGTCACACTCGGGTAAAAAATAAATTTCGATAATCCTATCCTTTTTTCCGATTTCCATGGTAGTATATAGAAGCTGAGGAAAACACAATGACTTTGAAAAACGCCAATTCGACAGTCGCGACCGCCCATAAGGGCGTCGGCGGCAAGCGCCAGCGGAATAATCGCTGGTTTGGCGTAGGTCTGTCCTCGGTCGGAGTGGTTGGAATCTAAAACCTCCAAAAAACCGAGTAAACAGACCCGCCAAAAATGGCGGGTTTTTGCGTTTTTAGTGAGTTTTTATGTAGGGGTGACGGGCAATCTGGTTCGGCCCAGCGGTCTCCAAAACCGCCATTTGTGGGTTCAAATCCCACCACCCCTGCCAAATTTAAGTCGCATCGTGATGGAACCGATGTGCAGATTGTGGCGATGGCAACTCTGGGAACGTTGCACTGGTCTGTGAAACCAGTTTTGGTGGGTTCAACTCCCACTCGTCACCCCAAGTTTGATGTGGTGGGCATAGTTCAGCGGTCAGAACGTCGGCCTGTGACGCCGAATGTCGTGGGTTCGAATCCCACTGTCCACCCCAAGTTTCAGGAGAGAGTAACGACAGAAATGGTTGAAGGAGGAGTCCAGATATTGAACAGCGAGGATGGAAGCTCGCCCAGCGTGCAGCGGAGAACAGGGTTAGTCGCCCCCTCGGGGCAAGATTGGCCCGAAGTGCACATCGAGCTTCCGTCCTCAAAGGGTAAGTTCGCTCGTATAGCTCAGTTGGATTTAGAGCGCATCCCTCCGAAGGATGAAGTCGCAGGTTCGAGTCCTGCTACGAGCACCACTTTAGCAGCAACGGTCGGCAGCCCGCTGGATCATGAATGTCCAGCGTGTAAGGCCCCGAAAGGCGTACCGTGTCGGTCAGCAACAACGCACTATGATCGAGTGGTACTGATAAGAGTTTTGCACGTGTAGCTCAGCGGAACAGAGCATCGGTCTACGAAACCGGGGGTCGCAGGTTCGAATCCTGCCATGTGCACCAAGTTTAGAACGGGAGGCGGCTGTAGCTCAATTGGCAGAGCACTCCATTGCGGAGAGATGTGGGTTCGAATCCCACCGGCCATATCCGAACGTTCTTTAGGGCAGAGGATAGACGGCGACGGCTGGAACGACGTGAAATCCCTCAAGCCCTCCGGATTTAGATTTTTGGTCCTATCGGCAACTGGAAAGTCACCTGCGCTTCGAACGCGGATCAGTGTAGGTTCGAATCCTACTGGGACCACCAAGTTCGTCATGTTTAATTGCGATAAAACATGACACATGCAGGTGTGTCGGCAAATGGACGCCACGGGCGCTACGAACGCCCAGCCCTTCGGGGAATGCAGGTTCGAGTCCTGTCACCTGTTCCAGTTGGGGGGTCGTATGTACAAATCGTCACAGATGGTGTTGCTTACGGGCCGCGATGGAACTGTGGCCTACGGGAAGCCCCGCCACATCCCGATGACGGGCTTTGGTGATTACGACATCGTTCCGACCGAAGAGGTCGAGCAGGACGAAGACCCCGCGATAGTCGCGGCACGCCATGAGAGAACGATGGCGAAGATCGCTGAACAGATCGAGTTTGAACGAAAGTGTGAGGCTGAGCGTAAGGCGGGATCGACAGTACACGAGGCTGGTTGCCCGTGCGGGTTCTGCAAGGCAGGCTTCACCAGAGCATAAATTTTGGGATGTAAACCGTAATGGTAGCGGGCTGCACTGTTAATGCAGTGTCGTAAGACTCTGGGGGTTCGAGTCCCTCCGTCCCAGCCAAGTATGTTGACGAAAGAACTGATCGTCGAGTGGAACGCACGGTGTGAGCAACAGTGCCTCGACACAGCTTTCGAAGCGGCAGCACGGGGATTGATTGACCTCTCCGAGGAGTTCATGAGATGGGCTCAGGAATGCCGAGATAAGATTGAGTTTGTTGATAGATTGGGACGTAGGAAAATTGGTAACCCCAGTGGATTCTGAATCCACCGACTACGGTCACTAGAGGTTCGAGCCCTCTCGTCCCAGCCAAGATTCACCCGTAGCTCAACGGCAGAGCGCCCGCCTGTTAAGCGGGATGTAGTAGGGTCGGCACCTACCGGGTGAGCCATATTAAGTCTCGACGTGAGGTTTGTCGGGAGGAGGGTCACCCATAAAACGGTGCTCCTCATGAAGTGGGCAAGGGATGTCGGCATCGAACAGGGTTTCGACAGCGACACGGTATGTGCAGCCGCATTCGAGGACGGTGTAAAAGCATTCCTCGTCGCCCTCACGGGCAGTGTAGGCTCCAGCTTGCTTCATACTAATGAATACTGAAGTTTGGGCGGTTGGCAGAACTGGATATGCACTCGGCTCTTACCCGAGACTACGAGGGTTCGATTCCCTTGCCGCTCACCAAGTTTTGGAGTATTGTAATAGAGATGGGCTGTTAGCTCAATTGGCAGAGCAACTGACTCTTAATCAGAAGGTTCCGGGTTCGACTCCCGGGCGGCCCACCAAGATTGGAAGTAAGCATGTTCATTAGTGAGAAACTGGTACGGGCGACCGAGGACTACGTGAGGGGCGGTTCGTGGGAAGCGTTCCATGCCGTACTGGAAAGCGACTTTTACTTCAGTTCTTGCGGCGGGGCCTGTAAGCCTTGCTCACGTGAACAAGCAGCAAGACAGTTGATTATGATGCATCGGCAGCGGGCACAGTATGCGTAGGACGTGCCCTAGTTGTCTCGGCGATGACGCGACAGAGCGTGAAGGTCGGAACTTTGACCCCCTCTACGGCACCGTCGAAATCTACTGCACGTATTGTGGGTCCTTCGTGGACATGCTCTGGCGATGGCAGACGAGTGACGCCGAATGGCAGAAGTTCAGGGACCAAGCAAAGTTCGGGTTAGCTCAAGCTTAGGCAGAGCAGCCGCGCAAGCGGAAGACTGGCGGGTTCGACTCCCGCCCCCTAAACCATTACGGGTGTCAGAGATAGTGGTGACAGACGGCATCGCCTGTTGCGGGTTCAACGACCGCCCCGTGATTTTGACTTTTGAATCGCTTAGAAGGGAGACAACGTGATTTATGGGAATGGCAGACACATTAGTTCTTGACCTCTCGAACAGGCCCATCGGGTTTGTTTCGTGGCAGCGTGCCGTCAAGATGTACTGGGAAGACCGTGCTGAGATCGTGAAGGAAGACCCTCACGTTTTCCTGCACTCCCCATCCATCGAGATGAACATGCCTCGTGTCATCAAGGCGAAGAACTACGTTGTCAAGCGGCTCAAGCTGAGCGTGCCGTTCTCCCGGCGTAACATCGCCCTGCGTGACAACAGCGAGTGTCAGTATTGTGGCAAGTTCCTGCACTCTCACGAGTACACGCTGGATCACGTGATCCCACGTTCCAAGGGTGGGCTGTCCACTTGGCTGAACTTGGTGCTTTGCTGCATCAAGTGCAACAAGCTGAAGAACAACCACACTTTGGCCGAGTCGGGCATGACGCTCCGTAAGAAGCCCATGGAGCCGAAGGCAACCGACCCACGGTACAATTTCAAGCTGCACATCAAGAAGCTCCGTCCCGAGTGGAAGGAGTGGGCTGACGGCGGCTGGCTCTACTGGAATGTGGAGTTGGATCGTTAGGGTAAAGTACCCGAACGGTAACATTTCGAGATGTAACCGTTCGGGGACACCCAAATGTTCCCGAACGGGAACAATGGATGACCATGGCACACGACTGCTGGTTTTGTAAATTCAACCGAGCGTTGATCGTCGTTGGCTTTTTGGCGATAGCCTTCGTTTGTTTCGTGGCTTCCGCTGAGCACCTGTTCCTCATGCACTGGAAGCTGGCAGGTAAAGAGTTCCTTGGCAGCCTTTTCAGCCTCGGTATGATCTGGGTGGGGTTAAAGGTGCTCCGAGGATGGAATCGGCTAATAGACAGGATATTTTCCGATGGTGAATGATCTGGAAGCACTATCGAAAGCATTAACAGCGAATGCCGCCGTCTACGACAAGGCGCAGGAGCAGGAATTGACCGACCTCATCATGCGGGATCGAGTTCGGATCGAAGAAGAATTGGTGCGAGACGGGCAGACAATCGTCACGTTTCGCGGGTGCCCCTACAAGGTAACCCGAAAAGTTTGACTCGGTAGCTCAGTTGGACTAGAGCGTCTCTCTCCTAAAGAGAAGGTCGTGGGTTCGAATCCCACTCGGGTCACCATTTGTGATAGAATGTGGTCTTAGGAGGATCACATGTTCGATGTAAGCTTTGACGGCATACTCGACGAATTTCTCGCTCAGTTGACGGGCGGGGACGGTATTAGATTGCAGGAGCCCAAAAATGCCCGTACTAACGGTAGAGTTCAACCGGAAGATGAACGACATCTTGCAGGAGATGGCGGATAAGAAGGGTTGCTCCAAGGTGGACATTCTTCGTCGGGCCGTGGCGGTGTACAAGTACATCACCAACGAGCTTCACTGCCGCCGAGCGGGGGACCCAGTAAAGAAATTGGTCATCCGCAACAAAGAAGATGTGATACTGAAAGAGATTGTAGTACCATGAAGCTGAAAGAGTACCTCATTGTCGCGTTGCCATTCGCACAGTCGGACGCAACCGCTGAGTACACCGAGTACGGTGTCAATGAGGAAGATGCTCTAAAGCAGTTTCGAACGAGATACCCGCTGTTTCGGGTGAAAGAAGTAACCGAGAAGTAAGATTGGCACATCGTTCAACGGCAGGACCCTTGCCTCTGGAGCAAGGTATCGGGGTTCGAATCCCTGTGTGCCAGCCAAGTTTTGAAGGAAGTAGTTGTGAAGCGAACGTTAAAAAACGTTCTACTTGTTGGACTGGCGATAGTCGTCCCCGGTGCGGGACTGATATGGTTGTACAAAATCGCTCAGTACGATCCTGACAAGGAAGATTTTAGGCAGTACGTCGAACTCAGGTTCGACAAGATGAAAGCAGACGAACAACAATGGCTACACTGATCCAAAACACGCTACCCCTCATCGCCGCAGGAACCCTCCTGCTCATTTGCGAAGCTACGCCGATCCTCGTCGGCAGACGAAAACGTTAACCACAATTCGTGTGGGCGTGTAGTCGAGGTAGTCTTCTAAACTACTATCCGTAAGCGGAACTGAAAATGCAGGTTCGAATCCTGTCGCGCCCCCCAAAAATTCCTTTCAAATGGGAGCGTGGCAGACTGGGTAATGCACTCGCCTTTTAAGCGATGACCATGTGGGATCGTACCCCACCGCTCTCACCAAACTTTCCCAGTATGGCAGAACGGTTATGCACCCGACTTTTAATCGGAGACTCGCAAGGGTCAACGGGGGTTCGACTCCCTCTGCTGGGACCAATTCCTTAAATTGTGGTATTATGAGGTATGAGACACTTTATCCTCCCCCTCGTACTGGCGCTGGCCGCTCTACCAGCCTGTGAAATCGGCGTCCGAGCCAAGGTTGATTCCCGCCCCAGTTCTGAAGTGACGACCGACCTGACCCACGGAGAGGATGGCTGCGATTACGCTCACGCCCGCAACGGGCAGGTCACCAAAATCCCGGGCTCATGCCCGAGCGACATGCAGGGAGGAGCCCGATGAGCTATCGCCCACGCCTCATCAAGAAACCAACCGCATTCAAACGGACTGATGGTTCCAAAGCCGAATACGTCGAACTGGTGTGTTCCAACTGCGGCATGAAGCAACAGGACAGCGAATTCTACCCCGCCAAGAAGCACCTTAAAAAGTGCGAGGAGTTCAAGGCTCCCTACAAGTGGACGGAAGTGAAGCGTGGCGGCGGCACCGAAGATTACATGGGCAACGTGGACATGTTCGATTACAGCCTGTGCTGCAATGGGCGGGCACTCTGGTGCTCGTCAGGCCCCCACGATAAGAAGACCTTGAAGGCCCTAAACGACCACCAGATCAGTCCCTACCAGTACAATCAGACGGACTGGCAGGCGATATGCTTCCCCACGGATTACATCAACCAGAAGCTATCCCATCTCGCTCATCTCGACATGAGGAAGAAAACCTTTCTCGCGGACCACGACGAAGAAGTGAAGAAAATTCAAAAGGAAATCAAGCAGGCATCGGCAAACCTATGAAACCAACTCAGGTGGTAGTCACCCACGTTTACGACTCCTCTCTCGCTGTTCAGGTGGACGAGCACGGGCGAATCATCGGACTTCCTGATGCCGTCGTCGATCAGATCGCTGACCGCGTAATTGAGAAGCTCAAGGCCGATGGATCACTCAATCCCGACCCCCGACTATTTGGCGGCTTGTAAAGTATTGTAAAAGCGGGGGTTGCGGTGCAACTTTTTCATGACTTCGGGTTTCTATATATCAGAGGACATTTCACATGCGTAAAATCCTGTTTTGGCTTTTTTCGATATTCCTGTTTGTAACCCTCCCAGCGTTCGCTCAGCACAACGGCGGTGGACGAGGCAGTGGCGGCAGCAATCGTGGTGGCGGTACGCAAACCCGCAACGGTGGTGAGCGTCACGGCAGCGGCGGTGAGCGGCAAGTCCACAACAACGAGCGGCGTGGCGAACAACGTGGCGACCGACACGAACAGCGGGGTGAATCACGCGGTGAGGCTCGTGGTGAGCGCCATGAATGGGGTCGCGGCGAGGCTCGCGGGCACTTCGATGGTGGGCGATTCGATCATGAATATTTCCGTGGTCATTGGGGCGACGGCAACCGTTTCTATTGGGGCCGTTGTCACTGGTGGGGTCCCCGTTTCTATGTCGGCTCTTATTTTTGGTTCAACGACGGTTACTGGGAGATCGTGGATCAGGTTCCTTACTGGTGGTACGACGATGAAGTTTACGTAGAGTGGGTGGACGGCTACGGCTATGTCCTTGTCGATCCCAACTACCCGGGAGTTTACTTCCGCGTCGGCGTGCGGTTTTAATCTAGACGGACATCGATCATTTTGGTATTATAGGGTATGCGTGAGCGCAACCCCAACGTGATCGATGTCCGAGTTCTCAACTCCGAGAACAACACCAATTACTACTTCGCCCTCCGTGAAGACCGTCTGCGGGACTTCTACCAATCCATCTTGAAAGATCGGCATGTGCAGCCCGAACCGTGGATGCCCGGATTGAGTTACGCCGCAACCTTCGGCGTCAAAGCCATCTTCTGTCGTGTTCCCGAGAAGTTCCCCGCTTTAGACGTTCTCATTTGGCTTCGCGCCAACCAGAAAGAATACATCGGAGAGTACCCCAACCCTACAATAGGTCTCCCAGAGCTTGAGTACGCCTTGGAGCGATTCGCAACCCTCGCCCCACAGTTGTATCAGGATGGCACGGGAGACGAAGTTAGAACGGAGCCCGCCGAATGATCCCCAACGTACCACTTCCTGACGAAGGTACTCCCGTTTCCGCCAAGCATTTTGTACAGATGCTCGATGTCAATGCGGATAACGAGAAGCTGAGCGACAAAGATTTCCGTCAGTTCGTGCGGAACACGCTTCCCATTGTGGAGTATCCCCGCTTAAAAGAAAACTGGCAATGCAAACTCGGATTACACGATTGGAAAAACGTTCCACACCCCCTGACAATTTTCGCGGGTGAGGAAAGGTGTCAGGTGTGCGACAGGGTTCGCAAAATTCCACCCGATCTCTCGGCCTTGGACGGTATATGAATCTCAAACTGAAATACGCAATTCTCATCCCACTGCAAAGCGTCATCCCATTCACTCTGCTGATTTGCGGCCCGTATGTTGGTCTGCATCCGAGAACCCACAACGGACGACTCGTCCAAATCGTGGGCGGGACGCTGACTATAGTTCTTCTCGGGGCAATGCAATACTTTTTGGGGTATGTCCGCGAGAGGAACATCAGGCAGATATTTGCCGACATCCGAGCACGCGGTTCGCGATATGTCTCGGTCGGTGGAAGCGTGGACGTAGTATGAACAACCGCTGGATCAGGGAACTCGCCGAGGCTCATGTCAATATAGATTTCGAACTAGGCTTCGACCTTAATGACCGTGCGGACAGGCTCATGAACAACCTTGTCGGCAAGGTGCTGGTCGGGTCATCGGGTCGCGATATCATTTACCAAGCCCTGCGTGAGGGGGCTATCCTGTTCAAGGAACGGGAGATAATGCGGGGTGCAGAGGAAGCACGCGATGCGGCGGAAAAGGTATGAGCTACGAAGTGTATGGAACACAGGGTCAGGGAGGCAGCGAGCATCCCGACGAGACTTTTCCCACGCTGGAAGAGGCACTGGCGTTCGTCAAGACGCACAAGGATGACGGCTCGTGGGGCATCAAGTATCCCGATGGAACGTGGCACAAATGGGGCGATGCGTGCGTTGTGTGCGGACGGTATACGGAGTGGGCTTGCTCCGACTGCGCTATCGACACGGGCAACACGGTGCATGTTTGCAACAAGACCAAGTGTCGTGATATACATGAAGAGACCTGCACCATGAAGGGCGTTTAATGGGCGTTTATCAGAGCGAGAACGGATGCTACTACAGCACGCCGCAAGAATGCGATCAGCCTCAATGTTTGGCTAACGGCGGCGATGGCTCGTTCTTCGGCGTTTTCAGCAAGACAACCGTCAATGCTCATCAGCACACGTGCTGCCGACTGCCAGATCACGAAGGCAAGCACCTGTGCGGTAACGAATACTGCAACCATCAATGGGAGTAACCATGACATCACCAGCACCCAACCCGTTTTTCTTCGCTCGCGAAAAAGGTCCATGCGGGCCGTACACCCTCACCCTACTTCCGAATGAAGACCCCCGCAAAGCAAGCTGCGGCGGATCATGGCCGTTTGGAATTCTTGACCGCCTCTGCAACGGCGGGATCAAGTCATACTTCTGTTGGGTGAGTGGCGGACACAACTTCGTGGAGTACGACCGCGAGTACCATTACGACAGCAGCGAGACCGCCAACACTCGATGCGCCAAGTGCGGTATGTGGGTTCCTTTTTAAGGAGTGAGATGCTAGAACTCGATCCTAACCTAACCATACTCGAAAAGATCATCGCCATCGTAGCGGACTACGCCCGCCATGGTGGTATGCCGACTAGCTATCTGGACAAGATGGCTGCCGATCTCATTCGCATCCATAAATGCGAGCCCGCGTTCCTCGGGTTCACTCCCACGGGCAGGGCCGATCTGGGCGGTTACCCAGCCGTGATGTGTGTCAGCATCAACGGCGAAGTGATCCATGGCATTCCGTCCGACGATAAAGTCCTCCAAGACGGCGATGTGGTCAAGCTGGATTGCGGCATCAAAATGCCAGATGGTCAGTATGATGATGGGGCGACGACCGTGCTGGTCGGTGACTGCTCTGCGGTCGCCCGCAAGTTGGTCAAGAGTACCAAGGAAGCACTCGAAGCTGGTATCAGGCAGGCGAAGGCGGGCAAGACGAACCACGACATCACCAAGGCGATTGAAGCAGTCGCCAAACGGGACGGTTTCGCGGTGGTTCATGGCTACGGTGGGCACGGCATCGGCACCGAGCTTCACATGGAGCCGCACATTGCGAATGAGATGATCTATAAGGAAGACGGCGAGACCCCATTGGATGAGCCTGTGAAACTCACGTCGGGAATGCGTCTCGCCATCGAACCTATGTTCGCCTCCAAGCGAGGGTTTGTTCAGACCGCAACCGATGGCTGGACTCTTAAGATCATTGGCGGCGGCATCGCAGCACACTTCGAAAAGACGGTGACAATCAAATGAGCGAATACACGGCCTATTGCGAAGAGCACGAACTCCCACTCAATCCCGATGGGACCTGCCCCAAATGCAGGGATGCCAACGGGAAGCCATTTATCCTCGACATGCAGAGCACCTATCTCGTGAAAAAGGCAAATCAGTGACAACGGGAACCGTTTCTGTTCATTACGTTGAAGCCCACACGGAGCCGTGGCACGACCCCATCACGGTGTTCTTTCAGGACTTCGAACCGGGAAAAGGCCGCATGGTGTTCGAGTGCTATGGTCAAGCGTGGGCAGCTTATTGGGGTGCGATGAGCGGGCAGACCATCCGCGAGTTCATCAAATCCGCGAGTGCGGAGTATCTATGCAACAAACTCGCTCGGCAAAAACAAACCAAGGCCGAGGGCGTGTACTTGCGGCGACTGGTGGACGCAATCAAGGAGGGTTTGAAGTGAAACGACTATTCGTTATCCTCCTCATCCCGACGCTGCTGTTCGCCAGCATCCCCACACGACCGCCGCTTCCACAAAAAGAATTGGTCAGTACCATTCAAAAAAATCATAAGGGCGGTGGAACGTGGTACATGGCGGATGACGGTCACGCCGTCTACTGCTACGGCCCGCAACGGTTGATCCCGGGTCCTGACGGTAACTTGATGAAGATCGCGACGTTTTGTCGCGGCGACCGAACGATTGTGAGATTGAAAGAGTAGAAAACTCAGTATTATCCTTTAGACCGAGACGCATGTGGTCTAAAGACATGAAACGCACAGAAAAACCATTGACGCAAGACGAACTACAACGCTACGAGCGGGCTCTCATACTCTGGGAACAGGGTCTCAAGAAAGAGACCGCTGAACTGGACGCCCGAGAAGCTGAGCTTGAGGAACGCGAAGCGGAAGTTGGCGTATCCTACGTCCCAGCCGAACTGGACGCCTATAACCTCATCAACTGGGAAGCCACTGGCCGACCAAGACCCGTAATATGCCGCAAACCCACGACTTTTCGCGACATTGAAGACGGCTGCACCATCACCCCCGAAGAATTCGTTACCACCATCCCGGCCTGTGGTCAGAAATGCTACGAAGGCGGTGAACACACCGCCGACTGTGCACGTATGATCTATCTGGAAGTGGAACGGTTGGGAAACCTGTAGGAGACAACGATGAGAGCTTGGCAAGTAGAGTACGACGCCCCGGGTCAGTACAGCCCAAAACACGCGGTAATTTTTGCGGTGGACGCGAAGAGTGCCCTGAAGAAATTCACCAAGAAGTCGAAACTGAGCGACCGTGCGGTAACGAAGTTAGCGGTTGTCCCATCTACACTCCAAATCACCTAAACCACAAACACGAAAGCCCGCCATTTCAGGCGGGCCTCCGTGCAGATTTCGATCACCTCCCCTTATGGTTGGACTTTTGTTTGCCGACAACCTCCTGTGGTTGCCACGGTGGTTGATCCAAAGAACGAGATGTTCATGCAAGTCCTCCTTGGGGAGTATTAAGTTGTATGGGGGCTTACCCCCTCGTGCTGCTCTATTTAGGTTTCGGTAGCGGTGAAATTTGACTTCGCTGCACTACGAAACCCTAGTATTAGATAGAAGGAGAACCGACTCAAATGGCAGACAGGATCAGAAACATTCTGGGAATGCTCGACGAGGGCAAACGCATCTACAAGATCGAAGAGGGGGAAGTAGATCGCGAGGAGTTCGAATATTGTCAGATCATCGACCAACTGGTCTTCGGGCCGAGGGGCTTCGTCGAAACGTTGGGGCCGACGTGGAACATGATCCATGACCCTCGTTTTGTCAAGATCGAGAACACGTTCATCATCAACCGCAAGAGCATGTTCGGTGGTGACGCTCGCGTGGGTAAGCAGTACATTTCCTCGGACGGCACCTTCAGTTCCACGGTTGCCGACCTTGAGCAGTATGCGGAAATCCTCGGCGAGGGACGCCATTTCCACAACGTGCTGGTGCACCCCAACGTTAAATGCCCCGTCCGCAAGTGGCTCGAACGCATCCACACGCCGACGCAGGCTAAGCCGAGCGACGATCTTCTGTGCATCTGCGACGGCAACAAGAAACAGAATCCCAAGAGCGTCAAGGACTGGTCGAAGGAAGAAGTCTGGGCGTTGGTCAAGCAGGAGTGCCCAAACTACTTCACCCGTGAGGGTAAGCCAAACTACATCGCTACCCGCCTGTTCGATCTCATGAAGGCCGATCTTATCGGCATGATCGACGACTACGCGGAGACCCCGCTGGTGGACGAATGGACGCTGCTGGACACGGGCGACATCATCGAACAAACCAACAACCCCGATCTTCTGGATGTGCCGCCACAAGTGTTCATGGAAGTGGACTTGCTAGAAAAGGCTCTGACCTATCGAGCAACGCTGCGGGCGACGGCTGCAAAGATTCTGAAGCAGCTTGGCTTCGCTGGCTATCTGGACAGGTTGGCTGAGAAATACCCCAGCCATGAACCATTGCTCACCGATGGCGAGATGGACACGTTGCTCCGCATGATCTATCAGTCAAAGTGGCCTGACGACAAGCCCTTGCTGGTCGCCAACCTCAGCAATTACGTTGCTCAGGTTCTCCGCGACCCATACGACGTGCGGCTGGCGGATCAGGTTTCCCGTGCCTCCGAGCAATCGAAGCAAGTTATCGCCGATCTCAAGACGGGCAAGGCCGAGTGCATCAATCGTTACACCGACCCCGGCGTCGAGATTCCACAGGACGAGCACGCAAACTTGGTCGAGGCTATCATCAAGAACCCGCTCAAGCAGGGGCTCTTCCTGATCTACGCTGAAGCTGAGAAGCGCACTATGCACGGCGAGGGACGTAACGCGGGCATCCTAGCGGCGAGTGCGATTGGGGCTGAGGGGCTGGACAGCGAGGGCGACAAGAGCCTGCTCTGTCAGGACCCGAACTGCGTACCATGTGTCGTTCCCAAGAAAGTTATCGACATCTTGGCTCCAATCTTTTCCGCTCCCGACTTCCCACTGAGTGAGGAAGGCTACACCAAGTTCATGCAGGATGTTCAGGAGACGGGGTTCTTCGACAAGAAAGCGGGAGCAACTCACGAGGGGGAGTTCGACCCCAAGCAAGGCGGCGACCTTTTTGGTAATCGTCCCGAGAACATCACCGACCCGAACCGCAAGGTCGATTGGGACAATCCGCATATCGACGAAGGATTCAAGGACCCCGACGAACCGAGGTAAGCCATGGACGTATTTGTCGTAGAAAAGGGCACCAAGAACGAGGGCGGCGGCGTTGTCGCCCTCTTCTCTCGTTTTGAACTCGCCGAGGTCTGTGCCCAAAGGCTCATGCGGGAAGAGACCGAGCACTGCATCAAGCTGTTCGAGGTTAACTGCCCCATCGACCATTCCGAGCGGATCGCAGCGGG
>Ga0209040_10001333_pt1 | contig 19468 bp, 22 predicted proteins | sample BogFormECP12_OM3_FD_188240 | JGI IMG/M metagenome (GOLD analysis project Ga0209040, IMG submission 188240) | Bog forest soil microbial communities from Calvert Island, British Columbia, Canada - ECP12_OM3 (SPAdes) (version 2) | ecosystem: Environmental > Aquatic > Freshwater > Wetlands > Bog ...
AAGTAGTCCGGAAGCGGCCCGGCCTGGGCATCGGTTGCGGCGCCCAGACCGGCCAGGCCCACCCCAGCGGTGATCAACGCTGTCGTGGCCGCGCAGCGCGCAAACTTCTTCATCCGCTGGTGATACCTCCCCAGCCTTGGCGGAAGCTGGGCCTCGGCCGGGTGGTTGCGCACAAGTTCCTGGGAATCGAGCCGGCTAGCTTCCATCCTGGCCGAACGTCATCGCCCTCATGTTCCAGTAGCCGCGCATGTTGGCGATCAGCCCCGCCTCGTCGACCCGGTACGTGAACACGCCCCGCACCGTGCTGGTGAAGCCGCCTTCGAACCTGCTGTGCAGCACGAGGATGTGTGCGATCTCGTTCGGCGAGCTCGACGGGAACGTCTCCTCGCAGGTGATCGTCAGCTGGTTCTTGGCGATGTTGGCGTCGAAGAACTCGCCGACGCCGGCCTTGCCGCGGACGCCTTGACCGTCGGGATTGGTGACAGCCTCACCGATCGGGTCCTCGATGACGACGTCGTCGGCCATCAACGCCAGCCAGCCTTCTCGGTCACGGGCCTGCACGCAGCGCCACGACGCCTGCGACGCGGTCAGTGCCGGCGTTGCCGCAACGGTCTTCTCGGACATGGTGGATCTCCTGTCGTGATCAGATGGCGCACGCCGCCCGGGCGCCGTCTTCGGTTGCCTTGCGAATGAGACCCAGCCCGGTGCAGTCGCCCGCGGCCCTGACGACGACGTCCGGCATCGCGGCGGCGAGGGTGTCGTGAAGCGTGGTGTCCGGCTCCAGCGAGCCGGCCAGCACCACGGCGTCGGCCGCGAGTTCACGCGGGGAGCCGGCGTTCGGCCGAAACACCAGACCGCCGGCCGCGATTCGCTCGACGTCGGCGCGAACGTGGACGGCGACGCCGAGCCGGTCCAGTCGGTCCATGTGTTCGGTCTTTCGCTTGTTGCCGATCTCCGGCGCTATCGTCTTGCCCGCCTCCAGTATGGTGACCAGTCGACCACGTGCGGCGAGAAACTCGGCGAGTTCGAGTGCTACCAGGTCGCCGCCGACGATGGCGACCCGGTGCCCCAGCGGCATCCACGCCCGGGTGGCCAGGCGCACCGCCTTGGGTTGGACCAGCCGCTGCCCCCGGCCGGCGAGGATCCGCGCGCCCAGCCGCTGCCACGCCGGCTGGCCCCGCTCGGCGTGCCCGGCGAGCAGCTCCCGCAGCGCCGGGCCGCTGTAGACGTGCGGCAGCGCCGCACCGGGAACCTCGGGCAGCGCCACCCGGCCCCCGGTGGCCACGACCACCGCCTCGGGTGCGAGCTCGACGACCTCCTCGGCGGTGACCGCGTGCCCGAGCCGCACGTCGACGCGGGCGTCGGCGATTTCCCGCCGCAGATAGTGCAGGAACGGCTCGTTCTCGGGGTGCAGGATCGACGCCCATAGCAGCGCGCCGCCGAGCTGGTCGTTCCGCTCGAACAGGGTGACGCGATGGCCCCGGCCCGACGCCACACGGGCGGCCTCCAGACCTGCGGGGCCGCCGCCGATCACGACGACCCGCTTGCCGCGCTCGGCACGGTGCGGCGTGAGCTCGCGCTCTTTGCCGGTGCGTGGGTTGACCGCGCAGTCGACCGAAAACCGTTGCTCCATCGCGTCGATGCAGTTCTCACACGAGATGCACCTGCGGATCCGGTGCGCGCGGCCGGACAGAAGCTTGTTGGGCAGGTCCGGGTCGGCCAGCAGCGGCCGCCCCATCGCGATGAAGTCCGCGCGGCCGTCGGCCAGGATCTGCTCGGCCCGGGAGGGATCGTGAATGCGGCCCACGGCGATCACCGGCACGTCGACCACCTGTTTCACCGCGGCGGCCGCGCCGACGTTGAGGGCGTCTCCGTCGTCGGCGGCGTTGACCATCCCGGTCACCAAGCGGTCGATGACACCGCCGCTGACATGGAAGGCGTCAACGCCGGCTGCCACGAGTTGCGGGGCCACCTGGGCGGTTTCGTAGATCGGCCGGCCGCCCGCGATCCGCTCGTATCCGGAGATGCGCAGCGTGATCGGGAACTCGTCACCGACCTCCGACCGTATCGCGGCCAGCGTCTCCAGGACCACCCGCAGCCGCCCCCGCACCGAATCGCCGCGGTAGTCGTCGGTGCGCCGATTGCGTTGGGGCGCGAGAAAGGAGCCGAGGAACATGTAGCCGTGCGCCGCGTGCAGTTCGATCCCGTCGTAGCCGGCCGCCACCGCACGCCCGGCGGCGGCTTTGAAGAGGTCGACGATCTCCGCGATCTGTGCGGGGGAGACCTCGGCCGAGGGACGACCGGTCAGGTACGAACCGATGACGGACGGGCCGAGCGACGTGACGCCGTGCATCTCCGGCCCGAGTCCGTCCGGGCCGGCGTGCACGATCTGCGGCTGGATCTTGGCGCCGTGCTGGTGGACGGTGTCGACGAGCGCCCGGTGTGCGTCGACGGCCGCGTCGGTCCCCAGGTGAAGACCCCCCGGCGTCTCCGGGTGACGGTGGTCGATGCCCGTCGCGCCCACGGTGATCAGCCCCACCCCGCCCTCGGCGCGCGCCGCGAAGTAGTCGCGGGTGCGCTCCGACGGCAGGCCGTCGGGGGTGCCGTACATCGTCTCCATCGGCGACATCACCAGCCGGTTGCGCACCGCCATGGTCCCGATCCGTCCCGGCCGCAGCAGGTACGGGAGCGATGAGCCGCCTGCGCGAAGAGCAGACAACGCCGATGATCCTCTCGGGCGGGCAGCCCAGAGTGAAGTCACTGCGCGAAGTGGCCGGCGAACGCCCGGGGGGGAAGGTCGGCGCTGGTGCCGACGTTGCCGGACGCGACGCGCACGACGCGCGGAGCCGTCACGCCGGCGCCTAACGGTCGGCGTCGGTGTAGCGAATGACGCCGCGGATGTTCTTGCCCGCCAACATGTCCTGGTAGCCCTCGTTGATCTGTTCCAGCTTGTACTGCCGGGTGATCATGTCGTCGAGGTTCAGCTTGCCGGCCTTGTACATCGACAACAGCTGCGGGATGTCGTAGTGCGGGTTGCCACCGCCGAAGATCGTGCCCTGCAGGTTCTTCTGCATCAGGGTCAGCATCGCCAGGTTCAACGTCACCTCGGTGTCCAGCAGGCTCCCGATCGCGGTCAGCACGCACGTGCCGCCCTTGGCGGTGATGTTCATGTAGCTGTCGATGTCGTGACCGTCGAGCTCGCCGACCGTGACGACGACCTTCTTGGCCATCAGGCCGTAGGTGACCTCCGCGATGCCCATCAGCGCGGCGTTGATGTCGGGGTAGACGTGCGTGGCGCCGAACTTGAGGGCCTGGTCGCGTTTCCACTCGATCGGGTCGATCGCGAAGATGTAGCGGGCACCGGCGTTGACCGCGCCCTGCAGCGCGGACATGCCCACGCCGCCGACGCCGACGATCGCGACGTCATCACCCGGCCGGATGTCGGCGGTGCGGGTCGCCGAACCGTAGCCCGTGGTCACACCGCAGCCGACCAGGCAGGCCACTTCGAACGGGATCGACGGGTCGATCTTCACCACGGAGCTCTTGTGCACCACCATGTACGGCGAGAACGTGCCCAGCAGGGTCATCGGGTAGACGTTCTGGCCCTTGGCCTGGATGCGGAACGTCCCGTCGGACACCGCGACTCCGTTCAGCAGCCCGGCCCCCAGGTCGCACAGGTTGCGCAGCCCGGACTGACACGACGGGCATTTGCCGCACGACGGGATGAACGACAGCACGACGTGATCGCCGGGCGCGAGATCCTCGACCCCGGGCCCCACTTCGGTCACGATGCCGGCGCCCTCATGGCCACCGAGCACCGGGAAACCAGCCATCGGGATGCCGCCGGTCACCAGATGGTGGTCGGAGTGGCACATCCCCGACGCTTCCATCTGGATCTTGACCTCGTCCTTGTGCGGGTCTCCGATCTCGATCTCCTCGATCGACCACGGCTGGTTGAACTCCCAGATGAGAGCGCCCTTGGTCTTCATCTAGTTCCTCCACTTGTTCGCTTGTGTCGGGGGCCGGCGCGGTGTGACTCGCGCCACGGTGACAGTGAGCTTACGTGAGCACCGATAATCCCGTTCTTTGGCTGCTCACCAGAGCGGAACCGGCGATTTGCCGAGCGGGAAATAACCGGGGACCTTCTCGCCGGCGATGCCGCGCTCGATGCGCTTCTGCATGCCCTTGCTGAGCTTGCCGGCCTTGATCAGGTCCATGTAGAGCGCCGACACGTGGCCGAAGTCGAAGAAGTCGCGCTGCCAGTTCCACTTGCCGCCGCCGGCGTAGCGGAACCAGCTGCCGCCGATCCCGTACACCTCTTGTTCGCTGCCGTCGGAGTCGGTGGCCACCTGCTTCCAGAAGCCGACCACCTCGCCGATGCGGTCGTCGATGATCACCCGCTGGTAGGGGTACCGCCAGCCCTCGAGCCCTTCCATCTCCTGGCCGAGCGCAATGTTGCGGATCTCGTCGATGCCGACACACATCACGTCTTCCTTCGGGCCGATGTTCCAGCCGTAGGTGGCGTCATCGGTGTAGAAGTCGGCCAGCCCGCGCCAGTCGCCCTTCCTTTCGGCCTCGCGGTTGGCTTCCAGCCAGCGCTCGACGACGTCTTCGAGTTCGGAACGGGGGAACCCCGATGGTTGCGCCACGCCTAGTCTCCTGTCTCTCTGATGGTTAGTGCTCGGGTGGGACAGGCCCACACGGCTTGCTCGATCTCGGCGCGGGCCTCGTCGGGCGGCTCGCTGTCGAGGATCTCGACCTGGCCGCGCTTGGGCACCCGGAAATAGTCGGGCGCCTCGAGCTCGCACATCGCGTGGCCCTGGCACAGGTCCAGGTCGACTTCCACCTTGAAGCCCACTGTTGCGCTCCTCAAGCCCGGCGGCGGTACCGAACGCGGGCGGGCTGGGCCAGCTGCACCACCATCTTGGAGTGGTCGTTGCGGTAGCTGTCCGAGGGCTGCGCCATCTCGAACTCGTCCTCGCGCAACAACACCGAGAAGATCGCTTTGATCTGCATGGTGGCGAACGCGGCGCCGACGCAGCGGTGCCGGCCCGCGCCGAAGGGTATCCAGGTCCACCGGTTGATCAGGTCTTCCTGCCGCGGCTGCTCGTAGCGCTCGGGCACGAAGCTGTTCGGGTCGGGGAAGTCCTCGGGGATGCGGTTGGAGATCGCCGGCGACGCGGCGACGAGATCGCCCTCGTGGATCGGATGGCCTGCGACCTCGAACTCGCCCTTGGCCACCCGCATCAGGATGATCAGCGGCGGGTGCAGCCGCAGCGTCTCCTTGAGCACGTTCTCCAGGTGCGGAATCTGGCGCAGCGCGTGGAAACTCACCGACTGCCCGTCGGCGTAGAGCTCGTCGAGTTCCTTGGTGACCGCGGCGTAGGCGTCCGGGTGGCGCAGCAGCTCGATCAGCGTCCACGACGCCGTGCCCGAACTGGTGTGGTGCCCGGCGAACATCATCGAGATGAACATGCCGGTGACCTCGTCGGCGGAAAACCGCGGGTTACCCGCCTCGTCCTTGACCGTGATCAGCACATCGAGCATGTCGCGGTCGCTCCGCTCGGCCGGCGGGTTGACGGTGCGGCTGTCCATGATGTCGGCCACCAGCGCCACCAACCCTTTTCGGGCTTCGTCGCGGCGGCGGAAGCTCTCGATCGGCAGGTACGCGTCGACGTATGCCAGCGGGTCGGTGCCGCGCTCGAGCTCGTGGTAGAGGTGCGCGAACCGGCTGTCCAGCTGGTCGCGGAACTTTTTGCCGATCAGGCACGCCGACGAGGTGTAGATCGTCAGCTCGGCGAAGAAGTCGAGCAGGTCGATTTCGCCTTCGTCGCCCCAGTCGGCGATCATCCGGCGCACCTCACCCTCGATGGTGGCCGCGTGGCCCTTCATCTGCTCGCCGCGTAAGGCGGCATTGTGCAGCATCTCCTTGCGCCGCTCCGGATCGGCATCGAAGACAACCCCTTTGCCGAAGATCGGCGTCATGAACGGGTACGCCTCGGCCTGGTCGAGATCGCTGTCGGCGGACCGGAAGAAGAACTCGTTGGCCTCGGCGCCCGAGAGCAGCACCACCTGCTTGCCGGCCAGCTGGAACCAGCCGACGTCGCCGCACTCGTCGCGGACCCGCTGCATCAGGCCGATCGGATCGGTGCGGAACTCCTCGAGATGTCCGTGCTCTTCCGCTCCGCCCGAGACGCGGGGAACTTCTTTGAGTTCGTGGCTTGTCACGGCTCCTCCGGATATCTCAGTTGCCGGCGTTGTTTGGGCGCGCCGGACAGCGGCGCTTCCGGTTGGATCTCCATCGACGCGATGAACCCGCCGCGCGGCGTTTCGGCGACGAACGCGATCGCCCTCGCGAGATCGCAGGCGCGCAGGAAGTAGTCGTGGCGGGCCTGCCCCCACTTGGCCCAGTCCTCCAACATCGGGCCGATCGATTCGGGCGGCAGGCTCCAGCCCATGCCGGTCTTCGTCGGGCCGGGATGCACGATGGACGCGCGCACCCCGGTGCCCTCGAGCTCCATCTGCAGGTTGGTGACCATCGACACCAGCGCCGCCTTCGCGGCGCCGTAGGCGCCCATGTGCGGGCGCTGGCGCAGCGCGACGTCCGAGCCCACGAAGATGAGGTCGCCACGCTGTCGTTCGATCATTCCCGGCAGCACCGCGGTCGCAAGCCGGTTGGCGCCGATCAGGTGGATCTGGATTTGCGACTCGAAGGTGTCGGTGCTGATCTCGTGCAGGCGGCCGAAGAACGTGTCACCGGCACCGGCGACGAGGACCTCGATGTCGCCGAGCTCGTCGGTGGCCCGGTGCACGAAGCCCTTGACGGACTGGGGATCTGTGACGTCGAGTGGAATCGCGATCGCTTCGCCGCCGGCGGCGCGGATCTTTCCGGCCAGCTCCGCGCACTTGTCCGCCCGGCGGGCGCCCAGCGCGACCGGGTACCCGCGGCGCCCCAGCTCCTCGGCGGTGGCGGCGCCGATGCCCGACGAGGCGCCGGCGACGATCGCGGGCCGCCGCTCCGGATGGGGTTCGAAGCGGGGCATCAGGCGGCCTCCACCGTCACCGGCAGATATGCGAATCCGCGCACGTTGCTGGAGTGCACACGTACGGCGGCGCCCTCGTCGACCTCGTAGCGCCGGATGCGTTCGAACAGCCCCGTCAGCGCGACCCGGGCCTCCATGCGCGCAAGATGTGCGCCGAGGCAGAAATGCGCGCCGCTGCCGAAGCTGACCAGCTTGGAGCCGATGTCCCGCCCGATGCGGTAGGCGTCGGCGTCCTCGAACACCCGCTCGTCGCGGTTCGCCGAGCCGGGCAGCAGCAGCAGCACGTCGCCTGCGGGCACCGTGGTGTCGTACAGATCCAGGTCTTCGGCGACGGTGCGTGCCAGGATCTGGCTGGAGGTGTCGTAGCGCAGCGTCTCCTCGACCCACAGCGGGATCCTCGAGTGGTCGGCGTACACGGGTGCGAGTTGGTCGGGGTTCTCATGTCCCCAGTAGGCGGCGTTGGCCAGCAGCTTGGTGGTGGTCTCGTTGCCGGCGATCACCATCAGGAACAGGAACGCCATGATCTCCTCGTCGGTCAGCCGGTCGCCGTCGATCTCGGCCTCCAGCAGCGCCGAGGTCAGATTGTCGGCGGGATGCTTGCGGAACTCCGCGATCAGGCCGGTGTAGTAGGTCATCAGGTGGACGGATGCCTCGACCGCTGACTGGGGCACGTCGGCCAGACCCTCGTCGCGATGCAGCACGCCGTCGGCCAGCCCGCGGATGCGGTCGCGGTCGGGTTCCGGCACGCCCATCAATTCGGAGATCACGTCCATCGGCAGCTTGCCGGCGAACTCGGCGACGAAGTCGAAGGTCGTCGACTGCAATGCGGTGTCGAGGTGTTTGCGGGTCAGTTCGGCGACCCGCGGTTCCAGTTCCCGGATCCGCCGGGGAGTGAATCCCTTGGATACCAGCGTGCGCAGCCGTAGATGGCCGGGGTCGTCCATGGCGAGAAACGACATCACCCGGTACGCCTCCGGGGTGCGGGAGACCGGATCCAGCGAGACGCCGAGCGAGTTCGACAGTGCGGTGCTGTTGCGGAAGCCCCGCAGCACATCGCGGTGCCGCGACAGCGCCCAGAAGTTCAGCTCGGCGTTGTGGTACAGCGGCGCCTCGTCGCGCAGCCGTTTGTAGATCGGGTACGGGTCTTCGTGGAAGTCGTAGTCGTAGGGGTTGAGCACCGGAGCTTGCAGTGCTTCCGACGCCGTGTCGGTCACCATTCGGCACCTCCCATGATCAGCGCGACGACGCTGTCGAGCCGGTCTGCCATCTGGTAGTACGTGACGGATTGGGTGCCCGCCTGCACGAGGGCGCCGTAGAAGATCATTTCCAGGGTCGACAGCACCTCGGGCCACGCGCCGGGACCCAGCGCCGACGCGATGCGGCGGCGCACTTCGAGGCCGATCTTGTCGCGCACCTGGCGCACGTCGGGTTCGTCGCCCATCAGAGCGGTCGTCGCCGCGGCGGCCAGCTCCGGCTCGTCGGCCACCAGCAGCGCCAGCTCGTGGAGCTGAGCGGCGACGCGCTGTTGGGTGGTCTGGTTGACGTCGGTAAATAACGGAACGTTGCGCACCAGCCGCAGGTACACCTCGGCGACGAGGGCGTTCTTGGAGGAGAAGTACGTGTACGCGGTGGCCGGCGCCACGCCCGCGCGGGCCGCGACGGCGCGCATGGTCAGATCCGAGTACGAGGTCTCGCGAAGCAACTCGACCGCCGCGTCGAGCACCTTGCGGACGGTCTCCTCCTGGCGGCGGTTGCGTCGGCGTTCGCCGATATGTGTGACAGCGGTCGCCGCTTCACTGGACATGTGTCCAGAATATACCCAATGGCGCTGGCCGGTTCAACTCCCAATGAAAATGCCTGTCATGCAGAGGAATTCCGCTGGGACCCAGCTCCAGCTCTCCGCAGGAGCTTGCCACCCGGCGTTTTCGGAACTACTGTCCCGGGTAGATTGGCAGACAGATGTCCAGGAGTGATGTGTGATGACCACGGTATCCAACAAGGTGACCGAGCTCCTGATCGACGGTTCGCTCGTGCCCGCTCACGGCGGCACCTTCACCACCATCAACCCCGCCACCGAGGAGCCGTTGGGGGAAGCCGCCGACGCCGACGCCGGCGACATGGACCGTGCGATCGCCGCGGCGCGGGAGGCCTTCGACGACACGGACTGGTCTCGCGACACTGCGCTGCGGGTGAATTGCCTGCGCCAGTTGCGCGAGGCGCTGCGCGACGAGATCGAGGACCTGCGCGAGATCACCGTGGCGGAGGTCGGCACTCCGGTGTCGCTGACGCGAGCCGCGCAACTGGAGGGGCCGGTCGACGACCTGGCGTTCGCCACCGACCTCGCCGAGACGTACCCGTGGGCCACCGACCTAGGTGAGGCCTCACCGCTGGGCATCAGGACCAGGCGCACGATCGTGCGCGAACCGTTCGGCGTGGTCGGGGCGGTGACGCCGTGGAACTTCCCGCACCAGATCAACTTCGCCAAGCTGGGACCCGCGCTGGCCGCAGGCAACACCGTGGTGCTGAAGCCGGCCCCGGACACGCCCTGGTGCGCCGCGGAGGTCGGGCGGATCATCGCCGAGAACACCGACTTCCCGCCCGGCGTGATCAACATCGTCACGTCCAGCGACCATCGGGTCGGCGCGCAGTTGGCCACCGATCCCCGCGTCGACCTGGTGTCGTTCACCGGGTCGACCGCGACCGGACGCTCGGTGATGGCGGCCGCGGCGCAGACCATCAAGAAGGTCTTCCTCGAACTCGGCGGCAAGTCCGCGTTCATCGTTCTCGACGACGCCGACATGGCGACCGCATCCGCGGTGGCCGCCTTCACGGTCACCACGCACGCCGGGCAGGGCTGCGCGATCACCACGAGGCTGGTGGTGCCGCGGGAGCGGTACGACGAGGCCGTCGCCGTCGCCACGGGCACGATGGCGGGGATCAAGGTCGGCGATCCGACCGACCCGGCCACCATCTGTGGGCCGCTGATCTCGGCCAGGCAGCGTGACCGTGTCGAGGGCTATCTGCGGTCCGCGACCGAGGACGGCGGATCCTTCGCCTGCGGCGGTGGCCGGCCGGCCGGCCTGGCCACCGGCTTCTACGTTGAGCCGACCGTGATCACCGGCCTGACGAACGATGCGCGCGCCGCACGCGAGGAGATCTTCGGGCCCGTGCTGGTGGTGCTCCCGCACGACGGCGACGCCGATGCCGTGCGCATCGCCAACGACTCGCCGTACGGCTTGTCCGGCACGGTGTTCGGCGCCGACCCGGACAGGGTGAACTGGGTGGCCTCGCGGCTGCGCACCGGGACGGTCAACGTCAACGGCGGGGTGTGGTATTCGGCCGATGCTCCGTTCGGCGGCTACAAGCAGTCGGGCAACGGTCGCGAGATGGGGCTGGCCGGCTTCGAGGAATACCTCGAGTGCAAGCTCATCGCCGAGGCCGTGCGGTAGCGCGCGAATCGACTGCGGAAGGTGGCCAGCATGGGTCAGTTCGACAACAGGGTCGCGATCGTCACCGGATCCGGCGGCGGCATCGGCCGGGCGTACGCGGAGGCGTTGGCCCGTGAGGGCGCAGCAGTCGTGGTCGCGGACATCAACGCCGAGGCCGGCCTCGGTGTCGCCAAGCAGATCGTCGCCGACGGCGGAACGGCGATCCACCTCCCCGTCGACGTCTCCGATCCCGACTCGGCCAAGGCGATGGCCGACCACACCCTCGCCGAGTTCGGTGGCGTCGACTACCTGGTCAACAATGCCGCGATCTACGGCGGCATGAAGCTCGACCTGCTGCTGACCGTGCCGTGGGACTACTACAAGAAGTTCATGAGCGTGAATCTCGACGGGGCGCTTCTGTGCACCCGGGCGGTGTACAAGAAGATGGCCAAGCGTGGTGGCGGCGCGATCGTGAACCAGTCGTCGACCGCGGCGTGGCTGTACGCGAACTTCTACGGCCTGGCCAAGGTCGGCATCAACGGCCTCACCCAACAGCTTTCGCGCGAGTTGGGCGGGATGAACATCCGGATCAACGCGATCGCGCCGGGCCCGATCGACACCGAGGCCACCCGAACGACAACGCCCCGGGAGATGGTCGCCGACATCGTGAAGGCGATCCCGCTGAGCAGGATGGGCACGCCCGACGATCTGGTTCCCATGTGCCTGTTCTTGTTGTCGGATCAGGCGAGGTGGATCACCGGGCAGATCTTCAATGTCGATGGCGGCCAGATCATCCGGTCTTGACGGAACGGAAATCATGACAGCTCCCGAGGATGTGAAGCTGGGCTATATCGGCCTGGGCAACATGGGTGCGCCGATGGCCAGGCGGCTGGTGGACTGGCCGGGCGGGCTCATCGTGTACGACGTGCGGACCGAGGCGATGACCCCCCTGGCCGAGGCCGGAGCGCGTTTGGCCGACAGCGTCGCCGATGCCGCGGCCGCCGGCATCATCAGCATCGCCGTGCTCAATGACGAACAGGTGCGGGAGGTGGTCGGCGAACTCGCGCGCAAGGCCACGCCCGGCACCGTCATCGCGATCCACTCCACGATCAGCGACACCACCGCTGTCGAACTCGCGAACGAGCTGGAACCGCGAGGGATCCATGTCGTCGACGCCCCGGTCAGCGGTGGCGCGGCGGCGGCCGAAAAGGGTGAGCTGGCAACGATGGTGGGCGCGGACCGCGAGGTGTACGAGCGGGTGAAGCCGGCGTTCAAGCGGTGGGCGTCGCTGGTGATCCACGCCGGTGAGCCCGGGGCGGGCACCCGGATGAAGCTGGCCCGCAACATGCTCACGTTCACCTCCTACGCCGCCGCGTGCGAAGCGATGAAGCTCGCCGAGCAGGCCGGACTGGATCTGCAGGCACTCGGCCGGGTGGTACGTCACACCGATGCGCTCACCGGCGGCCCGGGCGCGATCATGGTCCGAGACAACATGAAACCCCTTGACCCGGACAACTTCCTGTATGACGCCTTCCTGCACACCCGAGGGCTGGGGGAGAAGGACCTGAGCCTTGCGCTCGCCCTCGGTGAGGCGGTGTCAGTGGATCTGCCGCTGGCCGAAGTGGCGCGCCAGAACCTGGCGGCCGGCCTCGGGGTGCCGCACACCGCGCCGAACACAGAGGAATGACCATGGACGAATTGCGCCGCAAGGGCCTGGCGAAGATGAACGAGGTCTACGCGTGGGAGATGCCCGACATGCCCGGCGAGTACTTCGCGCTGACCGTTGACCACCTTTTCGGCAGCATCTGGACCCGGCCGGGCCTGTCGATGCGCGACAAACGGCTGATGACGCTGTCCGTGGTCACCGCACTGGGGCTGCAGGACCTCGCGGAGGTACAGGTCAACGCCGCCTTGCACAACGAGGAGCTCACCGAGGACGAACTGCGCGAGATGGCCATCTTCCTGACCCACTACGTGGGCTTCCCTCTCGGATCGGGCCTCAACGGGGTGATCGAACGAGTGGTCGCCAAGCGCAGGAAGGCCGCATCAGCCGGCCACGCCGAGGACAAGAGGGCCAACGTCAACGCCGCCGTCGAGATGAACACCGGGCGGACCCTCGATGGCTAGCAGCTACGCCGGCCTCTCCCGCGACCAGCTGGCCACCCTCGTTCCCGAGCTGCTGCTGATCGGTCAGATGATCGACCGGTCCGGAATGGCCTGGTGCATCCAGAAATTCGGGCGCGAAGAAATGCTGCAGGTCGCGATCGAGGAGTGGGCCGCCGCCAGCCCGATCTACACGAAGCGGATGCAGAAGGCATTGAAGTTCGAGGGCGACGACGTCGTCACGATCTTCAAGGGCCTCCAGCTCGACATCGGCGCGCCGCCGCAGTTCATGGATTTCCGCTACACCGTCCACGATCGCTGGCATGGCGAATTCCGCCTCGACTACTGCGGCGCGCTGATGGACGTCGAGCCGCTGGGTGAGGACTATGTGCGCGGGATGTGCCATGACATCGAGGATCCGACGTTCGACGCCACCGCTGTGGCCACGAATCCGAGGGCCCGGGTGCGGCCCATCCACCGGCCGCCGAGGGTTCCGGAGGACCGGCATCCGCATTGCGCGTGGACGGTGATCATCGACGAGTCCTACCCACCGGTGGCTGGAATCCCTGCGCTCGACGTCGTGAGCCGAACACGCGCCGCGGCAACCAGACTCGACGAGATCGACGCCGATGACGAAGGGGCGAGTGACTATTCGGGGCCGTTGTTGTCCGATTTCGATTTCGCCGCGTTCTCTCATTCGGCGCTGGTGCGCATCGCCGACGAGGTGTGCCTGCAGATGCATCTGCTGAACCTGTCATTCGCCATCGCGGTGCGACAACGTGCCGGCGAGGACACCGGGTTGGCCAGGTCGATCTGCACCAAGCAGTTGACCGGTGTGGCCGGCGTGGCTGCCGAACGCATCCACCGCGCGCTGTCGCTGCCGGGCGGCGTCGACGGCGCGATGCGGGTGATCGAACTTCACCCGTTGTTCAATCCGGCCGCCTACGTCGACGCCGGGGTCGACGGCGACACCGTACACGTTCGTCGGGCACCTGCGCACGACGATGGGGCCTGGATCGCGTTGTGCTCACCCGACGAAAAACGGCCGCTGCAAGCCATCGCCCACGCCGTCGACCCGCACCTCGACGTGCAGGTCAGTGGGACCGGCGACGACTGGATGGCAACAGTGGTCCGCACCGGGACCGCGGCGGCGCAACTACCGGAAGTGTCGGTGGCACGAGTCAGCGGCGGCGCCACCTTCGAGTTCAAGCCGCGGCGGTCGCTGCCGCTCACCGTGGTCTGACGGGCGCTCACCGCATCACGGTTGCCGGCGGCATCACGGTGTCCAGTTGTGTCAGGGTGTCCGACAGTCCCGCGGCGCGCCGGATTTCGGCGAGGTCGCAGACCATCGCGTCCGTGACCTCGTGCGGATCGTCAAGCGTCGCACCGTCGGTGAGCACCGAGATGTTCAACTGGTCGACGTAGCTCCACACCGTGATGTTCATGCCGCTGCCGGCGGTCAACGGGCCGACCGAGTAGATTTCACGAACCACGGCGCCGGCCACCCTGCCCCGTTCGCGCGGGCCGGCGACATTGGACACCGTCAGGTTGAGCACCTTGCTCGGCCGCTCGCTGCGGGCCGCCCGCCCGAAGATCGCCTCGGCCGGCGCCGGCGGGAGGTAGGACGACCACCGCGCGACCAGCTCCGGGCCGAGGAGGTGGTGGCTCTCCTTGGCCGACTCCGCCGCGAGGTGGACCTGCTCGACGCGCTCCAACGGGTAGCACACGTGCGTCGGCAGCGCGACGAGGATGCCGGTGAACTTGTTGCCCGACACGCGATTGACGTCTCTGTCCAGACTCACCGGGACCGAAACCAGCAGCGGATGCTCAGCCTTGCCGTCGTATTTCAGCAGTAGTTGCCGCAACGCCCCCGCCGACATCGCGAGCACCAGATCGTTGATCGTGACGCCCAGCTGCCTGCACGCTTCCTTGACGTCGGCCAGCGCCAGCGACGCGGTCGCGAACCTGCGTTCCGGGGTGATGACGTGGTTGATGAACGTCTGCGGCGGGGTGAAGGGCCGCGTCAGTGACGGCGACAGCCTGCGGGGACTGCGGCGAACCCGCCCGACCCCGTCGGCGGTGTACTTCAGCACCCCGGGCAGCCGCCCTATCTGGCGCAGATGGTCTCGGAACGCGGCGCCCATCAGCTCCGAACTCGACGGGGCCGGGTCGGTTTCGTACAAGTCGCGATCGCTTTCCGGCGGGTCCAGGACGTCCATCGCGCGTGCCATCAAGTTCGCCGACGCGACGCCGTCCGCCAGGGCGTGATGCACCTTGGTGATCACGCCGACCTGGCCGCCGGCCAGGCCCTCGACGAAGTACATCACCCACAGGGGCCTGCTGCGGTCCAGCGGCGTGCTGGCGATCTCGCCGATCGCGTCGTCGAATTCGCGGCGGCCGCCCGGGCTGGGCAGTTCCAGCGGGCGGACGTGATATTCCAGGTCGACCTCGCAGTTTTCGCGCCACATCGGGTGGTGGAACTTCAGCGGGATGTCCACCAGCCGGTAGCGCAACGGGTCCAGCTTGTACAGCCGGCCGTGCAACGTGCTGCGGAACGCCTTCAGGTCCAGTGTGCCGTTGACGCCGCCGACGTCGATCACTCCCGCCTTGATCGTGTGCATGTGCACGTTGGGCGTCTCGCTGTACAGCAGCATCGCGTCCCACCCGCTGAGTCTCTTCACGCCCCACCTCGCTCGTCGCACCCGCCCGTTCCAGGCCTATACAACCGTGAACTCCACGTCGGCGGCAGATTTCGGTGAACGCGCCGCGCCGCCGACGGCCGGTTTCTGCAGTGCGGGCGCAACCCAGCGGCTCAGATAGCGGCGCAGCTCGGCGCCGGTACGCGCCGGTCGCCCCGGATCGACCATGAACGACTGGATCACCCGCAGCAGGTGTTCGGCGAGCTCGTCGAGGTGGTCGCCGGTGTACCCGGCGGCGGCCCAGTCGACGTCGAAACGCCCGAGCATGGTCCGCGCGAAGTCGACCGCGACATCGGAGGTGACCGCACCGATGACGGCGTGCCGCCGGTCGGGGCCCGGCAGCAGGCCGATGTGTTTGTCGTTCGGCAGCCACTCCAGCGTGGTCGCGATGCCCTCCACGACGGCGTCGGCGGGGTCGGTGATCCCGGCGACATGGTGGGCCAGCCGGTCCAGCAACCCGTTGGCGGCGTCGGTCGCGGTGGCGATCAGCAGCGCCTCGGTGCTGGGGAAGTACCGGTAGACGGTCTGCCGCGTCACCCCCAGCGTGCGGGCCACATCGGCGATGCTGATGTCGGCTCCGGCCGAATCGATGGCTTTGCGTGCCGCGGTGAGGATTCGCTCGACGGCCTCCTCGTCGGAGGCGGGCGTCGAGCCCGCCCACCCGTGGGTGCGCACTAGCGGCTCTCCTGTGACGACGAGCCGACCATACGGAAATGATAAGTCTCGGCGGCGTATACGGCTTCACCGATGCGCCACACCCCGCACCGCCGCCTCCTGCTGATCCTGGCCGGTGGACTGACCGCCGTGATCGCGGCGGTGGTTGCCGTTTCGTTGCTGGTCACGCCTGCCATCCCCCGATGTGTCTGCCCACCCGATTGCGGGCGGCCTCCGATCGGCACACCGGTCGAATCCAATCCCCGGTTCACCGCAGCCGACGGCGGGTTCTCGGTGGAATAGCCCGGCCCGGGCACGGCCTATGAGGCGACGTTCAATCCCAACGGGGTGGACCTCAGCTTCGTCCGCGGTGATACCGGCAAGCTGGAGCTCTTCGGTGAGCCGGCCCGGGATCGCACGCCACCCCGGATCGCCGATGACCCGGGAGTACCCCGACGCCGCCAAGGTTTACGAGATCCCCAACGCCATGGTGGGCTACCAACCGGGCTACGGCGAGGTGGCCGATGACCACCCCCAGGATTCGGCCGGCAAGTACGTGCGCCTTCGGCTGCTGGTCATGGTGGCCGTGAAAAGCGGCCTCGCCCCGGTCGCCGCCGCGGTCGGGCCCTACCACCAGTTCAGCCCGGACTTCGGCAGCGGCCATCCGTCGGGGGCCAACCTCGAACTTGCGTTGGATATGGGCAAGTACGTCAACAGCTTTCAATGGCGAGGCGATCCACCCCGCTAGTTCGCTCCGTTGCTAGTTCGTGAACAGGTTCCGGTGTTCGGCGACCCACCCCGCAAACGAGCGGGCGGCCCGGCCCAGGATCTTCTCGACGTCATGGGTCACCAGCGCCGGTTTGTCGACCGTGGCTGACAGCAATGCGACGTAGGCATCGCCGAATTCGGCGGGAAACCCCAGCCCGAGGAACCTCTGACGAACCAGGTCGGCCGGGATTTCCCGGTAGCGCAGGGGCCGGCCGAGCACGGTGCCGATGATCTCGACGAGCTCCTCGTTGGTAAGCGACTGCGGCCCGGTCAATTCCACCTTCTGGCCGACGAGGTCGTCGCCGAGCAGTGCCCTTGCGGCGACGGCGCCGATGTCGCTTTCGGCGATCGGCGCACTGGCCGCCGACGCGTACGGGCCGTTGACGATGTCGCCGGCGCGGATCTGCGCCGACCACATGCCGGCGAAGTTCGACGCGAACAGCGACGGTCGCAGGCTCACCCACTGCAGCCCGGACTCGATGGCCAGCTGCTCGACCTCTTTGTTCCGGTCGCCGCGGAACCGCGACGGCTGGCGGGAGAAGTCGTCGTCGGCGTTTATCGCCGACAGGGCGACGAGCCGGCTGACCCCCTCGCGGCGGGCCGCCTCGATCGTCGCGGTCATTTCGTCGCCCAGCGCGCGGGAATTCAGGAACACGGCCGACGCGCCGGGAATCGCGGCCGTGGCCGAGTCCACTGGCTCGGCGCCGGCGGGAAGGCCGTGCGCATCGGGGCGGCGGCTGACCGCCCGCACGTTCGCGCCTGCGTTGACGAGTTCTTCGACGAGCGGGCGGCCGACGTTGCCGGTCGCCCCGGTGATAACAATGGTCATGTGAGAAAGGACGGTGCGCGCGGTGAGAAAGTTACCCACCGGCGGGTAACTTTTGGCCGCGCCGGTCCGTCGTGTACTCATGACTGATTCGTCGCCGGCAGCCGCCGATGACCGGCTGGTCGACGCGTGGCGAAGCCACCGGCCCTACCTCGTCAACCTGGCCTACCAGATGCTCGGGGACATCGGCGGGGCGGAGGACGTGGCGCAGGAGGCCTACCTGCGGTTGGCCAACGCCGACCTGGGTGAAATCAACGACGTCCGTGCCTGGTTGACGGTTGTCGCCGGGCGCCTGTGCCTGGACCAGGTCCGTTCGGCGCGCGCGCGGCGTGAACAGCCCGGGCCCCAGACGGCGTTACAGGCGGGACCGGCGCTGAATCAGTCGCGCGATGTCGACCCGGCCGATCGGGTGACGCTCGACGACCAGATCAGCGGCGCGCTGCTCGAGGTGCTTCGTCGCCTCAGCCCGGGTGAGCGGGTGGCGTTCGTGCTTCACGACGTCTTCGAGGTTCCGTTCGACGCGATCGCCCAGACCGTGGGGCGCCCCGTCGGAACGTGCCGCCAACTCGCCCGCCGGGCGCGCGCGAAGATCCACACCGCGCGACCCGGCGTCTCTGAGGTGACGAGTGTCCAACACCAGCTCGTCACCGAGAAGTTCATCTCCGCGTGCGCCGGCGGCGACCTTCAGGCGCTGACCGCGGTGCTGGATCCCACGGTCTGGGGCGTCGGCACCGTCTTGGCCGAACCGGCCCCACCGCCGCAGGTCAACTACGGTCCCACCGCCGTGGCGACCAACCTGCTGCGCTACCTGGGGCCGGGCGCCACGCTGGTCAGCGGGCCGGTCGGCGAACCGGTGTTGCTCGCCTACGCACAGCGGCGGCTCTTTGCCCTCATCGTGCTCACGGTGCGAAACAACCTCGTCGTGAAGATCGAAGCGACGGCCGACCCCGCCGCGCGCGGCATGGGATCAGGCGGGTGAAACGCCGCCTCAGCGGTTCTTCGGGGGCGGATAGACGGCCCTGGCGATCGTTGCCGATAGCCACCCGATTACCCACCCACCGAACACCAGCATGAACGTGTGTCGAGTGGCGGTGTCGGTCTCGGCCCAGACCACGGCCAAGATGATGGCCCACCCGATCGCGCAACCGATGCTCTACGCCGTGTACGTGTTTCGCCGCCATCGCATCATGCGAACCTACCGCAACGTTGCCGTGTTGCAGTCGAGAGCGCGATGCTGGGCGGTGAGTGTTGCGGCGCGGGGCGCGAATTCGTCACTGCGCCGATCGTTGGATGTGTTTCCTTGACCGCCGCTTCGGTCCGAGATCGAAAGCGAATCAGCAGTTCTCGCTGCACCGGGCGAGCACCGGGCGCGGTGTGAGTCCACGTCCCGGCAAACGCGACCAAGGTGGGAGCTAGATTGATTGGGGAAGGCGGCGGGCATGGGTGACCATGCCCGCGGGATGGGAGGCATCATGACGACAGCGGATCGATACGTCGAGGCAGTCAACAACGCCGATTCTGCGGCGCTGCTTGCGCTGTTCGCCGAGGACGCCATTCTGACGCATCCGGTGGGCACCGACCGGGGGCACATCGAGATCGCCGACTTTCACAATGACGTCGTGTTCGCCGGCCAGCTCCGGATGACGATCACCCGGCACATCGAGCAAGGCAACGTCGAAGTGGCGCAACTGCAGGGCACCAGCCCGCTCGACGAGGACGGCACGACCGTCTACACCGTCGACATCTTCGAGCTCAACGACGACGGGCTGGTGCAGAACCTCGACATCTACTACCGCTGACGGTCCAGGCCCACGTCGTCGCGGAACCGTTTCATGCCGTCCACCTTCTCGGCCGGCGTGGCGTCGCGGCCGCTGTAGAACATCCACGGCATCGTCAGGATGTGGGTGACGCCGCCGTCCTCGGCGCGTTCGTAGTCCGCCGGGGTGA
>Ga0209040_10001334_pt1 | contig 19459 bp, 3 predicted proteins | sample BogFormECP12_OM3_FD_188240 | JGI IMG/M metagenome (GOLD analysis project Ga0209040, IMG submission 188240) | Bog forest soil microbial communities from Calvert Island, British Columbia, Canada - ECP12_OM3 (SPAdes) (version 2) | ecosystem: Environmental > Aquatic > Freshwater > Wetlands > Bog ...
CGCAAGGGTAACTCGACTTGAAAGCTGTCACGGATACGAGAAACTAGTCGGGTTGCGAGCAGCGAATGCCCCCCTAACTCGGTGAAAAAGTTGTCATGGATTCCCATTTGTCCAATAGCAAGTATTTCGCCATAGATGCTCACTAAAACCTTCTCAATGTTTGTACGAGGAGCAGCACGCTGTGATTTGAGTTCGTGAGCTGCATGAATGCGAGTGAGAAGAGCCTGCCTGTCCACTTTGCCATTGGGCGTCTGCGGCAGGGTATCTACAAATACAAACGCAGAAGGAATCATCGCCTCCGGTAACCGCTCCTGGAGAAAAGTGCGCAGTTCCGACACAAGCAGTCGGGCAAATGTCCCCTGCAGAGGCTGGTTGGCGTAATCGCTCCAAGACTTCATGTTAACTTCTTGCTTTGCGACAAAGGGTAACCGATTGCTGGCCGAGTCCGGCCGTCGCAGCAAAAGCTGGTAGCTACCCGCAGATCCCATCCCCAAATAGGTTCTAGCGGAGTAACCAGTCTCGCGCGCCACAGCCAGTATCTCCTCCAATTCTGTGCTTTCGGGCTGTTCGAACGGCAGCGTGTTTCGCAGATCCTGCACGGTCTCGAAATTGTTGGGACTGGCAAGAATCTTTGCTACGTAAAGATCTGCTGAAAGGCGGCTGTTCGGCACCTCTGTTACGCCGATGATGTCCGGTTGGGTGTCCTGCAGAATTTGCCGGAGAGCGGACGGGCTCACTTGGTCTCTTTGCCAGTCGAGCCATCGGCACTCAACCGCTGCAACCTTCGGACCGCCAATGTGCAATGTCACATCATAGCGGTAATTAGCGAACTCTCTGGGACACCGGTACAGTTTTGGCTGAACTTCGACCTCAATGTTCGATGGTAGATGATCTCTCAGGGCGAAGAAGAAGCATGGATCAATCGCCAACTCCTCTTCGGTCCGTACTCGGTCCCTGACCGCCTGATGCAAGTCTCGCAGAGGTTGGGAAGCAGCGGCCCGTTCAAGCTCCACGGAGCTATGGAAAGGAAACAGCAAAGGCAAGCTGCGTACATCCCCCAGAAACACTAAGCCGCCCTTTCGTACAATGGACACCGCTTGTTCTAGTACCTCGATCAAATACTCGATACGTGGAAAGTACTGGACGACGGAGTTCAGCACGATTGCGTCGAAACTCTCGCGCTCAAATCCGCTAAGCTCATGGGCTGAGCGCTCGAGGAGAGTAACATGAGACCAGCCCAGCTTAGCGACTCCTTTACGAGCGCAGTCGAGCGCCGTGGCGGAAATGTCCGTGCCGCAATATCGGCGGCAACGAGATGCAAGGCGAAATAGAAGTAATCCGGCTCCGCAACCAATTTCTAAAACCTCGTCCGGCTCCCAAGCGCGCACCCTTTCTACGGTTCCTTCGACCCATTGGAGGACCTCTTCCGGAGGGAAAGGCAATCCAGTGTAACTACTGATTAATCCGGCAGCGTTGAAGGTGGGATCCTGAGAAAGCGGGCTTTGCTGATAAGTAGCCTCCCACACTTCTTTCCACTCGGATACACGTTCGCTATGTGCCCTCGCCCGTTCCACTTCGGGTCCCCGATAGCTACGATTTCGAGTAACATAAGCCACCAAGTTCGGCCCACCGCGAGTATCCTCGCGAGCGACCACTGCAGCTTCGTGTACTCCGGGGTGCTGCGCCAATGTCGATTCCACTTCCTGCAACTCGACCCGGACTCCTCGAATCTTGAGCTGCTGGTCGACACGGCCCAGGTGTTCCAAATTGCCATCAGCCCTGTATCGCGCGAAATCACCCGAGCGGTAGAGTCTTGCACCGACCTCATCGCTGAAGGGGTGGGTGATGAATCTTTCGGAAGTCAGATCGGGCTGGTTGATATAGCCTCTAGCCAAGCCGACACCGCCGATATAGAGTTCGCCGGGAACTCCGATCGGGCAAGGCTCCAGTCGGCTATCGAGCACGTAAGCTTCCATGTTGCTGATAGGCCGACCGATGGGTATGCGTGACAGCGGCTCGCAGGCAGAGCGTGTATCGTACCAAGTTACGTCCCAGACCTCGGAAGTTCCATACAGATTGTAGAGAGTACTCTGAGGCATAACATTGCGAAATACTCGCCAGAGTTCTACCGGTAACGGCTCTCCACTGCTCACCCAAAACTTAAGTTGAGGGACTAGCTGCTGGAGGTTCGGAAAGATATCGAGTAAGATACGTAACAGAGACGGGACTACCCACAGGCGCGTGACCTTATAAGTAGCCAAAACCTTCACTAGCGCAAACGGATCCTTCACAACCTGGTCTGGAACAATGATGCTCGGAATGCCGTACAAAAGAGGACCCAACAACTCCCAAATCGAGTCCACGAAATTCGCTGCCGTTTTTTGGCAACTTACTTCGTGCTGTTCGAAAGGGTAGACTTTCCACATCCATGCGAACCGGTTCAGAATCTGCTTGTGTTCGACACCGACACCTTTCGGCTGCCCGGTCGAACCGGACGTATAAATCACGTATGCGAGATGGACGGGCTTGACTGAGGCTGGCGGATTTGATGGGCTTTGAGCGGCAATGTCCTGTACCTTTGCATCAAGGCATATGAGCTTTGCATCGTCAAAGGAAAGCATCTTTCGGAACCGACTATGAGTCAACAAGACGGAGATATGGGCATCTTTAGCCATGAAGGTCAGACGGCGCTGCGGATAACTTGGGTCAAGCGGCAGATAAGCTCCGCCGGCCTTTATAATACCTAACAACGCCACTACAAACTCCAGCGAACGTTCCATGCAAATGCCGACTAGAACCTCTGGCCCGACGCCGACCGATTGGAGATAGTGTGCCAGGCGGTTTGCCTGAGTATTTAGTTCGCTGTAAGTCAACTCCTCCCCGTTAAAAATAAATGCGGTGGCCTCCGGACTACGTGCCACCTGGGCCTCAAAGAGTTCACACAAGCCTTGTTGCGGGTAAGCCTCCTTTGTATTGTTCCCTTCCACCAAGAGCTGCTGTCTCTCCTCCCTAGTGATCAGTCTTAGGTCCTGTAGCCGCAAATTGGAACCGTCGGCCATTCCTTGTAAAAGAACCTGCAAATGTTTGGCCATGCGTGCTACAGAATCTTGCGCGAATCGTATGCAATCATAGGAAATCGATATCTCAATCCGAGATCCGGGCAAAACAATCACGCAGAGAGGATAGTTGGTCCTTTCTAGGAGAGGAATTCCACTATCATCATAATCATCAACATCGTCATCTGCCTCGCTCTGTAGGAAATCTGGGATATTCTCAAATACCAGCAAACTTTCGAACAACGGCACTCCCGACGGGATCTCACTCCACCTCTGGATCTCCGCTACGGGAGTGTACTCGTATTGGCGAGCCTCCAGTTGACTGGCTTGAAGATCCTTCAACCAAGGCACCAAGTAGGCATCACCGCTTGCGGCTACTCTTACCGGCATCGTGTTGATAAACAAGCCGACCATCGATTCCACTTCGTCCAGATCTGGTGGCCGGCCGGACACTACAGCACCAAAGACTACATCCGGCTCACCACTGTAGCGGCTGAGCAGCATCGCCCAAGCCCCCTGCAGCACGGTATTCAACGTCACCCGATGTTGACGCGTGAACGCTTGCAAGGAATTGGTCAGAGCTTCTGACAATAGAAGCCGATGTTCGCCGTAGTCTGGTTCTTGATGGGGACGCTCGGCGGGCGCTCGGTCAACATGCAAAGGCGTCGGCGCTGCAAAGCCCTGCAGTGTACGGCGCCAGAATCCTTCGGCTCGCGACAGATCTTGTGCCTGCAGCCACACAATATAGTCACGATATGGTCTGCTCGATTCCAGCAGTAGCTCCTCCCCGGAACAAGCTGCTTCGTAAAGGTTGTTGAATTCCCTGAGCACCAGTTGTTCACTCCAGCCATCGAGCAAAATGTGATGGAAGCTCCAGACAATTAGATGCTCATCTTCCGCGGTCCTCATGGTGGCGAGGCGCATCAGGGGCGCTTTAGCAAGATCAAACCCGGCCTTACGATCCTGAGCTAGGTAATTATCGAGTTGCTCTTCCCGCTCCAGTTCAGAAAACTCACGCCAATCTTGCCTGTGAATCGTTAACCTCGCTTGATGGTGTACGACTTGGAGAGGCTTGCTGAGGTCCTGCCAATGAAAGGAGGTTCGTAGCACCGGATAATGATTCACAAGTCGTTGCCAAACGCTCTCGAATGCAGCGTCGTTGAAGTCCCCGCCCACATTAAAGCATACCTGCTCTACATGCACGCCCGAGGCCGGGTCATAGAGAGTATAAAAAAGCATACTCTGCTGGAGAGGAGAGAGTTCGTAAATGTCTTCAATATTGTTTGACGTCATTCAGTTCCAGCGCTCTAATTCAGTTGCTGAATCTTGGAAACAAGCTTCTCTAACTCGTCTTGACTGATTCTAGCGGCTGCAAAATCCGACGGCCTGTAGCCTCCCAGTTGTGCAGACGAGGAATAATCCATCAAGCAGCGCAGAGTACTCAAGAATTCCTCCGCCAACCTCTCGACCGTCGACGACTGATGCAGGCTCTCATTGTAAGACCAGTCCGTACGCAGCTCTCCGTGGCTTAGGCTAGCGTTGATCTTAAATAAATAAGGTCGACTTCCTCGAGGACCGAGTGCCGGACCAGTTAGGTCCTCGTCATGATCTATGTCCATGCGGCTTGCCGCAAGCTGACCCAAGTAATTGAACGCGACTTCCGGCCTTGGAAGGGCCCGCAGCTTATCTTCGATCTTACGATTCCGGTTTAGATGGCGCAGCAAGCCGAAGCCAATCCCTCGATTTGGGATCTGCCTGAGCTGCTCTTTGACCGACTTTAATTTCTCAGCCGTATTCCAGCCATTCTCGCAATACAAGAGCACGGGAAATATTGTGGTGAACCATCCAACGGTGCGAGTGAGGTCCACGTCCTCAAACAATGGTTCCCTTCCATGTCCCTCCAAATCGATCAGAAGCATCTGGTCGTGAGTCCAGTTAGTGAATGCCTGGACGAGCGCGGTCAGGAGCACGTCGTTGATCTGCGTCTGGTAGGCTCTTGGTACTTCTTGCAACAGGACACGCGTTTCCTCCGCGCTGAGACCCACGACGACATAGCGCAAGGACTCTCCAGTGTTCGCACTTGCGGCGAAATCGACCGGCAACGGTTTGACTCTTACTCCTTCGATCTTCTGCCAGTATTCTATCTCGCCTTCGACCATCTTGGTTTGGGCATATTCAGTCAAACGACGCGCCCACTGCTGAAAAGAGGTGGTCTTAGGTGGGAGCTGGATGTCGTATCCCTGGCTTACCTGGCCGTACGCTGTATCGAGATCCTCAAGCAAAATTTGCCAGGATACGGCATCTACGACAAGGTGGTGGATAACCAGAAAAAGTCTATTAAATCGGCTCTCTCCGAGATCATAAAGCACAGCTCTCATCAACGGCCCCGTAAACAGATTGAGGCTCGCTTGGATCTTGGCTGCATGCTCCTGCAGTGCTTCTGCTTGTGCTGCCCCTCTCACTTTCGTTAAATTTACGAGCCCTAGCACCGGCTCGTCGCCGCTCTCTGCGAAGGTCTGCACCCAAGCCCCGCTTTCAAGCTGGTAGCGCAGGCGCAGGGCATCGTGGTGTACTAATAATTGCCGCATTACGCTCTCTAGTTTCTCGGCCTCCCAATCGCGCGGAACTTCTAAGTAAAGTGCTTGATTGTAATGGTGAGGCTCGGCCAAGTCCTGGTCGAAGAACCAGCGCTGTACCGGTGTCAACGGCACGATGCCTTGCAGAATACCTTGATCGGCTTGAATTGCAGGCGTGGTATCAGCCACCTCCGCAAGTCCGGCAATCGTCTGATGTTGGAACAACTGCATCGGGGTAAGCCGCACACCTGCTCGGCGTGCTCGCGCTACCACCTGAATGCTCAGAATAGAATCTCCACCTAGCTCAAAGAAATTGTCGTGCACCCCAACTCGGTCAAGTCCTAACAGCTCGCTCCAGATCTGCGCCAGCGTATGCTCCATCGGATTCCGTGGCGCCACATGCGCTTGTTCCAAAATCGGTCGCACCGGTTCGAGTCCACGCAGCGCCTGGCGGTCCAGCTTTCCACTCGGCGTGTGGGGTAGCGCCTCTACAACCACGAACTTTGAAGGCACCATGTACTCCGGCACTCTCTGCTGCAGGAATTCTCGTAGCGCAGGCACCAAGCTCTGCGCAGAATCCCGCTTCTGGGGATCGTTTGCGTACGACCTCCACGGCTTGCGACCGCACTCATTTGCAGCCCTCACGGAGAGGAGCTGGCCTCCCTTTGGGCGCTTGAATACAACGTCGTAGCTGTCCTCCATACCTGGGCCAGACCACTCCAGCCTCACGTCGCAAGACAACTTTTCACCCAGTTTCCAGAGTTCCTCAGGTTCAACGCCGCGTGGGTTCGCGCTCGCTAGTGCGCGACGTAAGTCCCCCACGCACTTAGGCCCATTCGGATCGGCGAGCAATCTCACAGCCTTAAGTTCCGTCCTCAATCGAACATTTGGAACCCCCCGGACTCCTAGTCCCTCGAACCCACTTTCAGCCAACAGTTTCTCAAGCGCTTCAAAGGTGCCAACTTGTCGCCAATCCAGCCAGGTTGGACATAGCTTTACGCTAACCTCGCCACCCACCTGGAGAATGACATCGTACCGGAATGCAGTCAATTCGTTGTGATGCCAACCTCGCTTAGGCTGAATCTGAACCTGGCGAATCTCCGCTGAATGTTCCCGAAAAGCTCGGAAAAATTCGGGGTCGATTACCAACTCTTGATCGCGCTCCATTTTCTTGTGAATCCGATCGCGGAATTCCGCAGTGGGCTCCAATGCCGGCGCAACGTCGAGTTCAAGGGACGCATAGAAAGCCTCGAGCAACGGTAGGCTACGCACATCACCGACGAAAATGTAACCTGGGCGCGAAAGCGCTTTAAGCGCCTTCTCTAGCACTCGTACTAGGTAATCGATTTCTGGGAAATATTGCGCCACTGAGTTGAGTATTATAGTGTCGAAGTGCGCACTTTCGGCGAAGGAGACGTCAGCACTATTCTCCAGGAGTTTCACATTGGATAGGCCCAAATCGTTGACCTGTTTTCGCGTGTACTTCAACGCTGCAGATGAAAAATCTGTGCCCACATAAGAACTGCAATGAGGGGCGATTCGGAACAATAGGAGGCCCGTGCCGCAGCCTATCTCCAAGACGTTCGTCGGTCGCAGGTCGAGGATTTTTGTGACGGTATGCTCGATTTGCTCACGCATTTGCTCCGCGGGGATTGGCAGTCCGGTATAACTGCTGTTCCACCCAACAGTATTAAATGTGGGGTCGTCGTTCACCGATGGTAATTGATAGATCTCGTCGTAAATGTGCTTCCATCGCGAAACTTGTTCTGAGCTCCAGCTGCTGGTGGACATTTCTGTCGGGCCCGGCTCGAATTTTCTAAACAGGGAATCATAAAATGACGTATTCTTATATGCCGCAGTGCGGAGCGGAGATCGATATTCGAAGGGGATCTCATGACCATTTTTTCGTGTGAGCGTTCCACGAATCTCATAATCGGGCTGCTGATCACATTCGCCCGGTCGCCGGTAACATTGGGCCATAATGACGTCGCCTTCACCAACTCTGACGCCGTAAAGTGCAGGGAAGAATACGGGCAACCAGCTGTAGTCACCACTCAACGTATCAATCAGCTCATCCGCGACAGGATATAGATTAAGCCACAGCAAGAACCCATCCATCCTGGAGTCTTGGTTTATCGTGAGCTGGATTTCGGAATTATCATCCTCTGCCACATAGCCATCAAACTTCAGGTCCTCGAACACGGCATAGTCTGACACAATATTTTGCCGGGGACAGTTCTTAAGGCACACTCTCAAATCAAAGGCGTGTCCAATTGCCTCGAAGATCTTTCCCACGTAGTGACTCGGCAGGTCATTGAATCTGGGACGCGAGGCCAACTCTTCTGGCAAGCGCACCGCGGCAATGCGAGTGACACATCTCTCCGGAATCATGATGCCTTGAGGTTTGAGGAACCTTCTTGCATCATTTAGAATATCGCCGACTCCCTCCGATGAACCGATCGTTCCGATTAGTTCTGACACACAGACATCGACTTGCTCCGGCAAGTCAACAAGCGCAGAGGCTCCCTGAATCAGAGTGATTCTGGCATTCAGGCCCGTGCTCTCCAGAAATTGCTTGGCACGGTGGTGTGCGTCTTCTTGTCTCTCAATGGCATAGACTCTGGTTGCGCCTGCCTCAACACAGAATCTAGCTAGAAGCGCCTCGGGCCCAGTACCGATATCAACGACAGTTTTGCCTTGAACAAAGCGGTCGATAGCGACACGGTAGGCATGGTTCCGCCGTTCGTCGTTGCTCATAGCGTAATACAGAAGTTCATCGTAGACGGAGTATTCACCCACCGATGGCCAGAAGTCTGGGGGATTTGCGGCTGGGACAACGTAAGCAACAAGCTTCGTATCGCCAAGTTCGGTTTCCTTGGCCACCACCGCACAGTTTTCGACCGAGGAATGGTCCATAAGAGCCGATTCAATCTCAGCAGGCTCAATACGGAAGCCGCGAAGTTTGACCTGTTCGTCGAGGCGACCCAAGTACTGTATGTTTCCATCAGCCAGATAGCGCGCCCGGTCCCCGCTTTTATAGAGGCGACCTCCTGCGTCATTAGAAAACGGATTACGAATGAATCTGTCCGAAGTCAAACCAGGTTGGTTTAGGTAGCCGCGAGCGAGGCTGTCTCCCCCGATGTAAAGTTCAGCGGAAACGCCGACCGGAACCGGTTTCAGACTGGGATCCAGTAAATACACCTGGGTGTTGGCGCCGGGACGGCCAATCGGAACGATGCTTTCCGAATAATCACGTCGGCACCGCCAGTAGGTCGCACCAATTGTAGCTTCGGTCGGGCCGTAGATGTTGACGAGTTCCGCATCCGAATCCATTTTAGCGAAGAAGTTCTGCTGTAGTTCCATTGACATGGACTCGCCACCGCAGACAACCCGTCTCAGAGAACGACAACCCTGGAATCTTTCATCCTCGAGCAGGACCTGGAGCATCGAGGGCACAAGATCGAGTAGCGTAATCTGCTGCTCGATTAGAAGGGGTATGAAGTAATCAAGATCCAGATTTCGAGTAGGGTCGGCAACAATCAGTCTTGCACCTCCCAGGAGGGGGCCGAAAATTTCCAACGCGGCGACGTCAAAGCTGAGGGAATATTTTTGGACGGTCCGATCCGTCGGTAGGATTGAAAATGTGTCTTGCATCCAGAGCAGATGGTTGCATACCGCGCGATGCTCGACCATCACGCCTTTGGGCCGGCCTGTGGAACCCGAGGTATAGATGACGTAGCACAAGTTAGTGGGCGAAATGTCAACTGGTGGAACTGCCTCGCTGCAAGTGGACAGCATGTCGGCCATGTCCTCGAGACATAGGCTCAGTAATGGATACGACGCCAGCTCACTCACTTGCTGGGTAATCAGCATGGCGGGCTTCGCATCTTCCAGCATCCACTCCAGTCGGTCTTTCGGATACTTGGGATCGAGTGGCAGGTAGGCTCCACCCGCTTTCAGAATGCCGAGCAGTGCGATAATCAACTCGAGCGACCGGTCCATGCATACAGCGACCAAGCTCTCTGGGCCGATCCCCTGTCTCCTGAGAAGGTCTGCCAATTGGTTCGCCCGTCGGTCCAACTGCCGATATGTCAATTGCTGGGCTCTAAAATCCACTGCCACAGCGTCTGGCGTTAGCTCCGCTTGAACTTCGAACAGCCGGTGCAAGAGGAGCTCTTTTGAATGGTGGACATCGGTCTTATTCCAATCAACCAAGACCTTTCTTTGCTCTGCCGGCGTTAGGATGGGCAGCTCGGAAATCGGCTGGTCGGAATCCTTGACGATGCCAGCCAGCAACGTGAGTAGGTGGCCCTCCATCCGGGCAACAGTCGATGCATCGAATAGATCGGAACTATATTCGATTTCCGCATAAAGCCCTTCCGGATTTTCAAACATGTCCAAGGCAAGATCAATGTTCGACGTTCCTTTGTCGACGTGCAGGAGCTCGCCGTCAAAAGACTCGCCTTCCTCGAAGTCGATAGCCCTATCTCTTAGACCGCCCACTCCGTCCAAGTACTCATCCGGGTCGAAGCAATTCGCGTTGTCTGTAGGCTGTTCCGATGAGGTAAAGAGCTGAAAACTAACCTGGAAAAGTGGATTCCGCCCCACATCCCGCTCCGGTTTAAGCTCCTTCACCAACTTCTCGAAAGGCAGGTCTTGATGGTCATATGCGTCAAGAGCGACCTCGCGCACCCGTCTTAAGAGCTCCAAGAAAGACGGGGCACCCGACAAATTAACGCGGAGCACAAGGGAGTTCACAAAAAACCCAATCAAATTCTCGATCTCAGACCGGTTACGATTGGCAATAGGAGTACCCACTACGATGTCAGTTTGGCCCGTATAGCGGTGCAGAAGTATCAGAAATGCTGACAACAAGGTCATGAATAGAGTGACATTTTCTCGCTGGCTCAACTCGGCTAGCGCCGACCGAAGATCTTCCTCTACCCAAAAGGAATGCACCGCCCCTTTGAAACTTTGCTTGGCCGGTCGCGGGCGGTCCGTAGGCAGTTCGAGCGTAGGGAGGTCCCGCAGCTGCGCCGTCCAATATGCCAGCTGCTTCTCCCCCTCCACTCCGCTCAGCCATGCCCTCTGCGATGCCGCGAAGTCCGCATATTGAATGGGAAGCTCTGGGAGGGAGGCAGGCTTCCCTTCCAAAAAAGCGTCGTAAAAAATGGACAACTCTCGATAAAAAATTCCCAACGACCATCCGTCAGCAATAATGTGATGAATCGTTAGCAGAAAAACCGAGTGCTCGTCTCCCAATTCTAAGAGCGAAGCGCGCAATAGTGGACCTCGCTCTAGGTCGAACGGTTTCTGAGCATATTCGGTAGCGAGCCGAAGAGTTTCTGCTTCACGCTCGGCATCTCGTAGATGCCGGAGATCAATCGCTCGCAGCTGAAGCTTCTGGGAAGGAGCAATCACCTGCACAGCCTCACCATTGACAGCTCTGAAGGTTGTTCTCAGAGACTCGTGGCGCTGCACGATCTCGTTCAGACTGAGCTGAAGCGCGCCAGATTCGATTCGTCTCGACAGTCGGACTGCATTGCTGATGTTGTAAAAAGGATTCCCGGGTACCAGTTCGTTGATGAACCAAAGGCGCTGTTGCGCGAACGAGGCTGGGAAGACATAAGCTTCTTGCATGGGATTGCTCCGGATCAATCTCTCTGGGGTTCAGATCACCTGCTGAGAGGCCTGCCTCGCCGCATTCTTCGGCTAGCTCGCTGTTGCCGCCTTTGCGGTGCCGTCACTGGAGGCAATTCCCCGGATAGCTCTGGCCAAGTCCTCTACAGTAGGCGCCTCGAAAAATCGACGCAAAGGAAATTCAACCTGAAACTTACTGCGCAGCTTAGCCACTAATTGAGTGGCAAGCAACGAACTCCCGCTTAGATCAGTGAAGAAGTTATCCATCACTCCTATTCGTGAGATCCCAAGCGTTTCCTGCCAGACTTCAGCAATCGCTTGCTCCACCTGGTTTCGAGGAGGCACATATGCATTGGACAGCTCTGGTCTCTCATACACATGCTGCCCCTCTTCGCTGCTCTTTCCCTGGAGAGACTTGATGTCAATCCACTGATTGATCCGAGCATCCAAGTCGCCGGTGGAAACAACGACCTGCGGAAGGTCAGTCCACGCAAGGATACGCTCAAGGGCATCTAAACCCTCTTCAGGATACATCGAGAGCGTCGGGGTATTCGCCTTTCCATCTGCGTCAGCGTTATCGTCGAAGTTCCAAGTATCCCAATTTATGCTGATCCAAGGGAGTCCGTGTCTTCGATTTTGCTCTGTCGCAAACGAATCCATAAAAATATTCGCGGCCGAGTAGCCGACGTATCCCAATCCCGCCAAGACTGAAGAGATGGATGACATCAAAATCCAGAAATCCAATGGGCTGTCCTGAAATATTTTGTGCAGAACCAATAAGCCCCGAATCTTTGAGTGGAACTGCCGCTCGCACCGACTACGAGTCGCCTGGTCGATGGCACAAAATGAATCCGGACTCAAATCTCCAGCTCCGTGAATCACGCCATTTATGTCGCCGAATCGGTTGGATATCTCATCCGCCACACTAAGCATTGTGCTCTCGTCAGTAACATCGGCGCTAAACACCATCACTTCCGATCCAAGAGTTTCGAGCTCCTGCACTGCACGGATCCTTTGGGTTACCTGATCGTTGTCCCCTCGCGAAGCCAACTTCTCCCATTGCTCTCTGGCGGGAAACTGCGATCGACCGACAAGGGCCAACCTCGCCCCAGCTTTGACAGCCAGGTGCCGTGCCAGTTCCAACCCTATTTTCCCTAGTCCACCCGTAATCATGTAAACGCCGCCCTCGCGCAGCATCGGGCTGATTTCAGGGGCTTCATACAGAGGCATAGGTTCGAACACTTGAACCCATCGCTGCTGCCCGCGATAAGCAACCACCGGATCAGTAGAACTCGAAGCGAGCTCAGAAACGAGCTGTTTTGCGACCTCGTCTTTTTCACCGGATGTAGCCAAGGCGGAAAGCTCAATGTTCCGACAGCTTATATTTGGGTACTCCTGTGGTATAGCCTTGCAGGCCCCCAGCACAGTAGATTTTGCCGGACAGATTTCTTCTTGGCCGGTGACATTGTGAATGTAATTGGATACGACACCAATCTGCACAGGTTCTTGAATTCTCTCCTGGATAAGAGCTTGCGCGATTGACACCAGGCTGTAAAAACCCATATCTTGCGCCCGATCAACGTCTAAAGTTTCCGACTCCTGATTCTTCTGAGTCACGCTCCAAAAATGCAAGATTCGGCCGGGGATTTTGCCTGCATCGCGGAGTTCACGGAAAAGCGAACGATAATCGGCGGCTAGTCTAGGATTAACCTCGTATTGATTCGGCCCGATTTTAGCAAACTGCTGCCCTTCTTTCACCGTTGTTACGTGCGCCCCCAGTTGAGTCAGAAGGGTCTCTACTTGAGAGCTGATACTGAGCACATCCTCGAAAATGAGCCACCGGGCTTGTTTCTCGACCGATTCTAGAGTGGGATCTTCCGGCGTGAGGGTGAACGACCACGAAGGTGCATAGAACCATTCTGATATTTCAGGGTTCTTGGTCTGCGGGACGAGATGCGCCGCCGTATTAGGAGGATCCACCCAGAAACGCCGACGCTCGAAAGGGTAGGCGGGCAAGTGAATGCGACGACGTGGTTCCCCACTATGAAACGCTGGCCAATTAAAAGGCACCCCTTCCGCCCACAGGCGGCCAACCGTTTTGAGCAAGAACTCCGAATCTGAGCATGGCTCGAGCGGATGGCGAAGCGACGGCACCACGCTGTGTCCTGGGCCCTTATCCGGGTGCCGCCGCGCAAAGCCGCTCAGCGTTTCGCCCGGCCCTATCTCGAGAAGCACTTCGTCGGGATTTCGCAAGATTTCCTGCAACCCTAAAGCGAAACGCACGGGAAGGCGAAGGTGTTGTGCCCAGTAGGCAGGGTTCGTTGCATCAGATGGATTGATCCAGGTGCCGGTCACGTTCGACACGTATGGTAGTTCCGGCGCCCTCAGCGTAACCCGGCTCACCTTTTCCATGAACGGACCGAGAACGGGATTCATCATCTGCGAATGGAAGGCATGAGAGGTACGCAACCGGTGATAGTTGACACTCTGTTCGCGAAGACGGGTCTCCAGTCGAGCAATTGCAGGCGAGGTTCCGGACACGACACACTGCGCCGGTTCATTTAGAGCTGCCAATGAAATCTCATCATCGAGGTAGCTGAGCACATCCGATTCCGGCAGTTGCACGGCCAGCATTGAACCTCCCGACAACTCTTGCATCAGCCGTCCCCGCTCTGCAACCAGAGGCAAGGCATCCTCCACTGAGAAGACGCCTGCTAAACAAGCCGCCACATACTCGCCAATACTGTGACCAATCATCGCCCGAGTTTGTATACCCCAGAACATCCACAACTTTGCGAGTGAATACTCAAGTACGAAGAGCACGGGTTGTGTAATAGCGGTTTGTCGCAGTAGTTCCTCACTCTTTTCTGCATCCCACGTATCTGGGTATAGGATTCTTAGAAGGTTAAGGTTGAGGTGTGGCTGCAACAATTCACAACAGTGATCGACCTGCTCCCGAAACACAGCTTCGAAACGATACAAGTCTCGTGCCATGTTGACATACTGCGACCCTTGCCCCGAGAACATAAAAGTAACCGGTTTCGGTTTGACGGCCGCCGTTGCGGTAAACACGCGCTTGGGCTCCAACCGCTCTAGCGAACTGATCAAGTCATCCACACTTCCGTAGACCACAGCACGTCGATGATTGAATACTCTCCTGCCGACCTGATATGTATATGCAATATCCGCTGGATCCAGATCTGAATTGTCTCTTAGGTACTTGGCTAAATTCGAAGCACTGGTCTGCGTGGCGGAGTTCGTCTTGGCCGAAAGGGTCAGCAAATGATAGGTTCTCGAACTCGGATGCTCTTCGATCACTGGCGCTTCTTCTAAGACGACGTGCGCGTTGGTTCCACCAATTCCGAAGGCGCTAACTCCCGCTCTCCGGGGCAGCCGATTTGTATCCCACGACGCTAGATTGCTGTTTACATAAAACGGACTATTCTCAAAGTCGATTTCAGGGTTCGCCACTTCAAAATGCAAGCTCGGCGGAATCATCTTGTGCTTAAGCGCCAACACGGCTTTGATCAAACCAGCCACGCCCGCCGCATGGTCCAAGTGTCCGACGTTCGATTTGACGGAACCGACGGCACAGAAACCTTTCTCCTTAGTACCTGTTCGAAACGCCTTAGCGAGCGCAGCGATTTCAATGGGATCCCCAATAGCCGTTCCAGTTCCGTGGGCCTCCACGTAAGTAACGTCCTGCGGGTTAATACCAGCTCTAGCCTGAGCGCGTGCAATTACTTCTGCCTGACCATTCACGCCAGGTGCCGCATAGCTAGCTTTCGCGGAACCGTCGTTATTTATCGACCAACCTTTGATGACCGCGTAGATGGTGTCCCGGTCGGCGATTGCGTCCTCCATCCGCTTCAGGACAACAATTCCCACTCCGTTTCCGAATACCACTCCTTGCGCGCGTGCATCAAAAACTCGGCAATGCCCGTCCGGTGAATATATCCCGCCCAGCTCGTGAAAATAGCCAGATTTTTGTGGCACCCGGATGCAAACACCGCCCGCCAAGACCATGTCACAATGCTGAGCCAACAATCCGTCGCAGGCCAGGCATACTGACACGAGAGACGTCGAGCAGGTTGTCTGGATACTGATACTTGGGCCTGTGAGGTTTAAGGCATAGGAAGTGTGTGTGGCGAGGTAGTCCTTATCATTTCCAATCAGAATCTGTAGGTGGCCGACTAGGTTAACGAACTCAGGGTTGCGGTATATCTCGTGCAGATATGAGCTCATGGAGCATCCAGCGTAAACACCAATGGGCCCTTTGAACTCCGCCGGGTCGTAGCCGGCATCTTCCAATGCATGCCACGCGCATTCAAGGAAACAACGTTCTTGCGGATCCATGCTTTGGGCTTCACGAGCATTAATGCCGAAGAACGATGCATCGAACTTGTCTATATCCTCAAGAATACTGCCGGCACGAACGAAGTTAGGGTTCTTGAGCGTCCATGGATCAACCCCGGACTCGATTAGCTCTTCTGGTGAGAAGAAGGAGATCGCTTCGACACCATCCCGCAAGTTCTGCCAAAAGGTCGCGGCATCGTTCGCACCTGGAAACCGGCAATCTATTCCAATGATCGCGATGTCTGCATTAGGACGAAAGCCGATTCGATTGCTCACTAGGTTACCTCTTTAGCTACGGCTTCTTATATATGCCGTCGAGATTGCCAGATTTGATTGACTCTTGCGGCATAACTCTTTACTTGCATTGTCCTTTAGGAGTTGCATTGAGCTATACCAGTGGCAACGTGGGTCATTGTCGATCATCGAAACGGGCTTAGCAATCTATTGAAAGCTTGCTCATTTTCACCGAGGACGAAGGAAGTGGAGCGCCGGGCAACGCCATGCGGCTTGCCTGCTCAACGGTATCGGTGACCTATGCCGGCTCAAACACTAAGTCTGGCAAGGTTCTGGACAATCGCCTCCTGGCACACCTGCGTTCAGTTTATCGCATTCCTCCGCGATCTGGTCCATAGACCCGCCGGGCCAAAGAGGCCCATATTTAGTCCGACAAACTCTCGATCCAAAGGAACAAGGCCGTGGAGGATCTCCTGCGGAGCATTTCAATTTGCAATTCCCCTTCACCCTACTTACTCCTCGCTGCTGAACCAGCCGCCGCTATGGTTTGCGAGAATCAGAGCGATGTGATCGATCACGACGTTTTCACCTCGCTCAATCGAATCATCACTAACAGAATAACCCGAAAAGGCTCACTAGCACGGCAACCGTACCCATTTACAGGAAACACTCAGTCCCGAGGAAAAGTACCGTTTGAGCTGACCTCTCGAAGTCCCTCAGATGCCCCAAAAGAGCCATTGGTGAAAGTGGGGAGCTAATTTACCAACAGCCGCTAAGAAAGTCAAGCAGATCTCGACACAATTATCTATGGCACATTGATATTTCGGTTCATCAAGCCCACGAAGTATCAGCTCTGCGGAAGGCGGACTAAGCGACTATGCCCTATGCGCGCTTATCGAAAGCCTGAGAGAAGTAGCCAGATAGGTTTGCAGGAATTTTGCTGTGGAATGCTCGATGGCTGCTGAGAGAGCATATCTCGCCTACGACCGCCCACGCTTCGAAGCCTCAACACTCTCTGGCTGCTCGCGAAGCGTGAATAATAATCGAGTATATGCAGATTCCCCTCTCCCGTTTGCATTTCAATGGAGTAAACTTTCAGCGATTGAAGCCCCACGATCGGCCGCAGTTCCAGTATGATATCGGAGCACCGCTATTGAGCGACAGATACACAAACCAGGCACCGAGAGAGCAAGATGCAGCGCTGAGAGAAATCGATCTGCTCGTAATCTTGGCTCCTCCGCGCTGCTTTACTACCCTCGTGTCCGCGATGCTCGGGCAGCATCCCCAAATGTACGGTTTGCCAGAGACGTATCTGTTTACCTCGGAAACGATGCAAGATTGGTGGGCCGCTCATCAGCGGACCGACCGCACTGATGGCTTGGCTCGTGCAGTTGCCGAAATTATGTTCGGGAGTCAAACGGAAGACACGGTTAAACTTGCGCGACGATGGCTTCGGGAGCGGTCGCACTACAGCACCGCGGACGTTCTACGGAGGTTGGGAAACAAGGTTTCCCCTCTCGTCCTGGTGGAGAAGACGCCGCAGGTGACTGAGCGAATTGAGCACATGCAGCGAATTATAAGGGAATTTCCACGGGCTAGGTTTCTACATCTGCTGCGCCACCCTTTTGACCATTTGCGATCGCGCGTGAACCGGCGCCTGAACAGTCTCAGGAAAGTCACACCGACGATAGATATCTTTGAAGCTGCCCAGCGATTTAGGGCTGCCGATCCTCAAATGTTGTGGTATTTGTGTAATACAAACATATTGGACTTCTTGGCTAATGTGCAATCGGAGCAACAGATGCGCGTGCGTGGCGAGGATTTACTCGCCGATCCGGACCGGTATCTACGTCAGATAGCACTCCGGCTGAATCTGCGGTCCGATGCAGAGGCCATTGAAGCGATGAAGCACCCAGAACGGTCGCCCTTCGCGCGTTTTGGCCCTCGCAACGCACCAATGGGCGGAGATGAGAATTTCTTCCAGCAACCGGTGCTTCGTGCCGCTCAACCCGTCGCGCAGAGCCTCGACGCCCCCTTTCCGTGGCGAAGAGATGGAGCCGGATTTGCGCCTAAAGTTCGCAATTTAGCGCGCACATTGGGTTACACGTAGAGGAACCTATCATATGACGGTCAAGTACTCGTGTGTTATGGATCAACATCCAAGGTTCGCGCAACAAGCGCTAGTTTGGGCATCCAGCCTGCTGGTCTACGGCGGCCAAGCGCCTGATTCGCTGGTGATCCATGCTGTTGGCGAATGTGCTTCGGAGTGCAGGCGAGTCTTCGACAACTGGGGAATAGACATCCGCATTGTTCAGCGATTTGATGAGAGGCACGCGCATTCGAACAAGTTGACTCAATTGGAAAGCACAGCACTCCACTCGGCGGACTATGTCGTGCTGTATGACTGCGACACCGCCTTCTGCGTGGACATCTCACCCTGGATTAGAGGTGATTGTGTCCGTGCCAGGATCGCCTCTTGGCACGGGTTACCGCCTGCCCGGTGGCAGAAGGTTTTCCAGAGGGCCGGGCTCAAGCTTCCTGCAGCCAGGGTTAAACCCCTGCGGAGAGGGGAGGAGACGCTTCCGAGTTACTGTAGCGGCTGTTATATCATCCCGCAACCTGTATTCCAAAAGCTTCGCGAAGCGTGGCCTCGCTGGGATCGCTGGCTACTCGACCGCCCTGGTTTGATCCAGCCGTTTGGCGTATTTGCGGATCAGATTTCGTTCGCAATGAGCTGCGAAGAGTTGGGTTTGAGTGTCGATTACTTTCCGGTCGAACTAAACCTTGACACGACCCATCTTCCTCGCGGGATGCACCGGAAAACGGAGGTTCACCCTCTCGTTCTGCACTATCATCGACTAGACGCGAAAGGATTCTTGCGATTAACGCAAGTGCCTTCTATCGACCGAGAAATCCGCAAGATCAATGACTTGATTCGAGTGGCTAAACGAGTTAATTTTAACAAGCCCTCGCTGTTGCTGTTGGGAGGCAGACAACGCGCGTCGGCCGTGAAAAAGGGTGGCGTCGGAGTGGCCGATGCTCTCGGGACATCCAGCCAGCCCCAAAGGTTTGAATACACAGGCGGGTGGGTCCGACCGGCCCCAGAGCTGGCGGCGGAAGAGGAGCAGATTTCTGCTTTCCCCAGAACTCCTCGGGTTCAACGGCCCACTTCTGAGCCGGACGTACCTGTAAAGCCTACAGAGCGGAGGATTATGAGCGAGATATCCGATAGTGCAAGTTCCCGAGAGTTGCCGGTCAACAAAAAGGAGGCAATAGATGCGATCAATCGGCATTATGATCAGCGTATGTTTTCGCCAAATGTAAGGGGGCATTACGATTTCCATAATTATGGGTACTGGCTACCTAATACCCGGACCCGAAGGACGGCCTGCGAAAACTTGATGGAGGAACTGCTTAGTTTTATTCCTCGAAAAGAAGGAACCATTCTCGATGTGGCTTGCGGGAAAGGAGCCACGACCCGACATCTTCTGAAATACTACGCGCCGGAGCAAGTCACGGGAATCAATATTTCCAAGAAACAGTTGCAGCGATGCAGAGTGAATGCTCCTGGATGCAAGTTCCTGATGATGGACGCAA
>Ga0209040_10001335_pt1 | contig 19457 bp, 24 predicted proteins | sample BogFormECP12_OM3_FD_188240 | JGI IMG/M metagenome (GOLD analysis project Ga0209040, IMG submission 188240) | Bog forest soil microbial communities from Calvert Island, British Columbia, Canada - ECP12_OM3 (SPAdes) (version 2) | ecosystem: Environmental > Aquatic > Freshwater > Wetlands > Bog ...
GCAAGATTGAAGAAGAAATTGACACCAGAAGCATACGAGCCGCGGAGGAGGACTTGAGAAATGAGCCCAGCAATCCCGGCGAGAAGCGCTATCACAGTTCCGGCGTAGGCTGCGCCCCTCCGGATGGGTGGCCGCGCTGTTGAAGGGGTGGCCGCTGTCGTCGACTCCGGCGCAGCAGCGGATTCATCAGCGGTAGGGGCGGCGTCGCTGTAAGGCTCCACGGCCTGCGGCTGAGCGGTCTTCGCGGCGTCCTGGCCGCCCTGTCCCGCGGCCCACCAAGTGGCGGCCCGCCGGGCTTCCTGGCGGCCTTCTGCCGCAGACCGCCCCTTCGGCTGGTCGGCGGGGATCGCAGGTGCCGCGACCCGCTGGCTGGCTGGTCGGCTCGGGCGGTGGGTGATGGATGTCTGCGCCGCTTGGGGGAGGAGCTCGACGTCGACGGCAATTACCGCCGTGCCCGTGGGTCCCTTGAGGTCAACGCTTCCGCGCAGGGTGCCCGTCCTTGTGGTGTCGACCGAAATGTCAAATCCCTCGGTTGTCTCGTCCACGCCGATCCAGTCGTGGGAGGCGCAAGGCGTGCAGGCGCGGGCGATGGGGGGGCCGAGCAGCCTGACCAAGCGGTGCGGAGGCGCTGATCCCTGTTGTCGTTCCCCGAAGTGCAGTTCCGTTTCCTCCGGTCGGACGGCGGCCTGGCTCAGAGCAGCGGCCGCCGGGTCAGCGACATACTGGATATCATTGTGGGCAAGTTCGGCCAGCGCCTCGTAAGCGCCCGCCGCGACGGGCAGTTCCTCACTGGCCAGCCGGGACTGCAACTCGCTGACCGCGCCGCGACGAGTGAACATGTTCCGGTCGGTTATCGCCGCCTCCAGGTCTGGCGGGATCGGCGCCGGGCGGATGCGCCGCCGCCGGCTGCGGGCAACGTACAACTCGCCCTCCAGCTCGAAATGGCGGCTGGGGGTCTGATGCGGATTCTGTTCCTGGACCTTGTCGAAGACGTAGTCGTAGAGTTCGTCAAGCGAGACCCAGCCATCCTCGTCCCGGTCCGCATCGCCGGTGCTCAGCCCCTGGACCAGGGCGCTGGTGAACACCGACGGACGCCGGTGCTGGTCGTCGGCGAGCTGGTCTCCTTCGAACGCGTACTGCATCGCATTAGACGCGGTGATCACCGCCCGGCCGCGCCCGCCGCCCAACCTGCCCTGCGGGAAGCTGTCCAGCACGTTGACGTCCCCGGCGGCCCGCACCGTGGATCCCTGGCCGAAGGCGCCGCCATAGCAGCAGTCCAGCAGCAGCACGACGCTGCGCGACCGGCTGGCCCGCATGCACCGCTGCACGAAATCCGCCGAGACCGCCGTGGACCCGAGCCGGTTCGGGCGGGTATTGGGGGCGGCGAAAAACAGCTCCCCAGACTCGCTCTTCAGCCCGTGACAGGAAAAATGCAGCAACAGCACATCGTCGGACCGGCTCTCCGAAAACAACTCCTCAATCTGCGCCTGGATGAGATGCGAGGGCTCATTCCGCACCACCTGCACGGCAAAGTCGCCGATCTGGGCATCGCCGAGCACCCGCCCGAGCGCCTCGGCGTCCGCCGCCGGGGCCAGCAGTTTACGCAGCGCCTCCTGCTCGTACTCGTCGTTGGCGATGATCAGGGCTCTCCGCTGGCCGCTCACGATGCGGTCTCTTCTGTGGCGTGCCTGCGGATGAACAACTCGATCAGCCGTTCCTGATCGGCCGCGCTCGCCTGAGAGAGCTCCAGCGCATCGCCGCCAAGTTCGAGCCGCACCGCACGGCCCGTCCCCTGGCCGCGCCGCAGCCAGTCCCCGATCACCGATACCACCGACCGCAGGCCCTCAGCCGACTGGCCAAGTGCGATCAACAACGCGCCAACAGTGGCTACGCCGAATACCCGGGCACCTGGCGGAGGCTCGCCAGCCGGAAGCGCGCTCACTTCCTCGACGTCAAGCTGCAGAAGTTCGGCCCGCAAGTAGCCAGTCAGCACAGCAAGCCGCTCGGCGTCCGCGCCGTCCTCAGACAATTGAAGACGCAATTCTCCGTCCATAAGCCCCCAGCGATCTCTACAGGCAGAATGCACCCGCGGCTGCATCGATGCAATAGATATCTTGCCGCAACCTCGCCAGCCCGACCCGCCTTCGCCGACACGTACAGCCGGGCGTTGCCGCAGGGCCCGGCCGGAACGACCTGCAGCGCGCTTATCTCGCGGCTCGAGGGGCGGCTCGCTGCAGGGAGCATCCCGGAGCGGGTGGCGATCCCAATCGTGTCTGCTAACTCCTGCCTGGCTAAGACACCCTGATCAATCTGTCCACGGTGGCCACTAGCATGCTGGGCGTGTCGGGCCGGACGAAATGTACACAATCCGATAGTTGACGGCCGATAGTTGACGGGCATTCTTTCCGGCCTTAGAATACGGAGTTAGCTAACGCGGGCTGCGCTGAACACGGCGTACCGAACTTCGGTTCGGAAGGGGGCGCAATGCGGCGGCTATGGATTGCGTGCGTGGCACTGGTTCTTCTGTCAGGATGTACCGGCCACCCCTCAGCGTCTCAGGACGCGGCCTACAAGCAGGCGTTCGTACGGAACCTCGTCGGATATTGCGCCGATGTGGACCGCAACCTGAACACAGTTGATACAAGCTCCCACCCGGGTCAAGTCGCTGACCAACTGAACAGATTTGCCAGCCAGGCTCGCTCGCATCCCCCCCCCAATGCTCAACGCCAGCAATTGGACAGCTTGCTAACTGCGATCGACGATGCGGTGGGGCAATTTCGATCCGCTCAGGCGGCGCTGTCCAGTGGACACGGTGATGCTTACCGCACCGCAATAAAGCAAGCAGCCCAAACGATGCAGACGGCGAGTCTGATGGCGCAGCGGTACGGCATGCCAGCTCTCGCAAACTGCCCCAATGCACAGGGGCGGCCACTGCCGAAGACCGTTGCGCAGCCTGGTTGGGAGTTGAGTAGTGATTCGCTGTACGCAACCCAGCAAGTGGGCGCGGCGGTGCTGCAGAACCGGATCTGGGTGGCCGGCGGTCTGACCGGCCCGGACAGCGCAACCGCAAGCACGCAGTTTTACGACCCGACGGTCGGCGCGTGGCGCCCGGGCCCGAATCTGCCCGTCCCGCTGCACCACGCGATGATGGTGACCTACCGGAACACGGTGTGGGTGATCGGCGGTTTCGAGCCGCAGGGCGGCGATGTGGAGGGGACCGTCTCGGCCCGGGTGCTGCACCTGGACCAGGATCAGGACTATTGGGTCGAGGGTCCTCCGCTTCATCATGCGCGTGCCGCCGGTGCGGCGGTGGTGGTGGGGAACGAGATCGTCGTCGTGGGCGGGCGGACGGCCGGCAGTTCCCCGGCGGAGGTCGCACCCACGGAGGTGTTCGACGGCACCAGCTGGCACGACGCCGCCGGCATTCCGGTTACGGGCGATCACGTGGCGGCCGCGTCGGACGGCAGGTACGTGTACGTCGTCGGCGGGCGCAAGCTGACGGTCGCCGCCAATACCGCGGCGGTGCAGCGCTTCGACCCGAACGCCGGCACGTGGACCCAGCTGCCGCCCGTGCCGAGCCCCGTCAGCGACTGCGGCGTGGCGGTCGTCGGCGGCCGGCTGATCGTCGTCGGCGGGGAAAGCATCGGCACCGTGTTCAGCACCGTCCGGGCATTCGATCTGACCACCTCGACCTGGTCGACCCTGCCATCCCTCGCCGCGGCCCGGCACGGTGAGGCCGTCACGGTAATCGGCAACACCCTCTACGCCATCGACGGCGCAGCTCAACCCGGACACAACGCATCCACCCGCACCCTGCAAATCCTCACCTTTCACGGCTAGGAAGCTGTCGCATGCATAGCACCTGAGCAAGTCCAGATCTACCCGGGGCAGTCGGCCGCGCACCGCATTAGTCAGCGGATGAGTCCGTACCAAAGTGCGACTGGCTATTGCGTCTGGTGGCTCGGCCAGACTCTGATGACGTGTTCGCGTTGAGCGACCGACACCGACGGCCTGGTCAGCGCGGCCGAAGCCCAGCGAGACCAGACCCGTCACGACGCAGCCCAAACGGAGAAAACGAGCCGAGTGCGTGGTCCAGTCAGATCAGCGCGATGGCAACCATGAACATCTGAAATCTCGGGCGCAGGAAGGGCCGGAAACTATGACTCCACGGCGGTGTTGATCTTGGACATCACCTCGGGATCACCACGCTCGAACGCCTGCCAGAAGGCCGTGTCCTCGTAGATCCGGGCGCGCGCCACCTTGCCGTCCCGGAACACGTAGATGGCCACGATGTAGTTGGTGTACCTGGCGGCTGGATTGGCCCGAGGGACAGCGTGAGTTTCCGTCTCCACCACCACCCGATCGTCTTCCGCCGTCATGGAGCGGATGATGGTCTTGAGCCCATCTCCCGGCCCGTACTCGTCGGGGTACCGGAACACCTCCTTGGCGCGCTCGAGCCCGGAAAGGATCTCGCTGGCCGGATGGGGCCGTCCGGCCGCGGGGTGGCTCGAGCGGTGCGCCTCAATGGTGTATTCGAAGTCGTCGGTGACGAGCCCGGGGTCGACCCCGTTCTCCGCCATCGTCTGGGCAATCCGCTTCATATCGTCAAGGTCCATCGCCGTCTCAGTTCCGTTTGCCGCTGAACCGGGCCTTACTCGGCCAATAGCGCTCGGTGAGGATCACCCGATCGCCGTAACAGTCCGCCATGTCTCCGGGCGTCGGGCCGACAGCAGCCTGAAGCAACCGCTCGACGGTCTGACGTGGGTTGCTGGTGGTATGCACGGGGCCGCTCCTATCGGTGTGGCGAGTCGCCGGGCTATAATCGGAGACCACGCCCCGTATATTACCGGAGACAGCGCCCCGCTTGTCAACCCTCGATCGGAGAAGTTCCTGACGCAGAGACCTATGCGAGCCGACGCCCGCCGAAACCATGACCGGCTCATCGAGGTAGCGACCGCCGCCTTCGCAACCGAGGGAGTCTCCGTCTCTCTGGATGAAATTGCTCGCCGGGCCGCCGTTGGTCCGGGGACCCTCTATCGCAACTTCCCGACGAAGGAGTCTCTTATCGAGGCAGTGGTCGATCACCGGCTGCAGCAGCTGGTCGACGACGCCCGGGCCCTGCGCGACTCTCCCGAGCCTGGCGTAGCTCTCCTCGAATTCGTGGACTATCTGGTCACCGAGGTCGCCGCCAAGCGCGATCTCGTGGACGCTCTGGCCAATGCCGGAGTAGATGTGGGGCCTGTCGTCACGGCGACGAGCCGTGAACTCCGCAGTGAAATCGGTCATCTCTTGCGTCGGGGCCAGCGAAGCGGGGCGGTTCGGACCGACATCGGAACTGCGGAGCTCATGGCCTTGATGTCTGGGGTTATCGTGGCCCTCGGACCACGGCTCGGTGAACCTCCGGATCCGCGGGCGGTACTTGCGGTACTGCACGACGGGCTTCGAAGCAGACCGAGCAACCGCAGATCACGATCGAGAGCAGAGAAAACGGAAGGATCTCCCCAGCCGAGTACCGGCCGGTAGCCCCCTCAGGTGGTCGAAGCCGAAGGTGGCGGCCCCCGGCTTCGGCCGCCTATACGGCACGGCGGCGCAGGCGAACGCGTCCGCCCAACGCTCTTTCGGGCAACGGCTCGTCATTCACCGTCAACTGGCAGCGCCCGGAGATCCAGCTGCCGGCCCCGCCTGTCATCGTGTCCGGTCCCATCTATAACTGACCGCGCACGCCCGAGTATGCCAGCGCTCCCGCATGCGCTCGGCCTGTTCGCGCCGCCCCGCCGCGGGCTGCTCGTGGGCGGGCGATCCACGGGCCAAGTTCTGTGACATGCGGTTGTTTCCCCGGGCGGGGCGAGGGAGGATGTTATGAGGTTCACGTGCGTCGCTAGCAGCGGGCGAGTACGCCACCTCGTTGTCCCGGGAGTTCGCATGGCTAAGCTGCTCATGATCGTTTCCAGCGCGCGGACGATCAGATTGGCGGACGGCAGCGATCATCCGACCGGCTACCTGGCGGAAGAGGTCCTAGAGCCATACGAGATGTTCGAGGCTGCGGACGTCGACGTGGTGATTGCCTCCCCGGAGGGGAAGGTGCCACGGCCGGACCCGTGGGGCTTCGAGCCCTACTTCCACTATCCGAGGCGGCCACGGGCCGATGGTCGACCTGGCGGATAACGCCGATGTCGGGCGTGTCGTGCGGCTGATGCACGGCGCGGGCAAGATCGTCGCCGCGCCGTGTCACGGCTCAGCGGCGCTCCTGTCCGCCCCGGAGGTCGATGGGGCGTGGATGTTTGACGGCTACCGGATGACCGCGCTCACCGACGAGGAGGACGACCAGAGCAAGCCCGGGAAGATCGGCCTGCCCTGGTCCCTGGAGGCAGCGCTGAAGAACCGCGGTGCGATCTTCGACGACCGCGACGCGGCCTGGGTGTCCCACGTGGTCATCGACCGGAACCTCATCACAGCCCAGAACCCGGGATCAACCGACGCCGCCGCGTACGCCGTGCTCAAGCGGCTGACGGAGTGAGAATATGAGCGCGCGCAGCCTGGCGGAGGAGTCCTTCGCCCACATGGAGGCCGGGGATGTGGACGAGATCCTGGGCATGATGACGCCGGAGGCCACGGTGTCCCTGGTCCCGCTGAGCCGGCATGGCCCGATGGCGACCGACGGTGCGTCCTATCTGCGTGAGCTGTCCATGTCTTTCCCGGACCTGCTGGTGCGCGTGCGGCGGCTGTTCGTGACCGGCGACAACACCGCGGTGGCCGAGATCACCATCGACGGCACTCAGGCCGGTGTCTTTCTCGCGGTGGCCAACCAGGAGAAGCATGTCGATCTTGACCAGGCCTGGATGCTGATGGTCACGCCGGATGACCGGGTCAGCGCGGTCATCGCGTACTGGGACCAGAACCAGCTCTATCGCCGGCTCGGCGTCAAACGGCTCGACAAGGTCACGATCACGGCGGGGTGAGGTGGCGATGATGACCGGGGCACGCACGGCCGGCGTCGCGGGTGCTGTACGGCGAGGGCAAGGTGCGCACCGTCGGCAAGGTGATCTGGACGGCCTTGATTGACGCATTCCCCGTGCTGGCCAACGCCGTGACCAGCCTGCGCGCTGACCCAGATGGCAACGTCGCGGCGGAGGTGGTCATCGGCGGGACGCAGGCCCGGGCGTTCGGCATTATCGGCTGCGCCGGCGGCCACTACGAGCTACCGCACCTGTTCTTGTTCCACGTGACCAGCGACGGGCTGATCGATGACATCGTCGCCTACTGGGACAACGTGGGCTGGAAGAAGCAGCTGGGCTGCCTGGAGGTCGATTAGCCGTGACCCGCATGCCCCACGAAACGTGGTATGACATCGCCCGTGACCTGGACTGGGAGCTGTCCTACGTGGATTATGAGGCGGTGTTCCCGGAGTGGATGTGCGGGCAGGGGAAGGTTCCGCGCCAGGCCTGGGCGAAGTGGGACGAGTCTTACAAGGTGACCTATCCCGAGTACGTGGCAACGCAGCGGGAGAAGGAGACCGGCGCCTACTCGGTGAAGGCGGTGCTGCAGAAATCCCGGGTCTTCGACCAGCTGGACGAGGGTTGGAAGTCGGTGGCCAAGGAGCATTTCGGCGCGGTCGCCCTGGTGGAGGACCTGGCCGTCTACGCGGAGCTGCGGATGGCGCGGTTCGGCCTGTCGCCGGCGTGGCGCAACATGGCGGTCTTCGGCGCCCTAGACGAGACCCGTCATGCCCAGATCAGCTTGTACTTCCCCCATGGGCTCCTCGGCAAGGATCCGCAGTACGACTGGGCGCACAAGGCGTACCAGACCAATCAGTGGGGCATCATCGCGGCCCGGGCCGCCTTCGACGGCATGATGATGAACCCGAACGTGGTCGACGTCGCGATCCAGCTTCCGTTCACGTTCGAGACCGGGTTCACCAATGTCCAGTTCGTCGCGCTGGCCGCGGACGCGCTGGAAGCCGGCGACATCAACTTCGCCAACATGATCTCCTCGATCCAGACCGATGAGGCCCGGCACTCCCAGCAGGGAGGCCCCACCCTGGAGATCCTCGTCGAGCACGATCCGCGCCGCGCCCAGTGGATCATCGACAAGACCTTCTGGGTGTCCGCCCGGCTGTTCGCCATCTTGACCGGCCCGGCCATGGACTACTACACGCCGCTGCCGATGCGTAAGCAGTCCTACCAGGAGTTCATGCAGGAATGGGTCGCGGGGGCAGTTCGCCGACCAGCTCCGCGACTACGGGCTGAAAAAGCCCTGGTACTGGGATGAATTCATGGCCGGGCTGGACACCTGGCACCACTCGCTGCACCTGGGCGTCTGGTACTGGCGCCCGACCGTGTGGTGGAACCCGCAGGGCGGGGTATCGCCGGAGGAGCGTGACTGGCTGCACGAGAAGTACCCGCAGTGGGAGGAGCAGTTCGGCCCGATCTGGGATGTGATCATCGGCAACATCAACGGCAACCGGATGGAGCTCACCTTGCCGGCGACGCTGCCGTGGCTGTGCAATCTGTGTTACCTGCCCATCGGCACCGCGGGTTCCCCGCGCAACGAGAAGTTCCCGGTGCGCAGTTACCCGCTCAGGTACAACGGCTACACCTATCATTTCTGCTCCCGGCCCTGCCGGCAGATCTGGTGGGAGGACCGGGACACCCTGCATGACCCGACGGTGATCGAGCGGCTGCTCGGCGGCCAGATCCAGCCGCCGACGGTGGAGGGAATCCTGACCTGGATGGGCCTCACCCCGGACGTCATGGGTGACGACGCCTACGGCTACCGGTGGGCCAAGTCCTATGCGGCGCACCGGCGGCCCGGGGACCGGTCAGGAACGCCTGACGGGGGAACGGAGGCCGAGACCGGGAATCCGGGTGCGCGGGCCCCGAAGCCGCCCGGACCTGCCGGTCAGGGGCGGCCCGTGCCGGTCAACGCGATGTTCGAGAACGACTTCGTCACCCAGCTCGTGGTCGTGCTGGACACCGACACCGTCGACGAGGCGGCCCGCAAGGTCGCCGCACAGGTGGTGGGCAGGCGGGTCTGCGCGCGGGACGCCGGGTTCGAGGTCCGCCTCGACGGCCGGGTACTCCCCGGCGACGTCACCGTGGCCGGATCCGGGATTTCCGCGCTGGACATCGTGACCGTCGGCTGGGCAGCGTAACGACGGGAGGACACCGGTGAGCAAGTCCGTGGGGCCGGTTCTGCGCATGTCCGACGACGTGGACGCCATCGTCGCCGCCATCGTGGACGATAACCCCGGCCAGGAGGTCACCATCGTCGACCGGGGCGCCTACACCCGGGTCAGCGGGGACGGCGAGCTGCGGGTGACCCGCGCGTCCATCGAGCGGCACCTCGGGCGTGACTTCGCGATGCGCCAGCTCGAGGGGCTGATGTCCGCCTTCGCCGGGCGCATCGAGATGACCTCCGAAGAGGTGCGCTGGCGGCTCAACAGGGAAAACCCCGCATCCGGCGCGCCAGCAGCGTCCGGACGAGCCGGGGAGCCGATATGACCGGGGCCGGCCGGCCGCGCCCGAAGCGGAGGCTGAAGACCTGGAGCTCGCTGGGGCAGCTCGGGCGTATTCCCAGCGAGTATGAGATCGTCACGCACAATCTCAACTACACCACCCGCCCCAATCGCACCTCGGCGCTGGAGTCGAACCCCACCAGCCCGGCCAACATGTGGTTTTTGACCTACCGGGACAAGTCGCCGCTGCAGGCCGGTGACTGGCTCGGCTTCCGTGATCCGGACAGGCTCACCTACCGCACGTACGTGACGATGCAGGACGAACAGGAAACCGTCGTCGAGCGGGTCCTGGATGAGTACGGCCCGGCCGGGCACGACGCCTCGCTGCCCGGGCCGTGGGCGGAGGGCCTCGCGACCTTGTTCACGCCCACCCGGTTCCCGGTGCACGCGCTGCAGATGTGCACCGCCTACCTTGGCCAGATGGCACCCGCGTCCTACATATCCAACTGCGCCGTGTTCGGGGCCGGGGACCTGCTGCGCCGGGTATCGCTGGTGGCCTACCGGACCCGGCAGCTCGCCGACGCGACCAGCTCATCCATCGGCCGCACCGAGCGGGCCATGTGGGAGCGGAACCAGGCCTGGCAGCCGGCCAGGCGAGCCCTGGAGGAGCTGCTGACCGCCTACGACTGGGGCGAGTGCTTCACAGCGATGAACCTGGAGGCGGGCCTCGGGGAATAGGACGACATCATGCCAACGCCGGGCGAGAGGCCCGGTTTGTTCCTCCGCGACGACCTGGCGGCCGGGTTCAGCTGCGGTCGAGCCGCCGGAACATGACCTCCTCCAGCAGCAGCCGGAGCGCCGCGGCGGCCGGGATCGCCACCAGGACACCGACGATACCCAGCAGCGCCCCGCCCACCAGGACCGCCACGACCGACACCACGGCGGGCACCTTGACCGCGCTACCCATGACCCGCGGCGTTAGCAGGTAGTCCTCGAACAGCCGGTAGCCGATGTAGAAGGCGAGCGTGGCGATGGCCACGGGCAGCGAGACCGTCAGCGCGACCACAGAGACCACCGCGCCGCCGATCGTGGACCCGATGACCGGAATCAGGTCCAGCAGCGCGGGTCGCCCGACTGTTGCCCGGGCATTGGGCAAGCCAATCCGCACGGAAGATGCAACGCAGGAATGACCAACCCCACTGCGGGCTCCCCATGCTTACCGGTGCTCACGATCACCTGATAAGGATCGTCGGCGCTACCGGAAGTCGTCGATGCCTGCGCCGTCGTCGCGTTCCCAGCGTAGGCGGCCAGGTAACCCGGCCGCGGTGTCCGCCGGGTCAGCTTGCGAGCTTGTCAGCCTCGTCGATCAGTTGCTTGGCCCGCTGGAATGAAACTCCGAGTGCCTTGCCGACGTCCTGCAACGGCAGTCCTTGGTCACGAAGACGCCGCGCGGCGCGTCGTGCCAACTGCGCGGCCTGGGCCTGGCTACGCGCGGCTTCGTCTCGAAGTTCGGCGGACCGGTCAAGCTCGGCCTGGACGTCGGCGGGAAGGGTAAGGGTGACGTCAAGGTCGAACGAGTCGGCCGGGATGTTGTCCATGATGGCGATGAGGTCGCGGGCCATCGACTCAACCTCGCGCAGTGTGCGCGCCTGGGTAGTACGGGCGACCTCGGGCACGCGGATACGCCATGCCTTGCCGTCCCGGTCGACTTCAGCGTGGTAGGTCCTCAGTTCCGCCACCAGCCTTTCCCTAGCTCAGCTTCGCATTCGTGGAGGATGTCCTCAGTGGTCCGCTGCCCGATCTCGGCGTGCCGCGGGATCGGGATCTTCACCGATCCGAGCCAGAACGTGTCATGCTTGGCGCCCTCGACCTGCTTCCACTCAACGCCTTGTCGCCTGGCTTCCTGCCTGATCTTCTTGATGAGCTCGGACCGCCTCACACGCCTCCTCTAGTGCGGGATTGAACCTCTATTTCAAGTACACTCTAGAATACGCGAGCGTCGGTTACCGGTCGCCACGGCCGCTGATCGTGCTCACCGCTCGATCACGAAGTAGCGCGTGGGAGCGTTCTGCGCAGGCCGTCGCTGCCTGCGGTGGTTCTCCCGCTGAAGCCCTGCCCGGCGCGCTCGGCCCATTCCGCATCGGTGATCGCGTCTGGTTCAGCCGGAAGATAATGGCTCAGGATGAGCTCGCCGACTCCGGCGCGTTCGGCGACGCGGCCGACCTGGGTGACATCGGTGTGCAGCGCGGCCATCCGCTCCAACGCGGGACCGGTGAAGCCGTGCCGCTCGAGGTAGCCGAGGTCGGCAACTTGGTGGACGAGGATGTCGGCGCCCTGGGCCAGCGCGATCAGATCGTCGTTCACGGTGGTGTCGCCAGAGAACACCACCGAGCCGTCCGCGGTGTCAAAACGGTACCCGAGAGCCGGGATTGCCCGGCCGTGCGTCACCGCGACAGCGGTGACGCGGACAACGCCATCGTTGGAGACAGCAACCGGAACCTGGGGCGTGCCCTCAGTCCTGGCCGGGACCGGGATGTCAATGCCCCGCGCGAGCGCGCCCGCGTCCGGCATGCGGGCGTCCAGCGGCATGACGTTCAGATGGTAGGCGTAGCCGGCCAGGATGCTCTCGACCAGGTCCGTTGTGCCGGGGGCCGGCAGTTCTGGGTGGATCGTCGTTTCACGATGGAAGACGGCATCACCTGCTGGCACCATGTCGGGGCGCGGCGGCCCGTAGACGCGGATTGGTGCCAGCGGGCCGTGAGCGCCCACCCGCACGCCCCACCCGTAGAGCAGCATGCCAGCCAGATCACCGGTGTGGTCGGCATGCAGGTGGGTAAGGAACACCGCTTCCAGACGGGAGAAGCCGAGTCCCGCGCCGGCGAACCCGGACGGCGACCCGCGGCCGCAGTCGATGACGAAGACCCGATCGTCAACGATCAGCGCTGAGGAGATCCCCGCCCGGCCGGCGACAGGCAACGGAGCGCCCGCCGTGCCGAGCAGCACCAACTCGGTTGCCATGCTCACCTCTTCATCTCCGACGTTAGCCAGAACAACGGGCTGATGTCTGTTACGGCCATGCGCCACCGACGGCGCATCTGCCGGGTCCTTATCGTTTCCGGCCTTAACTGGGTGGGCCTGTAAGTTCGTCGGGGGTTGTCATGCGGCCTGTGTGTAGGTTCTCAAAAACATGACCTCTTCTCACAATGGTTGTCCATGATTTGTCCTTTCGGACAACTCGGTGAGAAAGAACCTCCTTCGGCACCCCGTGGAAGACACGGGCTCGGGCTCCGCGCCGAGCACCGAGCGTGACCACTTCCGGTGCGGCGCTCACCTCGGCGCTTGTCCGTGATCATCCCTGGTGGCGCCCGCGTGGTGCGCGACTCCTGGCTGTCTTCTGATCACTGGGCCCTGGCGGTTCGCTGGCAGCCTCGCCTGGTCCGGCGGGCAGGCGATCGCCGCGGTGGTGGCGGCGGCGACCGTGCCGACGGCATCTGATCTTGTGCCGGGCGTCCTGCTCGCCGTCATGTGCCAGGCGGCCCTAGCCGCGATCGCGGCGAGTTCGCTTCTGGGCGGCGGTTCACCGGGCGGCGGCGATGAACGAGGCCGCTGGGGCGCCCAGGGCGCGAAGGCCTTCCGGCTCTCGAAGTCGCATACTTCCTTGTCGCAGCATGGTGCGCTGTCGCTGTGCGACGCTGCAATGCATGATACGAGCTCTTGTGAGCATTCTCGTGATTTTGACCGTGCTCACCGTAATACCGATCTTTATCGCAGTGCAGTTGCGCTGAGCGAGAGCGCGGTGACTACACGAAGGGCGATACGCGGGGCGTGGCGAACGCGTGCGCGATCGCGTAGCCGATGCCGCCCGGCACGCCGGTCACCACGACAGCCTCCGGTTCTCGGTTGCTGACAGGTGCTAGCCCGGCTACCACTGACTCTCCGTGACGACCACCGGTCCCAGTCGGCTGACCGCCGCCGGGCAGATCGGGGCGGCGCCCGGCGCTGAGGAAAATGACAGATCGGTGAGAAAAAGCCGGTGACAGATCGATGAGACAGCCCGCCGCATCCCAGGTCAGGGCGGTCGGTGCCCGCGGAGATGCGTGAGCATTTCCGTGTCACGCTGGCCGTCCTGCAGCTTTACCTCGCCCGTCAGCGCGGCGATCTCCGGGCTGTCGCCGAGGAGGTGGAGCAGCTGCAGTCGGCCGGCGCTCTGGACGTGGCGCAGCTCGGGCTCGGCGAGGAACTGCGCGCGCTCGCGCTGATCAGTCTTGGCATCGCCGAGCTCTGGTCTTCGCGACTCCACGAAGCCGAAGGGCACCTTGAGCGGGTGTCGCGTTGGCACGCCGGATCGGGCGGCCCTTCCTGGAGATCAACGGCCTGGCGCACTGGGGAGTGGCCGCGAGCTTCCGGTCGCCCGCACTGGCGGTGGAGCACGGCCGGCAAGCGATCGAGCTAGCGCGGCGGCACGGCTGGAGCGGGGAGCCGTTCGTCGCGATCGCCTATCCGATGCTGGCTGGCTCGTTGATCTGGCAGGGAGAACTGGAGGAGGCGGAACGGTGGCTCATGGAGGGGGAATATGCGCTCAGCTCCGAAGTCGAGTCGGCGACAGGAATGCTGTTCCATCTGGTTCGAGGGTTTCTCGAGATCGCCCGCGGCCGCGTCGAGGCGGCCCTAGCCGCGTTCCGTGCCGCCGGGCGCCTGCCCGGACGACTGCTCATCGCAGCGCACCCACTCACGGCGAAGCTGCGCGCGTTCCTCCTGCACGTCCTCGTGCGGCTGGGGGAGACCAAACCAGCCGATGCCGCCTTGACCGAGACGGCCGAATCCGAACGCGAAAGGCCAGGTATCCGCACCGCTGTGGCGGCGCTGCGGCTCGCCCAGGGCAACCCGCGAGCGGCGACCGCCGCGCTCGCGCCCGTCCTCGACAGCTCGGCTCCGGGATCGCATCAGGTGTGGCTGATCGAGGCTTTCTTGCTGGAGGCGAGCGCTCGGGACGCGCTCGGTGAGCGGGAGGCTGCCGGACGCGCCCTCGAGCGAGGGCTCGATCTCGCCGAGCCCGATGGCCTGCTCTTCCCGTTCCTGCTGCACCCGGTGCCGGACCTGCTTGAACGCCACGCGCGGCAGCGCACCGCGAACCCCGCGCTGATCCGGAAGATCATCAGCGCGCTAGGCGGAAGGACCCCGGCGGCGCCGGCCGCGGTCCCACCAGAGCACCTGCCCGAGCCGCTCAGCCGGGCCGAGGCCCGCGTCCTGGCGCCAGCCGCGGGCCCGCCAGAGCACCTGCCGGAGCCCCTCAGCCAGCCCGAGACCCGCGTCCTGCGCCTCCTGCAGACCAGCCTTTCCGCGCCGGAGATCGCCCGCGAGCTTTATGTGTCGGTGAACACGATCCGGACGCACATGCGGCACCTGTACGACAAGCTCGGCGCCCACCGCCGACTGGAGGCCATCGACCGGGCCCGTGCTCTTGGCCTGCTCGCGCCCGTCCCGCAAAGGGCCTTGGCCTTAACTCTCATCTCTGCCGGGCGTATCCGAGCCTGGCGCCTGGCCGCATCTCTCAACCGGAAATTACGTATCGAGGCTTACGTGTTGCACGCTGATAACCTCTTGGCCCTCATGCTCGGTGACGGTGTACCAGATGGTCACGTCATCCGCGGGCAGGTGCAGCTCGTAGGCACCGGGCAATGGGTCGTTGCGCGGGAAAGTATTCGCGAGGGTGGGGACCGGCTCGTCTAGCAGATGGAAGATCGTGTGCTGGACTGTCCACCGCAGCGGCTGCGGGAGGGCCTCGATTTCCTGCCAGGATGTGCCTGGGAAGCGGACAAGGCGATCACTCACGTATTCCCCACGCCTCGGCGAGCTCCTCGCGGGTGAACATGGGCGCGTCATCGCCTGGGCAAGGATCGGCCTGAATGCGTCCCTTGGCTACGCTTCGCCCCACCTCGCGCCGCAGTCGCTTCAGCTCAGCTTTCAGTGCATCTAGCTCGGCGCGGGGAATGCTGACCAGTTCAGATGCTTCGGCGGTCACGCGCGACTCCTTCAGTTCTGCGCTCAGGCCTAAGTGTAGAACGATGAGGCCGTAGAGCACCGCGCGCAAGCCACCTGCTCGCGCAGGGCCGAACCGCTGCCGTCTGGCCCAGCGGGACGGACCGTCAGGAGACGTACGGACAGTCCAAAGCACGACGTTCTACGAGCCGCCGCACGACATCACGCATCGCCAGGCCGATCCCTGGAGGTGGTGTTAGTGGCCCCGCGGCGCTGCCGCCGCGCCCTGACCCACGGCCGTTCAAGATCGTTAAGTGAGGCTGGGTGGCGGCGCGGCCAGGTGAAGGGAGGCTTGGCTCACGGCTTGCCGAAGAAGTTCCGGAGTTCGGCCGCCAATTCTTCCGGGGCTTCTTCCGCGTTGTGATGGCCGCAGCCGATCGCCCGGCCGCGCACATCCTCGGCCCAGTCCCGCCAGATCTCCAGTGGATCGCGATAGAGATCTTCCAGGTCATCCTTGGCTGCCCACAGGAACAGCACCGGGCAGCCGATCTTGCGCCCGGCCCGGCGGTCGTCATCGTCGTGGGCTCTGTCGATGCCCGGCCCGGCGCGGTAGTCCTCCATCATGGCGTGCACGGTGCCCGGGTCGTGGATGGCGCGCTGATAGTCAGCGAAGGCTTCCGGGCCCATGTGCTCGTCGGTCGCGGTGTACCAGTTGGCGGGGTCAGCGTTGATGAAACGCTCGGCGGGCCGCTCGGTTTGTGCGAAGAAGAACCAGTGATACCACGCGGCTGCGAACCTGGCGTCGCAGTGGGCAAGCGCTTCGCCGATCGGAACCCCGTCCATCAGGGCCACCCGGCGCACGGCCTGCGGGTGGTCCATGGCCAGCCGCTGTGCCACATACAACCCGCGGTCATGACCTGCGGCAAAGAACTGCTGATGCCCGAGCGCCTGCATAAGATGCGCGCAGTCGCTGGCCATCGCGCGCTTGGAGTACGGCGCGTGATCTGGCGTCGTCGGGGGCTTGGATGACTCGCCGTAGCCGCGCAGATCGGGGCAGACGACCGTAAAGTCCTGTGCCAGCAGCGGCGCGACCCGGTGCCATGTCACGTGAGTGCGGGGGTGGCCATGAAGGAGCAGCACAGGCGGGCCGGCGCCGCCATACCGGACTCGCAACTCGGCGTCGCCAACGTCAATCCGCTCCAGCGCGAAACCCTCGAACATACGCTCAGTCCTACCTCCGGGACAGCGCCGGGCTCTGCCGGTGAGCGGCCTGCCTGGTGCACGCCGGGCCTCCGCTCCAGCACCGGCACAAATCACCACGGCTCACCGGTACGACCGTGAGCCTGTGCAGCTTGCCGCCATGCATACGGCGGCTGGATGACGCGGCATCCCTATGTGCGCTGGCACGTCGGACACCTCAAAGACCCGACTCTTTTACACTTCGCAATAAATGCGGAATTCACCTCTGGTGAGGGTGTTGCCCGCCGGCGGGCAGCAGTACAGTCGGGGCATCGTCTGAACAGACTCACTAGGGGGGAAGACCTCATGAACCTACGACGATCCCTGCTCATCGGTGCCGTGGGAGCAACCGCGCTCGGCCTCGTCCCGGCCAGCGTGGCTGTCGCGTCGACACAATCGCCGTCCACTACCACTTTCAAGTTCACCTCCACCACCACGGCCACGAAGAGCTCGGGGACAGAATATGTAGAAACCGGAACGGATACCCAGGGCAAGACGCTGCTCGGCTGGTACACGCTCTCCTGCCAGTTCACGTCCAGCACTGCCGCCCACTGCGGCGGGGCGGGGTCGGCCCTTAACGGCATGATCTACTTCACGTTCCCCCTCTCAACGACGAGCAAGACCTTCTCGGGCACGGTCACCGGCGGCACCGGCGCCTACCGCGGTGCGACCGGGACGATCAAAGGAAAGACGATCAGTAGCACGAAAGAAGCCATAACCATAGTCATCCGTTAAAGCCAACCTGGGCCACCCGGCTGCTCGGCTGACCAAAGTTAGCTACCTGCCGGCCATTGCCGAGCAGCCGGTCCAGGCCAGTCATCGCATCGTCGCGGGACTCTTCACCGACGTGCGTGTAAATCTGCATCTGGTCGAGATGTGCGCGTAGCCGAGAATGATCTGCGCGTCCCGGCAGGTACATGCCGCCTTCCAAGCTGCTGACCTGCTCCTGCGCTGCGCGCACCCCGGGGGCTCGCCGCCCCCGGACCCCTGCCCGGCAGGGGTTCTTAGTCGGCCGACGCCGCCTTAGAAGCGGAAGGTCAGGTGGTGCACACCTGCCTCCAGCCGCCACCACATGTGGCCGGGCGAGCGGTAGTCTCATTTCTAGTCTCATTCATGTTCGTGTATCCGGGTCCATCACCGTCTACTACTGGGCTCTGAGCAGGATTTATAGACCATCATGGTCGGTCCTGGACGGTCATCCTTAATACTGAAAAGCGGAAGGTCATTGACTGGCCTGCTCTGACACTTAATACTGCGACGCCGTTTGCATGATCCGTAGGACTTGATGGCCTGCATGGTGGTGGATATTGCTGCGGCGGAGCTGGATGCGGCATTTCGAGCCTGGCCCTCGCCGTCAGGCCCCGCGGGGCCGAAAGAGGACTCCAGGGTCAACGACTTGTCGCAGGCGCCCGGTCTCAGCTTGGTTAATCATCGAGGCGGCTCAATGCCAGTAGCTCAAGGCCAAACTCCGGGATGCGGTTCAGCACGCCAAACAGGGCCGCTTGGTCTAGCTCGCCAGTCAGCCCTATATTCACGCCGTCGAATTCGAGGCAGAGGTCTCCGAATACTTCGCGGGTGATCTCACCCAGCCTGCCAGACACGATAATCCGATAACGGTGAGGTCGCATGCTACTTCCGCTGAGTACAGGTGACCGCCATATCGATCCCGATCAGGGCAAATAGCCGGCAAGCATGGACATATGCCAGCTTGTTCGGCTGGCCGCAGGCGGGGCTGGCGATCTTGATGACGGGGCTGGCTCTGGGCCGTCGTTGCATTGTGCCGCTCCTCCCTCCCAGGCTTGGAGGAAACCATACAGAATGTCTAGTACTTGTCAATCTGTCTGAATACAGCCGGACCGGACACACGCGGCCGATGTGTCGATCACTGTGACCGCACGAGATTTACTGGATTCACGAAGCCCGTAACTTCCCGGCGCAGGGAGACACCGATGCCACCCTCACGACCAGGCTCTCGCGTGCAGCGGCGCGTCGCCCGCACCAAGGCGGCGATCGAGGACGCGTTCGTGCAGCTGGTGCTCGAGCGCGGGTATGACCGGGTCGCCGTGGAAGACATCACCGACCGGGCCGACCTGGCCCGGGCCACCTTTTACGCCCACTATCGCAACAAAGAGGCCGTGCAGTTCTCGGTCTTCAACCGGCTCACCGAGGACCTGGTGCAGCGCATCGGCGACCAGGGCGGGCCGTCGAACGTGGTCCACCGGGACGCCATCCAGGCCGCGTACAAACAGGCGGCCGACATGCCCGACCTGTACCGGGCCTGCCTGAGCGACGCCCGGACCCGCCAGGCCCACCTGTCCACCCTGAGCCGGTACGCCGAGCAGAACTTCCGTGACCGGCTCACGGTCCTCGGCAAGCAGCCGCGCGTCCCCGTCCCGGTGATGGCACGAGCCTTTGTCGGGGCACACGTCGCCATCTTGGAAGCCTGGCTGGCCGGCGAGCTCGACGGTGACGTGGAAGAGCTCGCTAGCATGGTCCTCGACCTTCTCATCTACGGCGCGGCCTGGGCTCACGGATTCCGCCTCGACGAACTCGGATACTCAACCGGATCCCCGGCCGATGCCCGCACACCATCGTCAGACTGAAGTGCCGGTGCCGGGTGCCTGGGGGGGTCGGCGTGGTGATACTGTCACGCCCGGCGATAGATGGGTAGTATGGTTGTATGGCGAAACGTAAGATAACTGTCACTGTGGACGAGGAACTCGTCGACCTCGCGCATGCGTTCGGCGAGGAGAAACTGTCCGCCGTCGTTAACACTGCGCTAGCC
>Ga0209040_10001336_pt1 | contig 19455 bp, 18 predicted proteins | sample BogFormECP12_OM3_FD_188240 | JGI IMG/M metagenome (GOLD analysis project Ga0209040, IMG submission 188240) | Bog forest soil microbial communities from Calvert Island, British Columbia, Canada - ECP12_OM3 (SPAdes) (version 2) | ecosystem: Environmental > Aquatic > Freshwater > Wetlands > Bog ...
GGTGGGCTGCACTAGGTCTAGGTGCGCCTGAAGGCCCTGCCAGCCCCGGGCAAACTGACGAATGTCGTGAATTGGCCGGAGCTGCGGATTCCGCGTGCGGACTAAATAGGAGGGTCCAGCGAAACGACTAGCGAAACTCGGCACGCCTACTTCTCCAGGCCGAGGTCGGCGAAGGCATTGTCACGATCCCAGTAGAGCGTGATGCTGGTCACCTTGCCGTTGCTCAGTGTGCACAGGAAGGCCGTCATCCGACCCCTCATCTGCTCAAGATCGATTCCGCTGGCCCTGGCCATCCCCTTGTTGCGCACGAGCACGAGCACACGCCCGTCGACCAGCTCTCGATACTCCTCGGCCTCGACACGCATATCCGCGACGTAGTTTCGTCGCGTGCGCCACGCGGCGGCCATCGCGGCGAGACCTGTGGCCCGACTCGGGTCGGGTCCGTCCGCTTGCACGAACTCGATCTCGGGGTCCGCCCACTCGGCCGAGCTGAAGTCCCCGCGTTCCCAGTCCGCGAAGATCGAGCGCACGAGGTCCAGGTTCTCCGACATCGCTCGCGCAGTATCCCGCAGCAAGCCACGCGGCGAGCGGCGCTGCTCGCGCCTTGGCGAGCGCGCAGGAGAGCTTGGCGCGGACCGTCAGGCGTCAGTCCGTTGAACCGGCCCGCTCGGATCAGCGCACGTTATGCACCAAGTAGTGCCTCAACGATCGACTCAACTGCGTCGAAGGGCGCGCGCAGTCCACCCTCGAGGTGATGCCGCTCGGCCAGAAACCCCGGTGAGTTGTAACTCACTGACACGGCTCCGCCTCTGTCCTCCCAGACCAACACCTTGAGCGGAATATCCAACGCGGCAAGTGGCGCCGCGAGCATCACCGTTGCGCCCACAGCCGGCTTCCCCAGCATGACGAGTTTCGAGTCGGGCATCTGCACACCAGCGCGTTCGGCTACGCCGCTGTGATCGATGACGTTCAGCACCGTGAAGCCCCGATCCGCGATCACACGCCTCAGTGCGTCGATGGTCTGTGCGACGGACTTGCTGCTGGGTTTGGTGATGACCCCGTCTGAAGATTGCGTGCTGTCTGGCATCAGGCTTCCTTTCGAAGTGAGGCGCAGTTGTGCTCGGCTGCGAGAGCAGGTCGTTGTCTGATTCTCGTTCAAACATGCGTTGCCGGCGCTGGCGCACTGAGCTCGAGCCCGATGTCCGATCGGACGAACGCGCGAGAGCTACAGGGGTCCATGCGCGCTCGGCCGGATCAGCTTCCAAGACGCTTGGGCACGTACGAGGCAACGCTCAGGGCACGCCCACAGCGAGGCGTATCGTCTCGGAGATGCAAGATGGCACGGATCTCATGGACGCGCAGGGCACGCCGGCGCGCCGAGCGGTGCGCCGGCGGCGAACCGTGCGCCGGCGGCGCGGGCTTGCCGCGGTCGTGTTTGTCGCGGTAATCGGCCTGGTCGCATGGGCGGGCCTGTCCGGGTCCTCAGCACACCCGCGCGCGAGCGGGACACGCGCTTCACGCCCCGGGCTGCAGGCCTCGCCCGAGCACTTCGTGGCCGGACGCCTGCCGTTCGCGCTTCCCGTCGCGCTGCAGGACGCGGCGACCGTGGCGCTCGGGTCCGGGCGAGCGGTGCTGCTCGGAGGTCTGAACAGCGCGGACACATCGACCGCGGCCGTGAGCGTGCTCGAAGCCGGCGGCGTGCGGTCCGGCCGGCTGCTCCCCGACGCGCAGCACGACGCGCAGGGCACGCTGTTGGACGGGCGCGTGTACGTCTTTGGTGGCGGGCAGTCCACCTCCTATAGCCACATCCTCTCCTACGATCCCGCCACCGGGGACGTCACCCAGGCAGCAAGCCTGCCGACGCCGATCTCCGACGCGGCGGTCGCGGCGATCGGCGGCACGGCGTATGTGGTCGGGGGCTACGACGGTGAACAGGCGCTGAGCACGATCGTCGCATGGCGCCCCGGGGGGAGCGCACGGGTCGTGGCCCACATGCCCTACGGGCTGCGCTACGCGGCGGTCGCCCCTAGCGGTGGACGGCTCGTGATCGTAGGCGGCTCGCGTGGCGAAGAACCGACTACTGGGATCCTGAGCTTCGACCCCACCACCGGCGCGGTCCGGCGCGTCGGCGACCTGCCTGTCGCGACCACTCACGCCGTGGCGGTTGCCATCGGCGCATACGTCTACCTGCTCGGTGGCCGGGGCGCGGCCGCGGACTCGCAGAGCGCGGCGATCGTCGCAATCGACCCCGCGACGGGACGCGCGCTTCACGTCGGAGCGCTGCCACTGCCTCTGTCGGACACGTCGGCCGTGCTCGTCGACGGACGTATCTGGCTGGCGGGTGGGCTGAGTGGCGCCGGTACTGTGGCTTCGGTGCTGGAGCTGACGCCCGCGCGAGGCTAGCCGGTCCCCAATCGCGACGGCGCCGCGAGTCAGGGAGCCCGCATGCTCGCGGCGAACCGCCGTGCCAGCGAGTACGGCGGCGCGAGATCCACGCCGTCGGGGTTGCTCAGGAATCCTTCGCGCGAGCCGGGCGTATGGGTGTGGCCGTACTGCCAGACGATCCTGTTGGTATGCGGATCGACCACGATCACGCGGTCGTTCTTGTCGTCGTTGGCGAGGACGTCACCGTTGGGGAGCGGCAGTGCCAGCGAGGGCTGGTCGAGCGCCGCCGCGCCGCTCGGTTCATAGCGCCAGCGCAGCTGACCGCTCGTCGTGAACGTCTCCAGCGCTCCCGGGTCTGTGTAGTCGGCCGACAGGAACAGCCCGGGGCTCACCTCGTTGGTATCGGAGGGATAGCTGAACCCCGGCGGATGCGTCGCATACAAGCTCCGCCCACCCGGCGCGACCACGTCCAGCCAGTCTTCGTTGATCTCGGTGATCGCCGTGTCCCCGTCGCTCATCGGGAAGGCGCCGTTGGGGCTCCCGTAGGAGAGGCCAGGTTGGTGTTCGCAGTCCCCGGTGACGCCCAGTTGGCGCAGCGGGCGGTGGGCGGGGGGGCGGATCACGAGCACCCGGCAGTTCTTGATGTCCGCGGAGATCAGATCACCGGAGGGGGTCAGCATCGCATCGTCGGGGTTGTGCACATAGCCGGGTTCCGAGCCGGGCACGCCGGCGTGGCCGTATCGGTAGACGATGCGGTGGCTTGCCTTGTCGACGACGCTGATCGCAAAGTCGTCCTCCTGGGTCACGACGATCTGGCGCCCGTCGGGCGAGAAGAAGGCGTCGTCGGGCAGCAAAAACGTCTCGCCCGAGGGCAGATCGCCGCTTTCGGGGAAGCGCCACAGCACTTCTCCGGTCGGGCTGACCTCGAGCAGTCGGTTGTTGTCGCGGTCGGCGATCAGCACTGGACCCGGCAGCACGCTGGGGTCCGACCGCGGCTGCAGGTTCATATCTGAGCTGGCGCGCCGCCCGGCGCGCGCGTGTGGTGCCCGCGTGTGTCCGCCGGCCATCGCGATCACCATGATCAGCGCGATCGGCACGCTGATCGCGATCGCTCGGCGACGCAGGATCGTCCGCCGAGACCCGGCGCTACGCCTATGGGACATCGTCAAGCATCTTGTCAGTCCTACGAGACGACCGAGCCGTCAGCCGGACGCAGGTGACGCGTCGAGGCGGTTGCTCCCAGTTGGCGAAGGCGCTATCTGACGAGGAGGTAAACCCGCACCGGCGCGCCCGCCGCAGCGGAGCTGAATGACGACACCTGCCAGGTGGTCCCGCGATACTTGACGGTTCCAGATGCCGGCAGGTGGCTCGGGCCGGGTGTGGTGCTGCCGGCCAGCTGCCGGGCGCCCGAACGCACATAGGTCAGGCCGCCCGTGAGCGTCGTGAGCTCGGTGGCGTAGGCGGACGGAGGTGCTGAGACGAGCGAGAATCGATCCCAAGTGAGCTTCGAGATCCGCCCCAGCTCCGCGAGCCGGATGGCCGTGCAGCTCTCGGCCGGCAGCGAAGCAGGCACCGGCACCAGAAGTGAGACTCGCAGCGTCCCCTGGGGAAAGGCCGCGGCGTCGAAGGAGAACGCCTCGTAGCTCGTCCCGCGGTAGGTGACCGGTCCGAGCTCCGGGATCTTCGCCGGCCCCGGGGCGAGCGTGCCTTCAAGCGGGATCCGCAGAGCGCCCATCTGGAGGACAAGCGGCAGGTCGAGGTAGCGCCTCTCGAGCTTGACGTAGCCGAGGTCGTCCTGCACCGACAGGACGTAGTGGCCGACCGTTCGCCCGTGAAAGCGCAGCTGGCCGCCGACCGGCGCGATGATGTACGGGCCACCTACATCGGCCTGCAGGGCGTTGCCCTGCATGACCCGCAGGCGCACGATGTGGGTGTGCGAGTAGACCAGGGTCGTCACGGCTTGCCTCACGCGGGCCCGGTTGCCGCCGGCGAGCGCGCTCAGCAGCGGTTCGTAGCCTTCCACCTGGCGCTGGTCGGCACGGACGCCCGAGCTCGACAGCTCGTGTGCGTAGATCTGCTTCGCGACCAGGCCCGCCGTTCTCGCAAGCGTCGCGGGCGCGGCCGCGCCGCAGCTGGCCTGGGAGCTTTCCGCCGCGGCGGTTGACGCGCTCACCGTCGCGGCGTCATTGCTCACGGGCGGCGCCGCGACGGCGCGCTTCCCACTGGCCGCTGAGCCGCAGGCGCTCAGCATCGCTGCCATGGCCACGACGAGGAGGCACGCCAACACGCGCCCACGCTCGGCCAGGCGACTTGACAGCAGTGTGGCGCGCAAACTGTTCATCTCTCCCTCGATGAGCAGCTTTGCGCAGGTCGATAACGCGCTGCTAAGCGAGCAGTGAGAAAGTGCTCAGCCGCCGCGAGGCGGGCCCACGCCGGGCCGGGCCAGGCTGCCGCACGCGAACAGGATCAGCGTGGACATCGACCTCGAGCTGTGCCCGGGAGGGCCGTCGGCGGCGCCTCGCGTCAGCGCGGCGCGGGGGACGAGGGCGCAATGCCCCTTCACCCATTCCGGCACCGAGCCGGCCCGAAGTCGTTCAGATCTGGGCCATTCGCGGGTCCGGTCGAGCAGGACGTAGCGCAGCTGTCCCGATTTGAGCAGTCGCCTGAGCTCGGCCAGGGCCGGCGTCGGATCGGCGCCGCCGAAACCGCCGACCGTGATCACGGGCTGGCCGGTGGCCAGCGCGATCGGATCGGCGGTCCTGGCATCGGTGGCCGCGACCAGGTAGCGGGCGCCGTCGCGGTGAGCGCCCAGAAAGCGCGTGTACACCGCCAAGCTGCCGCCCGCCGAGCGCATTTCCGGTGCGGCGACGGGTCGGCTTTCCGTTACCGCTGGTCCCGCCATCGCGTCGTAGCCGGTCTGCGCCCGCCCGACCGTGGCCACCGCATATGCTGCCGGGCCGGCCAGAACCGCGACCGCCGCCGCGCCGGTTGTCAGCAGCGTCGTCCCTGCCGTTCGAAATGATCGACGAAGATGCCGCGCGAGCACTCCGGCGGCGCCGATCGCGCCGCACACGAACACGACCCACCGCAGCCAGGGCAAGAAGGGCCCGGCATGCGCGAGCAGGACGAAGCTCAGCACCGAGGTGCCGCCGATCGCGACCGCGAGCGCCAGCGCGGCCACACGCGAAGCGCACACCGCCCGCCACATGATCACGAGCGCCGCCGCCGCAAGCGTCGCGACGGCCGGGGCGAGGAGCGATGTGTAGTACGCGTGGAAGACGCCCACCGACAGGCTGAACACCAGGTAGACAAGCACAGCCCACACGCCCCAGAGCACGTAGGCGCCAAATGCCGGGGTGCCGCGCCGCGACCGCAAGGTCGTCACCAGGCCGAGCCCGAGCCCGATCAGCGCCAGCGGAAGCAGCCACGCGATCTGGCCCCCGACGTGGTGGCTGAAGAGCCGCAACAGCCGCCCCGGAAGATCGCTCCCGAAGCCACTGCCAGTGCCGGTGACGCGCCGTAGGCCGTTGCCCCCGGTGATCAGCTGGAACCACGAGTTGTCGGTCGAATCGCCCACGTAGGGACGATCGCTCGCCGGCACGAGCATCATGGCTCCGAACCACGCGACGCTGATCAGCAGCGTGACGCTCGCTGCGCCGGCAAGTTCCCCGAGGCGACGCCTCACGGACCCCTGCCCGGCGACCAGGAAGGCCGTCGCGAGCGCCGGTGCCACCAGGTACGCCTCGAGCATCTTCGTGTTGAAGGCCAGACCCACGAATGCGCCACTGAGCAGGAGGTCCCGCGTACGTCCTGACTCGAGCGCCAGGGTCAAACTCCGAGCGGCGCATACGACCAGCAGCAGCAGCAGCGCGTCCGGCGTGTTGTAACGGCCGACGAGGACGGCGACGGGTGTCAGAGCCATGATCAGTGCCGCAATCAGCGCGATCTCGTGTCCGAGCGCGCGGCGCACGGCATCGTGGAGAACCAGGACCGTGGCGATCCCGCACAGCGCGTTGGGAAGCATGACGCTCGTGCTGCTGAATCCGAGCAGACGACCGGAAAGCCCCATCATCCAGTCCGGTAGCGGGCCCTTGTCGAGGCTCACATAGCCGCCGAGGTCGGCGGCGTTCGTGATCAGCGCGGTCCAGCTGTGGCTGGCCGCAAGCGCGCCGGCAGCGTAGTAGGTGTTGCCGTAGCCGCTACGGGTCACGTCGACCAGCATCAACCCCGCGGCCAGCAGCCCGACAGCGATCAGGGCGGGACGCGACCAGGTCGGCTCACTGAGCCCCACCCTGAACAGGCGACGGCGCACCCGACCAGCGCTGCGCAGCGTTGGCGACTGTGCTTGGGGGACGCGTGCGACCAAGGTCACCGACGATAACCGCACCTACGGTCATAACTGCGAGAATTCATTTATAAAGCAGTCAGCCCGAGAGGTGAGACGTTTCTCACCATGGCCGGTGCAGAACTTCCGGCGGGTTAGCATCGGTGTATTGGCGCGGAGAGACAGGCCCAGCGGCGATGTGTACGGTCACGCTCGCGGCATCGTGGGCGTAGGAGGGCCGCGCCCGCGCGGCCGCGTGGCTCGTGATCCCCGCCGTGGTCACAGGCGTCGGCGCCTGGCCGCAGTGGCGGCGGTGGCGTTGCTGCTCGCCGTCGTCGTGGCCATTTCGACCCTAGGGAAATCCGATGCTCCTGCATCACGCGCGCTGAGCAGGGTGAACACAGCAGGGCGGGTACACCGATCAGAGACGACTCCTCATGTCACAGTTGCTCATCTGCCGCCGCCCCTCGTTGTCACGGCACCGGGGCACGCGGTCACGGGCTGGCAGGTCGTGGCCCGGATGCGGGGGCGGCCGGCCGCCTGGCTTGCCCAGCGCTCGGGCGTGACCTTGATGCGCATCGATCAGCATCTCCTCCACCTCACGCTGCATGCCGGTTCGAGCGATGGCGGAGTCAGCGGCTGGAGGTACGGCGACCGCATCACCCAGCGGGAGATCCACCTGCTCGTTGCCGGCTTCAACGGCGGGTTCAGGCTCAGCTACCGCGACGTGGGATTCATGTCCGCCGGCCACGTCGCCGTCCCGCTCAAGAGGGGGCTGGCGTCGATCGTCACCTATACGGACGGAACGAGCGACATCGGTGCATGGCGAGCCGGTGTGCCCAGCGACGCAAAGGCGGTCTTCTCGGTGCTGCAAAACCAGCAGTTGCTTGTCGATCGCGGCGTCGCCGCTGCGAACCTCTCGAGCTGCATCACCGCGTGTTGGGGGGAAACGATCGGCTCGCGCGAAGCCGTCGCCCGCTCGGCGTTGGGCATCACCGCAAGCGGACAGCTCGTCTGGGCCGCCGGCGAGCAACTCCTGCCCATCGACATCGCACGTGCCTTGATCAGCGCGCGAGCGGTGCGCGCGATCGAGCTTGACATCAACCCTGACTGGGTCGCCGGCTACCTATATGTTCACCACCCGGGCGGGCCTTCGCCGGTGCCGGTCGTGCCCGGTCAGCTCGGAATTGCCGGCCAGCTGTTCGAACCCGACGCCCGCGACTTCCTGGCAATAGTGGCCGACTAGGTGTGGACGGGAGCCTGCGTAGCGGCATTCTGAGACATGTCTCACCCCCTCCTTAGCTGGGCTTTTGCCCAGGTGGACAGCATGACTGCATGGCATCGCAGCACTCCGCTGAGGCAAGAGACGCCGGCCTGCGAAAGGTGGCGCTGATACGACGCTGGCTGATCGCGGGAAGCGTCGCGGTGACGGGAGTCCTGACTGCGGTCGCGGCGCACGCGTTTCCGGGAAAGGCGGCCAGCGCAGCCGGCGCCCAAGCGTCGAGTAAGGCGCAGTCCAGCGAACTCTCCGCCGCATCGGTCCCGGCTTCGGCAGGTGCCAGCTCAGAAGCCTCAGGCGCGGAAGGAGCCGCCGGTTCGCTCAACCCGCCGGCGCAGTCGCCGCAGTCTGGCGAAACGCAGGAATCCTCTTCGGGTGAACACGGCGCACCGGCGCAACAGGGCGCAGAAGCGCCGGTGGTGTCCGGCGGGTCCTGAATCGGGGAAGGTTCGGTGCGGGCGTCGTTTCGGATAACGCGAGCCAGGGCGGTCGGATCACGGCTCGCCTCGAACGTGACACAATGACGTAGTGACTGAGTGGGTGCGCACGTGACGTTCTCGGCGGACAGGGCCCGCGAGATTGGCACGGCGATCGGCATCGACTGGAGCACTTCGCCGTTTGACGTCGAGCAGTTCCGGATGGGGCTCGACGTCGAGCTCGAGCATGGACGCCAAGACGCGGCGACAAACGTAACCGACGACGACGAGATCGTCACTGGCAAGATCGCACTCGCCCACCTGAACGAGTTTCCCGACTACTACACGCGCCTGGCGAAGATGGAGGGCGAAGCCGAGAGCTACTGGGACGAACGCGATCGGGGCCCGACCGCTCAGCCGTGACGTTCAGAAGCTGGCGCGGCTTGGCGCCTGGGCTGGCCACGCTCGCTCTTGGCGCCGGCGCGATGAGCGCCGCCCTGGCGGCCACCGCCACGCGCCGTCCCGATGCCCCGGACCGCTCGAGCGGTTCGGCCAGAGCCGAAACCGCGAATCCAGCGGTTCCCGTGCCGCCCCAACTCGCCGTCGGACTTCGCGTTCTGCGCCTGGTCGATCGCAGCCGCACGATCAGGCTCACGGATGGCGGGTCGGAGCCACGAACGCTCGTGACCGATATCCGCTATCCCGCGCTTGGAGCGCCGAGCGCGACCGATATTCCCAACGCGCGCGCGGCGAGTGCGCAGGCGCCATACCCACTTATCGTCTTCGCCCACGGCTTCGGGGTCACGCCGCAGACCTACTCCCGCCTGCTCCAGAGCTGGGCGCGAGCGGGATATGTGGTCGCCGCACCAGTGTTTCCGCTGAGCAACGCCGATGCCCCGGGCGGCCCGGATGAAGCGGACGTGATCAACCAGCCGCGCGACCTCAGCTTCGTGATCTCCGGCCTGCTGTCGTTGAGCCGGCCCGGCGCCGGCCCGTTGGCGGGGCTCGTCGACCCGGGCCGGATTGCCGTCGCGGGACACTCAGATGGTGCTGAGACCGCGCTCGCGACGGCGTATAGCCGCCGCTTCCGCGACCGGCGAATAGGCGCTGCCCTGATCCTCTCGGGAGCCGAGATGGAAGGTGTCGGTGGGTACAGCTTCACGCAAGGAGGTCCGCCGCTATTGGCCGTGCAGGGGACGGCCGACACATTCAACGAACCGAAGTACACGGAGATGTACTTCACGCGTGCATCGCGGCCGAAGTTCCTGCTCGACCTGCTCGGGGCGGGACACCTCCCCCCCTACAGCTACCAGCAGCCGCAGCTCGCGATCGTCGAGCGGGTGACGACCGCCTTCCTCGATGGCTATCTGAAGCGCGAGCCCGACGCATTGCAGCAGCTGATCCCATTCGGCGACGTGGTCCGCACGTCCGCGCTCGTCGCCGAGCCCTAGCGCGGCGGGCAGCACGAGAGCGTGCCATTCAGCCCGCCCCGAGACGCCGTCGTCAGCGATCGTCAGGTAAGAGCGTTCTCACCTTGCCCTCGGCAGGCCTTCGACCCGAGCTTGCGAAAGTGAAGCCGTGCGAGCTTGGCCGTACAGCCCCTTGGTCCGGGGCCGCGTCCGCGTTGCGGTAGGCGTGACGATCGCACTGTCGATCGGCGGCGCGTCGGCGACACTGCCCGGCGCGATCCTTGCGCAGGCCGGTCCCGGAGGCTCGACGCCGCCAACAGGTCCGAGCGGTCCGTCAGGCAGCAGCGCACCCAGCGGCGTCCCCCCGCCGACCGGAACCGCTGGCCCTTCACCTTCGCCCTGCGCGATGCAACAGCTGCATCTGCTCTGCCCCGACCTGATCATGTCCGCGCCGTCCGAACTCCGCATCGACCGCAGCACGATCCCAGGGCGCATCCTGCTGCGCGCGACGAGCTCGGTTGACAGTCGCGGGGGCGGCCCGCTGGAGCTTCGCGCACACCGCTCCGGAGCGCACAGGTGGGCGGTCTACCAGGCGATCTATGACCGCAGCGGTCACGTGCACGTGTTCCGCACGGCCGCCAAACTCGTCTTCAAGTACGTCCCCGGAGAGCGCTACGAATATGGGAGCGTAGGAGCGTTCACGTACTGGAAGCTCGAACACGTCGCGGCCTTCGAGCTCTGGTCGATCGACGCAAACGACCGCGCCGAGCAGCTTGTGCGGACTGGGCCAAAGGTCGACTACTGCCTGCGCGATCTGATCCGAAGCCGCCCGTCGAGTAGCTCGCCCAGCTCGCCGGCATACCCTGCCTGCAGCCAGGATCCCGGCATCCAAAGCGATGTTCTGGGGACCTCCGTTGGCTGGTCGGACGTCTATCCCTACGCGTATCCCGAACAGTGGATCGACGTGACAGGGCTGCGTGGCCGCTTCGCCTACGTGCAGATCGCCGATCCGGAGAACCTTCTGATCGAGTCAAACCACCACAACAACCTCTCCGAGACCTACGTCAGCCTGCCGTCCGGCCGTGTGCTCGGCCAGCGCGTGGCTGTCGGGGTTCCCTGAGCGGGTCCAATCAGGACACATCGGCGCCGCGCTGGGCTGCTGGGGGTATCATCGTCGCAGGGAAACTGACATGACCGCGCTTGGGTTTGCGCTACTTCTGGTTGGGGCCACCCTGGTGGTCGCGGAGGTCCATGTGCCCGGCGGGATTCTCGGTCTGGTGGGCGGCGCGTCGCTGATCGTGGGTGGGATCGTCGTCATCGCCGCGCTTGGCGGGGGTGTGGCGCTCGCGGTCCCGGTCGCGCTCGGGCTCGGCGCGGCCGCGTCCGGATGGGCGATCGTGGCGGCGCGCACCGCGGCCGGCTCTCGCCGCGGCCGCACGCGGGCAGGTGCGGAGGCGTTGTGCGGACGGGTCGGCGTGGTGCGTCGATGGAGTGACTCCGCCGGCCAGGTGTTCGTGGACGGGGCCCTGTGGCGCGCCCGTCACGAATGGGCGGAGGCCGACGAGGCGGCACTGCACCAGGGCGATCCCGTCGTGGTCGAGCGGGTGAGCGGCCTGACGCTGTTGGTGCGCCGTGCCGAGGAATGGGAGTTGATCCTGTGATCGCCGCGCTTGCGATCGCACTCCTCTGTCTGGGGGTTGCCGCGCTGGTGATCGCCGGCACGTCGGTGCGCGTGCTGCGCGAGTACGAACGCGGCGTCGTCTTCCGTCTGGGCCGGGTGATGAGCCAGCGGGGGCCGGGAATGATCTTCCTCACGCCGGCGATCGATCGCATGGTCCGCGTCAGCCTCCGCACCGTCACCCTCGAAATCCCTGCGCAGGAGGTCATCACGCGGGACAACGTGCCCGCCCGCGTCACCGCCGTGGCGTACTACCGGGTGATCGATTCCACGAGGTCGGTGGTCGAGATCGAGGACGTGCAGGCCGCGACCTCACAGATCGCCCAGACGACTCTGCGCTCCGTGTTGGGCAAGGCTGAGCTCGATGCGTTGCTGTCCGAGCGGGAGCAGCTGAACGAGCACCTCCAGCACATCATCGACGATCAGACCGAGCCATGGGGGGTGAAGGTCACCGCGGTCGAGATCAAGGACGTCGAGATCCCCGAGCGGATGCAACACGCGATGGCGCGCCAAGCCGAGGCCGAGCGCGAGCGGCGCGGGAAGATCATCAACGCCGAGGGCGAGTTCCAGGCAGCCGCGCGTCTGAGCGACGCCGCCGAGGTGATCAGCCGCAACCCCGTCACGATCCAGCTGCGCTACCTCCAGACGCTGATCGAGGTGAGCGGCAACCAGAGCGCCACGATCGTGTTCCCACTGCCGGTGGACGTGTTGCAGCCGCTCCTCGCGGCGGCGCAGGGCAGTCGCTCGTCAGCGACGGAGGACCCCGGGCGGGCCGGCGTCGACGAGGCGCTCGCCGCAGCGCCGGGAGCGCTCAATGGGGTCAGTGGAGATTCCCTGTCTTCGGGCTCCGCCGCCCAGGCGGCCCTCGCCTCCTCCAGCGAGACCGAAGCGCCCGTGGCCAGCGAGCAGGACCCTGGCGGCCCGCGGCTTTCGTGAGCCGGGGCAACTGCAGAACGCCGCGCCGCCCTCAGAAGACGATCGTTCGACCGTCGTGGACCAGCACGCGGTCGTCGAGCACGCTGCGGACGGCGCGCGCGAGCACGATGCGCTCGAGGTCGCGTCCCACGCGCTCGAGGTCATCGACGGTGTAGCGGTGCCCGACGCGCTGAACGTCCTGCTCGATGATCGGGCCCTCGTCGAGCTCCTCGGTGACGTAGTGGGCGGTCGCGCCGATCAGCTTGACGCCGCGTTCATATGCGTGCCGGTAGGGCTCCGCGCCGGCGAACGCCGGCAGGAAGGAGTGGTGGATGTTGATGACAGGGCAGCCGACCCGTGCGAGGAAATCCGCGGAGAGGATCTGCATGTAGCGGGCGAGCACCAGCAGTTCGGCCCCGCTGAGAGCATCCAGGGCGCCCGCCTCGGCCTGCGGCTTGGTCGCCTTGGTGACCGGGATGTGCAGGAACGCCACGCCCATCGCCTCGACCTCGTCGCGGACGTTCTCGTGGTTTGAGATCACGCAGGTCACGTCCATGTCCAGCTCGCCGCGGCGGTTGCGCCAGAGCAGGTCGAGCAGGCAGTGATCCTCTCGCGAGGCCATCAGCGCGACGCGACGGCGGTCGCGCGCATAGGCGATCCGCCACTCCATCCCGAAGCGCTCGAGCAGCAGGGCGAGCGCCGCCTCGAAGGTCGCGCGGTCCTCGTCGATCTCCGGCAGGTAGAAGGCGCAGCGCATGAAGAAGCTGCCGTGCTCGGGGTCGGTCGAGTACTGATCAGAGCTGACGATGTTGGCGCCCTGCTCGAACAGGAAGTGCGAGATCGCGGCCACGATGCCGGGGCCGTCGGGGCAGGAGATCAGCAGCCGCGCCGTGTGGTCGGCCCCGTGGCCCGTATGCGACCCGAGGTATGCCATCAGTGGCTGACCGCCGCCGCCAGCTCGGCGAGGTCGACCGACTCGATCACGCATGCCTGCAGGGTGTGGGTCGTGATCGGCAGCTCGACGCCCGCCATCGCGCACACCAGCGTGCTCCAGCCCGCCGCTGCGCTGATCACCTGCCCGGCCTTGATCGTCTCGCGGGTTGGCGCGCGCGGCCGTGATCCGCCCGTCGCTTGCACTCTCGAAGCATAGGGAGCGCTACCTGCAGCTGTTCTGAGCCCGCCCGCGAGCCAGGGCGTCCTCAGGCGACACGCAGCCCGCCCGAGGGCTGGGCCCGCAGCGACTCGAGCCGCCTGCCGGCGGAGGTCAGGCTCCGCACCGTCTCCGCACGACCGGCGTCGAGGTGCGTCGCCAGCGCGATGAAGGCCTGGGCTGTCGTCAGCGCGTCGCCGAGCGCATCGTGCGGGTGATGCACCGGCAGACCAAGCGCCACCGCGAGGTCTGTGAGCGACATGCCCCGCGGGCCCTGGCCATCGCGCTCGTGCAGCCACACGAGCCCGAGCACGCTCGTGTCGATCATCGGCCTGCGCAGGCGCAGGCCCTGGCGGCGCAGTGCCGGTCGCAGGAAGCCCCGCTCGACGGCGGCAACGTGGACCACCGGGACCCTGCCCGCCATCAGGGCCAGCAGCGGGTCGATCGCGATGTCCAAGGGCGGCGCGTCGGCGAGGTCGACGGCGCGCATCCCATGCACGCGAATCGCCGCCTCGCTCATCGATCTCAGCGGCCGCACCAGCCCGTGGACGGCGGCGCTCAGCTGGACTCGCCCTTGCTCGATCGGAATCGCGCCGAACGAGACGATCTCGTCCCGCGCGGGGTCGAGGCCGGTCAGCTCGAGGTCGACCGCGCAATAGCTCGCTGCGCTCCAGGCCGTGCGCCCGGACGGCAGGCGTACCCGCTTGTAGGCCGCCGCGCCCGCGCCCGCGCCCGCGCCGGCGCCCGCGCCTTGGGCCCCTCGACGGAATCTCATCGCGCCCCGTGTCGCAGCTCGGCGGCGACGTTCTTCTGCACCGAGGCCACCGCCCGGAACGCCTCCTTGAGATAGGTGCGGGTCAGCACGCTGAGGTCGTTCGGGTCCAGATAGTCGTCGGGCTCGAGGCCCGCGCGGAGTTGCTCGATCTGGTGCTCCATGCGCAACTCGCTGAACAGCTCGAATGCGTCCTCGAGCGTGCGCACGTCGGTTGCCGGCAGCGTGCCGGCCTCGGCCGCGGCATGCAGCCGCGTCAGCGTCGACGCGCTCGCCACGCCCGCGGCCATTCCGGCCCATCGCGCCAGGTCGACGACTGGCAGCAGGCCGCCGTTCTTGAGATCTAGCCGCCCGCGGTGTTCGCCGTCGTGCTCGACCACGAGTCCGCGCAGGAAGCCGGTGGGTGGCCGGTGCGAGAGCGCCAGCCGCGCCAGCAGCCGCAGCAGCTCCGGTCGCTCCCGCGCCGCGCGGAAGGTGTCCGACACAGGACTTCCGCTGTGAATACCCCACACCGGTCGGCTGTCGACGAGCACCGAGACGAGGATCAGCACGTTCTGCCCGGTGGGCTGCTCGATCCAGTTGCGCGCGAGCCGTCGCCACGACTCGACCGAGCGCACGAACAGCAGCTCCGAGGCGGTGGCGCCGTGGCTGTCGATCTGGACCCCGCACTCGCCCAGGCCCGCGGCCACCTTGCCGGCGAGGGCGTGCAGATAGGGCCGGACGACCTCCTCGTCGGCATCGCCATACCACACGATCGCGCTGTCGGCATCCGACCCAGGGGTGGCCTCGCGCCGCGCCTGGCTGCCGAGCGCGAGCCACGCGAACTCGGCCGGCTGCTGGCCTGCCGCAGCGAGCGCGAGCTCGATCAGCCGGCGCGTGAGCGCGTCGAGCACGACCGAGTAGAGCGCTGCGACGCTGAGGGCAGCCAGGCGGGCTTCGTGCAAAGCGATCACGGCCGGCCGCAGGCCCTGCGCCACGCGGGCGAGATCGGCGACGTTCTCGGCGCGTGCGATCGCGCGGCGCAGGTAGAACGAGGACAGCGTCTCGACGGCGAGCAGGTCGACGGCCTCGACGACGCCGATCACCTCACGGCTCGGAGTGACGACGGGAAAGTGTCGGACCCCGCGGTCGAGCATTTCCAGCAGGACGTCGCCACCGAGCCTGTCCGGCTCGACGGTGTATGCGGGGGCGCTCATCACCGACGACACGGGTGCGTCGTAGGGGAAGCCGTCTGCGACCACGCGTGAGCGGAGGTCGCGATCGGTCAGGATGCCGAGGGCGTCGCCGAGGTCGATCACGATCGCGCTCGCCGACGCGGCGGTCATCTTCGCGGCGGCGTCCCGGATCGTGGTGGCGGGCGCGCAGACCAGTGGCGGGTTGCGGATCAGGGACGCGACCGGCCGGTTCGCGGGGTCGGGCGCGGGTTTTCGCACCGCGAGTGCCGCCGGTGCCCTCACGTTCGTCTCGAGCAGCGAACGGGCGACAAAGCCGACGCTCTCCGGTCGCGCCAGCGCGGCTCGCGCGACCTCCTCGGGTATGCGGTAGCAGAGGGTGTCCTCCTGTGCGCGCGCGGTGAAGCCGGGCGGCAGCCCCGACAGCATCGAGGCTTGACCGAACAGCTCGCCCGGGCCGAGCAGGTCGAGCACGCTGTCATCGAGAGCGATCTCGACTGCGCCGGTGCGAACAACGCGCAGGTGCTCGATCGGTCGTGCGCCCTGCGAGAAGATCGTCGACCCGGCGAGGAAGAACTCCACCTCGCTGGACGCTGCGACGCGCTCCACCTCACTCAGCTCGAGCGCGTCAAACGGCGGGTGCGCGCGCAGGAAGTCGACGACGTCGCTCGGCGCGGCGCTGACGCTCGAGGTGGGCGGCGGATCGCGTCGTTCGATGGCCACGCCGTGATCGTACGTCGCGGCTGTGGCGGCGCGTCTTCGTCGAGGGGCGGCTTTCCCGTCGTAGGGGAGCGCGCGCTCCGCGCCTGCAGGTCCGCGTCGTCGATCAGATCGACGCGGTCGGGTCCGCCTCCTCGATCAGATCCACGCGGTCGGGGTAGAAGGCCAGGTGATCCTTGATCGCGGCGACCGCGGCGTAGGGGGACGCGTACCTCCAGACGGCGTTCACCGACCTGGCGCCGCCGACGGGGACGCTGTAGTAGCTGCAATCGCCCTTGTAGGGGCAGTAGCTGATGTGCTCGGAGGCTTGCAGCAGCGACATGTCGACGTCCGCGACGGGGACATACTGAACCGGGTCATAGGTGGCCTCGCGCAGCGTCAGGGCGTTGCGCGTGTCGGCGATCACGCGCCCGGCGACGGACACGACGACTCGCGCCGGGTTGCGCTCGATCGCGATCGGGTGATCGGCTCCGGGCTGCTTGATCTCTTTGGTTGCCATCGTTGTTGGCTGCCTTCCGGTCGGAACCGAGGCCGCGGGTCGGCGCATCGTCTGTCCAGGGTATCGACGTCCTCACGGCGGACGCCGTCGGCGCTTCGGTGCCCTTCCGTGGGGCTGGCTGGGGGTCTCGCGTGCGCGCGGAGGGGGGATTGACCGGCTCACCGGTCGCTGCGCGTCGGCGGTCACCTTCTTGCCGTGATGGACGATCTCCAGACGGTCGCCGGCAAGCAACGAGTAGGTCGCCTGCTCGTGGCGGACGTCAACCAACAGCCTGCGCCCGCGCAGGCAGACTCGAAACGTAAGGCGGGTCAGCGCCTGGGGCAGGCGCGGGGTGAAGCTCATCATCCCATCGTGGTCGCGCATGCCCCCGAAGCCGGCCACCGCGGCGATCCACGTCCCGGCGAGCGATGCGATGTGGAGACCGTCGCGCGTGTTGTGCTGTAGATCGTCGAGATCGATCAACGCGGCCTCGCAGAAGTAGTCGTAGGCCAGCTCGAGGAGGCCGACCTCCGCAGCGATCACCGCCTGCGTGCAGGCCGACAGCGAGGAGTCCCGAACGGTCAGCGCCTCGTAGTAGGCGAAGTCGCGCGCCTTCTGCTCGTTGCTGAAGGCGTCGCCACGGAGGTGCAGAGCGAGCACGAGATCGGCCTGCTTGACAACCTGCTTGCGATACAGATCGAAGTACGGGAAGTGCAGCAGCAGCGGATATTGATCGGGCGCGGTGGCCGCGAAGTCCCATACCTCGTGCTGTGTGAACAATGCGCCCTGAGGGTGTACCCGTCGCTCCCTGTCATAGGGCACCAGCATCGCCTTGGCTGCATCGCGCCAGCTGGCCGCCTCCTCGTCGTCGACGCCGAGCTCGGCGGCGCGCTCAGGATGGCGTTCGACGGCGGCGAAGGCCGCGCGCAGGTTGCGCTCGGCCATCAGGTTTGTGTAGACGTTGTTGTCGGCGAGCGCGCTGTACTCGTCTGGACCGGTGACGCCGTCGATCCGGAAGCGCCCGCGAGCGTCGTGGTGCCCCAATGAGCGCCACAGCCGCGCCGTCTCGACGAGCAGCTCGATTCCCGCGCCGGCAGCAAACTCCGCATCGTCGTCGTTGGCGGCCTGATAGCGGACGACTGCGTCGGCGATGTCGGCGTTGACGTGGAACGCTGCGGTGCCTGCGGGCCAGTAGCCCGAGCACTCCTGTCCGTGGATCGTTCGCCACGGGAACGCGGCGCCCTCGAGGCCGAGCGAGCGCGCGCGCTCGCGGGCGACCCCGAGCGTGCGATAGCGCCAGCGCAGGGCGTCGCGGGCGGCGATCGGAGCCGTGTAGGTGAGCACCGGCAGGACGAAGGTCTCGGTGTCCCAGAAGGCATGTCCGTCGTAGCCCGGCCCCGTCAGGCCCTTCGCGGCGATCGCACGCTGCTCGGCTCTGGCGCCGGCCTGGAGCGTGTGGAACAGAGCAAAGCGAACCGCGAGCTGCAGCTCGGCGTCTCCCTCGATCTCGACGTCGGCGCGATCCCAGAAGTCGTCGAGGTATTCGCGCTGCTCGGCGAGGAGTCCGTCCCAGCCCTCATGCCGCGCCTCGGCCAGCGCCGCTGCAACCTGGTCGACGATCGCCGGTGGCGAGCGCCTGCTCGACCAGCCGTAGGCCAGGAACTTGACGAGGCGAACGGGCTCGCCGGGCGCCAGGTCCGCCGACACGAACAGGCGACCGGTGTCCTCGAAGGCCTCGACCTCGGCCGCGGTGCGCTGTGGCCCTTCGATGACGTGATCCATCGCGGCTGCAATCGTCAACCCGCTCGCGCGGGTCGAATGCTCGAGGATCACGCGCATATCGCGGTCGGCAAAGAACTCCGAGCGCAGCGGTGACGCGAGCGCAGCCGCGGCGCGTGGATCGCTCTCGGTGAGTGGCAGCTTCTCGTTGGCCACGAGCTCCGACTGCACGACCACGGGCGTCTTACCGTCAAGCGCCTCGACCTCGTAGGCGATCGCCGCGACGGCGCGCTGCGCGAAGGAGACCAGACGTGTGGAGGTGATCCGCACCGAACGTCCCGTGGGAGAGACCCACTCGAGCGTGCGGCGCAGCACTCCGGCGCGAAGATCGAGCGCGCGTTCGTGACGGCGCAACTCGCCGTAGCGGATGTCGCACGGCTCGTCCTCGACCAGCAGGCGGATGATCTTGCCGTTGGTGACGTTGATGATCGTCTGACCGGCCTCGGGATAGCCATAGCCGGCCTCCGCGTAGGGCAGCGGCCGCACCTCATAGACACCGGCCAGGTAGGTGCCGGGCAAACCGGACGGCTCCCCCTCGTCGAGGTTTCCACGCAGGCCGATGTGGCCGTTGGCCAGAGCGAAGATCGACTCCGTCTGCGCGAGTTTGTCGAGGTCGAGCTCGAGCTCGCGTACAGCCCATGGCTCGATGGCGAAGGCCGGGTCTCGTTTGTGATCGGCGCTTACCTCGCTCGCGTCGGCAAACGCGTCATTCTGTTCGACGCGGGGGTTGGCCTGGGCGACAAGCACGGAACCAAGTTCGGCAAGCTTCCCGACAATGCGTCGGATGCCTCGAGCGTCCAGAACGAATTTCTGAAGGAATCCGTGAATGGACTGGCGGAAGAAGGCAAGATCATTTCCGTCCGCCTGGCGTTGTTTGCCGAGATGATGAAAGGCAAACCGTGGGCACCTTCCACCCTCAAAGAAGTCGGCGGCACGCAGGGCGTGGGGCGCGGCATCGCGCTCGCGTTTGCCGAGGCT
>Ga0209040_10001337_pt1 | contig 19448 bp, 21 predicted proteins | sample BogFormECP12_OM3_FD_188240 | JGI IMG/M metagenome (GOLD analysis project Ga0209040, IMG submission 188240) | Bog forest soil microbial communities from Calvert Island, British Columbia, Canada - ECP12_OM3 (SPAdes) (version 2) | ecosystem: Environmental > Aquatic > Freshwater > Wetlands > Bog ...
GGTCGACACCGTCAAGTCAGCGGACGTCCACGGCACGCCGCTGCGGCGCGTCGCCGCCACCGGCATTGCGGTCAAATTCGCCGAAGCGGCCTGACCGGCCGCGCCGACTTAGCGAGGCTGCCCGAGGCGAGCCGCTTCCGATCCCCCTGCAGGCCCCTGATGCGCTTGACCAGTTCGGCCATCCAGTTTCAGACGCCACTGCCCGACTCAGCTCAAGGTCCCGAATTCGCCGGCCGCGACCGCCCGGCGAGCCTGTCGAGGTTTGCGACCATGGCGTCGCTATCCCAATCCGCGGCGCCCTCCCGCCAGGCGAGTGGCCCGCCGTCGGCCCCGAGAATGAGCGTCGTCGGAAACCCGCGTGCGCCGACTCCCGGCGCGAGCGAACCCTTCGGGTCGAGATAGAGCTTAAGGCGCTTCAGGCCCATCCTTGTCGAACGTCGTTTTGGACGGCGAGTCGCCGACCGGATCTTTCGTCACCGCGACGACAGCGAAGTCCTTGTCCGGCAGGCGCGCCGCCAGCCGGTCGAGCGATGGCATCTCCTGCAGGCAGGGGACGCACCACGGCGCCCAGAGGTTGAGAATCACGACCTTGCCGCGAAAAGAGTCGATCGAAACCGGGTTACCGGCCGCATCGAGGAACGGACTGAGCTTCGTCGGTCCCTGGCCGTAGAGTTCGACCAAAGAAGATGTCGCGACCGGATGCATCGCGCGCAGCCCAGCCATGGCGAGGAGCCCGGCAGCGACGAGAACCAGAAGCGCCGCCCTGCCGGAGGCGTTTGCGGACATCGCCCTCAATCGCAGCCCAGCGAAATCGCCCGAACCCTAGCGGGCCGGGAGAGCGCCCGGATCGCGACAATGACAAAGGCCGCGCCGCCGAGGATCGTGAAGATGGAGGCGATGCCGTGCGCGGCCATGCCGGCCGCCGCGATCGCGTCCAGCGAGCCGACTCCAGTCGGGGTCTTGCGCGCCGCGCCGTAGCCGCCGGCGACGAACATGCCGATCGAGGCGACGAACTGTCCTCCGCCATAGAGGGCGATGAGCGTGCGGGTCGTCAGAGCGGAAACCGGCTGGCGGCCGAGCTCGTCCAGTCCGAAGGTGAGGAGCATGCCGGCGCTCGAGACGCTGACCGCCGTGACGACGGCGTGATAATGCGCGGGCGTGCGCGTATCCGAACCGGTGATGAGAAAGCCCATGACGCCGCCGAGCGCGAAGAGGGCCAGCGACACCGCAAGGACGAAGAACGCCGGGTCGCGCCAAGGCCAACGCGACGGACGGCCGATCGCTCGGGTCGCGGCGATGAGAGAAATCGCAAAGATCAGGGTTGGGACGGCGATGCCAAACTGCAGCAGGCGGAACGCTTCGTGCTGTGCATCCGAGAACGCGTCAAACGCCCAGTAGAAGAACGGCGCAGGGATCGCGAGCGCCCCGATGATGAGGACCGCGAAACTGAAGACGCGGTCGTTGACCGCCTTTTCACCGAGACTGCGTCGCGCCAGGACCCGCCAGTTCGTCACCAACACAACGGCGGTGACGAACTGCAGCAGATGGCCCCCGCCCCAGAACAGGAGCTCGCGCGAAAACATGAGCTCCCCGCGCTCTGCGAGCAGCATCCCCGCGACCGCAAAGGCGATGAGGGCGAGAGCATAGATGAAGCCGGCGATCGACATCGCGAGCGCGAGCGGCGGGATCGCGGCCCTCCGGCCCGGCAGATTGAGAAAAAGGCGCGCCACGGGAGCGAGCACGCCGAGCGCCAATAGGAGCAGCCCCACGTCATATGCCGGATGGCGGATGACCGGGATATAGTTGGTCAGCTCCGGCTCGGCAGCGTCGAGGAACGCGGGCGCAAACAGGCACGGGAACGCAATCAGCACGAAGCCCTGCCCGATCCGGCCGAGCGGCGCGGCCCGCAGGTCCTCGCCGCCGACGCGAAGGGTCGCGACCGAAACGAGAAACGCAAACACGCCGAGAAGCCAGATCACCAGCGAAAACACGACGTGGATGACGAGGCCCTTGTAGAAGAACCCGATTGGCCAGAACGGCGCGCTGTCCATCCCCGGAATCCGGGAGAAAGCGAGCAGAAGGGCGAATACGCCGGCGACCGCAAGCGCGCCGACCGCAAGCCAGACCCAATCGCAAAGCTCGCGGCGAATGGCGTCCGCGGCGCCGGCGACGTCGAGTCCGTCGACCGGAGAGGAAGGCGATCGCGCCGCTTGGCTCATTGCCCGGTCAGCTCGCGTTCAGCGGATAGAGATGGATGGCCATCGCATAGACGACAAGACCCGAAGAGGCGACGAAAAGCCAGAGCGGGAACGTCACCCGCGCAAAGCGCTTGTGCGTCGCGAATCTGCCCTTCATCGCGTTGTAGAAGGTCAAGGGCACGAGGACCGCGACCACGAACGCCATCGCCACATGAACGGCGAGCAACGTGAAGTAAATCGGGCGAACGGGCCCATGGCCGCCGAATTTCGCGAGGCCCGCGGAGGCGTGATAGACGAGATAAACCGCCAGGAATGCGACCCCTAGACCGATGGCGACGAACATTGTGCGGCGGTGTCCTTCCCGATCGCGGGCGCGAATGCGGCTATAGGCGTAAAGCAGGACGACGATCGTCGCTGCGTTGATGACAGCCAGCACATGCGGCAGATCGTGGATTGCTATCATCGCGTCTCAGAATCCGGATTTGACGATCTTGACGATGACGCCGACGTAGAGACCGGCTGCAACCGCCAGGAGGACGACGAGCACCGCCCAATTCAACATCCTTCGCGTCCGGTCGGATTTCGTCTTCGTCATGGCGGGATCGTTCATCGCAGGCGCGATCAGGCAATGCAAGTGTTCACGCCGGCGATCTTGCGCTCTCGCCCCGCGCAGTTCCTATCGCCTCACTAGGACCTGCGCGAGCAGGGCGGCGAACAAAAGGAACATATACAGGATCGAAAAGCCGAACAGGGCCATCGCCGCCTTGCGCCGCGGCGATTCCTCGCCCTCGCGAAGCCGATAGAGCGCAAACGCGCGCCACAGCAGACCGGCGTCGCAGGCTGCAGCGACCGATCCATAGAGGAACCCAACCCCGGAGATGGCGAGCGGACCGAACGACGCCGGCACGAGCAGAAGCGCGTAGATCACAATCTGCCGGCATGTCGCCGCATGACCGACGACATTGGGAAGCATGGGGACGCCGACTCTCTCGTAGTCGCCGCTTCGGCACAACGCGAGCGCCCAGAAATGGGGCGGCGTCCAGAGGAAAATGAGGACGAAGAGAGAGATCGCCCCGGCCGACAGGCTGTTTGTCGCCGCCGCCCAGCCGATCACTGGCGGCAGCGCGCCCGCAGCGCCGCCGATGACGATGTTGAGCGGAGTCCGGCGCTTCAGCGCCATCGTATAGAGCGGGATGTAGATTGCGATGGTGAGCGCAAGGAGCGCCGCGGCGAGCCAGTTGACCTGGAGTCCCAGCGCCGAGATGGAGACGACCGACAACAGCGCGCCGATCGCCAACGCTTGATTGCGCGGCACGGCGCCGCGCGGGATGGGCCGCATGGCGGTCCGCGACATATTGGCGTCGATGTCGGCTTCCCACCACATGTTGAGCGCGCCGCAGGCCCCGGCGCCGGCCGCCATCGCCGACAGCGTCGCGACAAGTCTGATCCAGTCAACCGGTCCCGGCGCGAGCGCGAATCCGACCGCGCCGGTGAACACGACAAGCGACATCACGCGCGGCTTCAGGAGAACGAGGTGGTCGACCACGCCTCCCCGCGGCCGCTCGCGCGTCCCGCGCCGCTCGCCGCCTCTGCGCGCAATCGTGTCCAAGCGAACCGTCACCCTGCCCACGCTAGATTCCATTAAGTCATCGTCGTCCGACGTTTCCGGCAATCCGTGAGACATTCGCGCGCCGTCCACCGTTGATCGTCCGTTTCATTCCGCGTCCGACCCGGAAGTCTCGCCGCAGAATTGACGGCGATCAAATGACATCGACGTCAAATGTCAAGCACGGCGCCGGTCGAACCCCTCGACGCGGATCTCGTTCGCCCCGGCTGTCTCCCGAAGCGCCGCCGCGCCGGGCTCGAATTGCAGCCGCGCGAGTCGCGCGTAGACGCCGCCTTTCGCGACCAGCCCAGCGTGATCGCCTTCCTCGACGATCCTGCCCGCCTCCATGACCAGAATGCGGTCCGCCTTGAGTACGGTCGCCAGCCGGTGGGCGATCACCAGCGTCGTTCGCCCGCTCATCACGTCGTCGAGCGCGGCCTGGACCTGCGCTTCGTTATGAGCGTCGAGCGCCGAGGTTGCTTCGTCCAGAAGCAGGATCGGCGCGTCCTTGAGAATCGCCCGCGCGATCGCGAGGCGTTGCCTCTGCCCCCCGGAGAGCGTGACCCCGCGCTCGCCGAGCTCGGTCGCGTAGCCCTTGTCGAGATCCCGGATGAAGCCGTCCGCGGCGGCGCGCCGTGCGGCCGCTTCGATCTCGCGCTCGGTCGCGTCCTCGCCTCCATAGGCGATATTTTCCGAGACCGTCCCGCCGAAGATCGAAGCTTCCTGGGGAACCGGCGCGATGCGCGCGCGCAACTCGCTCGGATCGACGCTCTTCACGTCGACCCCATCGACGAGGACGCGTCCCTCCTGGCAATCGTAGAAGCGCATGATGAGCTGGAACACAGTCGACTTCCCCGCGCCCGAGGGGCCGACGATGGCGACCCGCTCGCCCTGCGCGATCGAAAAGCTGAGGTCGTCGATCACGCGAGTGTCCGGCGCCCCGTCGTAGGCGAAGCCGACATGCTCGAAGGCGATCGCGCCCCGCGGCGGCGCGGGCATCGCGACAGGCGCCGAAGGGGCGACGATCAGCGGCTCGATCGCCAGCAGTTCCGAGATCCGCCCCGCCGCCCCCGCGGCTGCGACAGTTTCGCTCCAGACTTGCGACAACTCGCCGAGCGACGTCGCTCCAAGCACCGCGAAGAGCACGAACTGCGACAGAAGTCCTGCGCTCATCCGGCCCGCGAGCACGTCATGAGCGCCGAGCCACAGGACGAAGACGACGCTGCAGAAGGCGAGCGAGACGGCGACTGCGATCAGGACCGCGCGCGTGACGGCCGCCTTGCGCGCGGCGCCGTAAGCGCTTTCGACGGCGCGCGCGAAACGCGCCTTGCTCCCGGCCTCAGCGCCGAACGCCTGCATCGTTCGCACCGCGCCCAGACTCTCCGACGCGAAGGCAGTCGCGTCGGCGAGCGTATCCTGCGCGTGGCGCGACCGGCCGCGCAGGATGCGGCCGGAGGCGATCAGCGGCGCGGCGATGACGGGGATGGCGACGAGGACGAGCGCCGACAGTTTCGGACTCGTGTAGACCATCAGCGCCGTCGAGCCGACGAACATGAACATATTGCGCAGCGCCTGTGAAGCCGACGACCCGAAGGCGGCCTTGATCTGCGTGGTGTCGGCGGTCAGGCGCGAGACGAGCTCGCCAATGCGCGCACGGTCGTAGAACGCCGCATCGAGGCCTGTCAGGTGGGCGAACACGTCGCGGCGCAGATCCGCCACCACGCGTTCGCCGAGGGTCGTTACGAGGTAGTAGCGCGTCGCCGCGGCGAGCGCGATGACGAGGACCACCGCCCCCATCGCAAGGAAATAGGCGTCGATGGCGCCGCCGCTGTCCTTCGAGAAGCCGAAATCGATCATCCGGCGCAGAGCGAACGGAACCGCCAGCGTCGCCGCGGCGGACGCGGTCAGCGCCGCCAGCGCCGCAAACGCGCGTCCCGAATAGCGCCGGCCATAGCGCAGCAGGGGCAGAAGCGCCCGAAAGGACGTGCTCTTGGTCGCGGGCTCCGTCATGGATCCCTCTTTAGAGGCTTTGCGCTATGAAGGCACGTTTGGGTTCGGCACGCTGGAGTCGCGCCGAGGCCCTTGGTCGCTTTTCAAACGCAGTGTCCAAGCTTAAATGATGTTCCGGTCGAAGGGGGGCAGAGCGTGCATTTTCGTTCATTGGCGTCGAGCCTTACGCTGCTGTTGAGCGGCCCCGCGCTTGTCCTTGCTCAGCAGGCCGGAGATCCTGCCGCAGGCCTGCGACTGGCCGAAGTGTCTTGCCTTTCCTGCCATGGGACTGCGGCCGCGCCGCGGAAGGCGCTGGCTTTTGCCGCCATCGCGGCCATGCCCTCGACCACGGCGGAATCGCTCGGCGTCTTTCTGAGGACGTCCCATCCCACGATGCCGAACCTTGTTCTCAGCGCCGCCGAGCGGGACGACGTGATCGCCTATATCCTGAGTCTGCGCTGAGACGGAGAGACGATCGCCGCGCTCACCAATCACGGCGTCCATTCGACGAGTGACACCTCGTCATCGAGGCGCTGAATGGGCCCCGCCTTGAGCCCGGCGGCGGACATGATTTCCTCCGGCGAACTGAGCCGCCCCCGCCCGAAGAGCGGCACCCCGCCGGGCAGACGCACCTTGTTGGCGAGGCTGAGGTAGAAGTCATCATAGCCAATCTTCAGAAAAAAACTGTATACCTCTGGGCCGCCCAGAGCCGCGAGCGTGCCGGAGAGACAGCCGACCGAAGCGCACGCCTCCTCAAGCGAGGCGCCGGCGGGGTTCCACAACCTCGCGTTCGGGTTCTCGGGGTCGGGCGCGAGGCCGGCGACTTTGCGAGTGAGGATCAACCGGCTCCGCTTCGGCGAGTTGGGCTGATTCTCCTGCGACATCCGGCCATGGGCCAGTACGGCGGCGTGATCCAGCCCTTTCTCAAAAAAGCGCTGGTCGGCTTCGAGGTCTAGCGATTTTGGCATCGCTCCGGTCTCGTCCGCGATCATTCCATCCACGGACGCGATTGCGTAGGCTACGATGCGAAACGGTCCGCGCACGGCTCGATCTCCCTCGGTTCCAAGTCGCCGACAGGCGATCGCGCTTGCGAGCGCGCGCTTTCAATGGATTGCCTCACGCCCGCAGGCGGAACGCGAAATATCCCCGAACAAGGCTGGCTCAGCCCCACGATGTAGAAGATTGTGCTAACAATCGCAATCGCGCGCGCATCGATAGCGGAATGCGGGAAAGGACGGTTATGAGCGCGTTCAGCCCCGAGCAGGCGAAGAGCCGCCCGACGGAAATCCAAGGCTACGCGATTGTCTCGGACGACAACAAGATCGCTGGCGCAGACGGGCTCGTCCCCGCTCCGCTGCGCAATGAGAAGGACTGGGACTATTATCAGCGAGCGCTAGCGGCCTCGGACCTGATCGTATTCGGCCGTCGCAGCCACGAACTCGAACCTAACGTCCGGGGCGATCTGCGTCTCGTGATTTCGCGTGGGGCGGACGGGGTTGAGCAACGTGAGGACGCCTGGTGGTGGAACCCGGAGCGCATTGGCTGGGCGGAGGTCGTGAAACGGGTGCTGCCGCTTGGCGGCGACGTGGCGGCGCCTGGCGGTAAGGGCGTGTTCGATCTGTTCCTTAAGATCGGTTTCGACGCCTTTCATTTGTCCCGCGCGCATGGCGTAACGCTCCCCGGCGGGCAGTCGGTCTTTTCCGCCTGCGATGCGGGCCTCTCGGCGGAGGCGGTGCTCACGAGTGCCGGCCTGCGTCTCAGCAAGAAGATCCCGCTCGACCCGGAGCATGGCGTGGAAATGAACGTCTGGCGCGCGGTCCACGAAGCCGGCAAACCATATGAGGGCGATCGTCGGTCGTAAACAGGCGGATTCCAGGCCCTCGGCCCGCGTTTGGACCTATTAGGGACCTCCCCGCCCGTCGCGAGGGAGCGTCATTTCTTCAACGAGGGCCGGCGCGGCGGCGAGGTCAGAAAACCGGATCCAATCCGGCTCGAACGCCAAGAATATCGTGTGAGGATCGCTGTCAAACTGGCGAGCGTTGGGGTGGACCGCATAATGCGCGGCCTTTGCAGCCTCGAGCTCCGCGGGCGCGGTCAGAGCTCGCAACCCGCCGCGCATCTGCACCGTGACCCAGTCGACTTCGCTCCAGCCCAATGCGACTGACGCTCGTGGATTCTCGGGACAATCCCTCGCCTTGGCGCTCCGGTCGTCGGTGCTGAAGTAGAGACCTGGCGGTTCGGCCGCGCAGGAGTAGTGCATGACGCTTGAATGCGGCTCTCCTTTGGACGTGCAGGTCGAGAGCACGGACACCCTGCCTTCGCGCAAGAAGCGAAATAGTCTTTCTCGGGTTTCCGGGGACATGGGCCTCCTCCAACTCTTAGGCGCCGCAACCGGCGCATCAACTCACGTTCGAATGCGCTCCGCTGGCCTTCCAACGCCCTACCATGCGCTGAAGTTGCGGGTCACCCGTTTGAGATATTGTGTGCGGCGCTGCGGCGTCGCCCCGTCCATGCTGTATAGCGCGATGTATTCGCAGCGTGCGCAGGGCGCGTTTTCAGCCAGACCGCGCGTAACGAAGTGGCGCACCGGGTCGCCTACGTGGGACGTCCGCCGGCGGTCGGCGCCGTACACGCACACCGCAGCGAGCCGCTTGATATTCAGGAGCATTGGCTGAAAGACGCCTTCTCGATCGATCTTGAAGCTGACGCCGGGCAGGAAGACGCAGTCGAAGTAGCCCTTCAGAATCGCCGGAAGCCCATCGTGCCACACCGGGGACACCAAAATGAGGGCTTCGGCGGCAAGCAGCCGGTCGACATAGCGACCCACTCGCGCCCGGTTGGCGCGCGTATCGAGATAGTCGACAAAGGTCTGGCGCGACAGCACGGGGTCGAACCTTTCGGCATAGAGGTCCAGATCATCGACCTCGTGGCCCCGCAACCGCAGGGTCTCGACGACTCGCACGTGCAGGGCCGAAACGAAACTCGTTTCCAGTGGGTGAGCGAAGACAACGAGGATGCGCATGCATCAACCGAAACCCCCGCTCCACCGCCGATTTGGCGTGAGATTGCGCCATTTGGGCTTGTCGCGCAATCCCGGTCGACGGGCGCCCAATTGGCCGCCATGAGCAGCGCCGCGCGGCCGCCCCCGACAAGAGGAGGCGCCTCGTTACCGGTTTTTGGCCGTTCAAGCCGAACTGAAGGCGCTCCGCGCCCTCGGGCGGAGTGTTCAACCGCCACCCCATGGCTTAGACCCAGACCCCTGAACCCGCTGGGGCGTCGAAACCCATGAACGGCCGCATCTTGATTCCGGGCAAGCCCGTGCCCGCCTCGGAAATCCCCGACTATACGATCGCGCGCGACACGCTCGAGGAGGTCCTCTCTGACGCGTTCCGCCAACGGTTGCGGCGGCTCAACGCGATCGTCGGCAACTCAGGCGAGCGGCTCGAGGGCAATATCTTCTATGCCGACCGCGACGAGGCCTTTGCGGAGCGCCCGCCCGCTCCCGATCTTGCGCCTGCGCGACGCAACCTCTGGCGCGCGGTGCGCTTCAAGGAGCGCATGCTCGAGGTTGGCGTCAACGCCGGACACAGCGCGCTGCTCGCGCTCTCGTCCAACCCCAGGCTCGAATATTACGGCGTCGACATCATGAGCCACCGCTACACGATCGAATGCGTCGATTTCCTCAAAGGCGAGTTTCCCGGCCGGGTGCATCTCTTCCCGGGAGACTCGCGCGAGGTCCTCCCCTGGCTCGCCGGCCGCGCCGAGGAACTCGGATTCGACCTCCTGCACGTCGACGGCGGCCACACGAGCGAAGTCTGCCTCTCCGACATGACCAACTGCATCCGGATAGCTCACGGCGAAAAAGGCCGGCACGTGCTCCTCGACGACGTCCACGCCAGCTGGATTTTCGACATCTACTGCGAGTTCGTGTCGCGCGGCGATCTGACGACGGAGACGTTCTTTGGCGACTGGGAAGACGCCGGCCGGAATGTCCTGGCCAGGATCGAGTGAGGCTCTCGTCTTCCGAAAATTGAGGCCGTTTCGCATGACCGACCAAACACCCGCCGCAGATGCATGCGAATTCGCCTCGTTCTGGCACGGTCCCCTCAATCCGTTCGCCTATGCCTGCCTCGCGTCGTTCCCGAGGGCCGGCGCGAAAGTGCGCCTCTACAGCTACGAACCGAAACTCGATGTCCCGCCCGGAGTCCGCCTCGAGGACGCCCGCCTCGTGTGTCCCGACGAATCCCTCGTTCGGCGCTACATCGTCAACGGCAAACCCTCGATCGCCGCTTTCTCCGACATGTTCCGCTACAGAATGATCCAGACGACAGGCTGCTGCTGGGTCGACGCCGACATCATCTGTCTGACGAACCCTTCCTTCGCGGCCGAAGCTTACGTCTTTTGCCGCCAGGCCGACGCCGTCTCCACTTTACTCGTCAACAACGCCGTGCTGCGGCTGCCGCCCTCCGAGCCGGCCCTCGCCGAACTCCTCGCGACCGCCGAGAGCGCCGCCGACGCCGATCAGAAATGGGGCGGCCTCGGCCCCTTCCTGCTCACTCCCGTCCTGACGAAACACGGGCTCTATGACAGGGCGCTCGATCCGCATGTTTGCTATCCGATCGAACCCGAGCAGTTCTGGAAACTGTTCCTTCCGAGCTGTCGGGATCGCATCGCCGAAAAGGTGCAGGGCGCAAGCATGCTGCATCTTTGGAGCGAGGCGATCCGCTGGAGCGGTTACGACTTCAGCGTCTGTCCTCCCGAGGGCTCCTATCTCCAAGAACGCTTTCGAGCGGTCGGCGCTCTCGACCGGTTCAGCGGCGTCAGCGACGAGGACGAAGTCCGTCGCCTAATGGGCCGTCAGATCGCGGAGAACGAGGACAAGGTTGGATCGAGCCGTTAACCCGCCGCGGTAGTCTCGACCGCCGGCGAATGCGCCAGGGCGGAGAAGCGCCGCCGGTTCGGGCGCGTTCGGGTCGGAGACACGAGGAACGTCACTTTCGGCGGCTCGCGAAGGTACTGGTGAGCCTGTTGCTCAACGGCGCGGTCGGCTTGGGTGACGCGCGCGCGCAGATGCTTCAGTTCGAGCAGCGACTGGATCAGGAACGTCTCGACGACCCGGTCGACCACAGCCGCGTCTTCGAACACATTCCAGGCAAAGGCGCCGTCGCGTCTGCGCTCAAGGCCGATCTCCTGCATGGCGGCCAGGAACGGCGCCTTGTCCTTCGGATCGATCCTGTACTCGATTGTGACCAAAATCGGCCCTTCGTCATCCTCGACCCGCCGGACGAAGACGGGGCTGCGCCAGTGCATGGCGGGCGATAGGTCGAGCGCCGCGGCGGTCTGGAGCCTCCGCCGCCATGTCGCGATCAGAGCCAGGAACGCGCCCGCCGCGGCCAGATAGAGCGCCGCCGACAGGCCCTCGATGCTCGCCACCTTTCCCCAGAGGGCGCTGCCCAGCGTCATGGCGCCGAAGTAGACCGTGAGGAAGATCGCGAGTCCGCGTCCGCGCACCCAATCCGGAAGCGCGACCTGCGCGGACACGAACAGCGTCGTCATCACGATGATCCAGGATGCGCCGGCGAGAAGGCTCGCCGCTGTGGCAAGAACGGGCTCGCGAGCAGCGCCGTACATGACAAGCGCCGCGATCGTGCCGGCGGTTCCGAGCGCCGCGAGGCGATCAGGCCCCAACCGCTCCTTCAGCCAGTTGAGCGCGAAGGATCCGACGATGGAGCCGACCCCGATCATGCCGAGCAAAACGCCGTAGATCGCCGCGCCATTGTGCATCTGAGTTTTGGCGACGAGCGGAAGAAGCGCCCAGTACGCGCTCGCAAAAAGGAAAAAGGCGACGGCGCGAATGAGCGTCGAGTCGATGTCTCGATTGTAACGGGCGTAGCGAAGCCCTGTTCTCAGCGCGCTCGAAAGACGCTCCGCAGGCAGAGTCTCACGGATGCGGCGCGGACCGCGCCACCAAACGACCGCGGCAAGGAGCGCCAGATTCCCGGCGCAATAGCACCAGAACGGGACATCGATGCTGATCGCCGCGATGGCGAACCCTCCAAGCGCCGGACCGATCGCACGGCTCACATTGAAGCTTGTGTTGTTGATGGCGATCGCGCTGTCGAGATCGTCTTTGGGAACCAGGATTGGCGTGATCAGCAGCCAGGCGGGCGCAGCGAGCGCCCCGCCGACCCCGAGCAGGAAAGTCGTCGCGAGAAGGCTCGTCGGGGTCGCCCAATGCAACGAAACAATGGCCGCGAACGTGACGGAAATGGCCGTCACGGCGAGTTGGGCGCTGATCAGGAGTCGGCGTGCGTCCACGAGGTCGGCAAGCGCGCCGGCCGGAAAGGTGAGGAGGAACAACGGCAGCGTTGTTGCGACCTGGACCGCCGACACCATCATCGGGTCCGGATTGAGGCTCGTCATGAGCCAGCTCATTGACGTGTCGAACATGCCGATGCCGAGGTTGGACACCGAGCTCGCGATTAGAATGACGGTGAACGCGAGGTTGCCAAATATGCCCCAGCGCGACGCCGCGTCCGCGGACGAGTCCGATTTGACGCTGGTTTCGCTGGACAAATAGGGCTCCGCCCGCACATCAAAGAGGCTGAAGCGCCCGCGCGCCAGCCGACGTTAGATGGCCGTCGACCCTGTCTCTTTCAAGGCGATTTGTCGGAGCAGCGAAGAGCCGACCGTGACCGATTCTTGGGCGGCTGGCGAAGGCGCAGTCCCGTCGCTATATTGGCTGCGGCTATCGTTCGGGCTCAGGGATCACCTGAATAATGCGCGTGTTCACAACCGGGTCCGCCGCGCCCCTGCTCGCCGCGTTCGGATTGTCCGCAATGTCGCCGGTCTCAACCACGACCGCATTGGCCTCGGAGGTGAAGTTGGCTGACGCCGCCCAAGCATTCGCGTCCAAAGCGGAAGCCGAGGCGTTCCTGTCGCGCGCTGTTCCGGCGGCGACGGCCGCGAATCCGGAATACCGCTCGCCGGGCAAAGACGTCGCGACGCGCTGGCTCGCCAAGACGATCGCGTTCCGCGAAAGCCAAAGCGGCGGCCTGATCGTATCGACTGACGAGGACATCGAAGAGTACCGCAACGGCTCGCTTAAGTCGCGAGGAATGCATCAAGCGACATTCCCGATCGACGATGTCACGGTTTCTCTGGAGACCTCCGACCAGGACACGACGGAAGGCGGCGAAAAAGCCATGGGCGTCATATTCCGATGTGTGGGCGCGCCGTGCATTCAAGCGGTCTGGGACGGTAAGAAGTCGACGAGCGCATGGACGGACATCTATTTGCAGGAGGCGGGGTCGCGAAACCAGATTCTTGCCGCCTTCCAGGCGCTGCAGAAAAGCGCCAGCTCCAAATAGCCGACCGGCTGCCCCGTCGACGTCGACTCCTGCCCCTGGAGAAATGCTTGGCCTTCTCGACCCTGCTCGCTTGCATGCGCATCGATCGCCCGAACGCGGACCTCCTCTCTGTCGTCTCGGACACGTCGGAGCGCTTCGGGTCCTTCGTCATCGGCCTTGTCGCGAAACAGGCGTCGGCGCATGTCCATAGCAGGGGCGCGGGCCCGTTTGAGCCGCAGGAACATGACCTGCGGGCGTTTATCGAGCGCGCTTCGGCGGCCGAGGCGGAGTTTCGCGGCTCGCTGTCGAAGGTCGGTAAGCTCGAGTGGAGGCCGCAACTGACTTTTGGTCCCGTTTCCGAGCATATTGCGAACGAGGCACGGAGCGCCGATCTCGTGGTCGCCCCGATCGACGATCAGGACTGGTCCTTCTTGCCTTCGGGCCAAACGCAGCTCGGCGATCTGCTGCTGCGCCTCGGCCGTCCCGTTCTCGCAGTTCCTTCCGGCGCTTCCGGCTTTGAGCTGAACGAGGTCCTCGTCTGCTGGAAAGACTCCCGTGAGGCGCGACGGGCCATCGCCGACGCGTTGCCGATGCTCCGAGCAAGCAAGCGCGTCCACGTCGTCGAAATCGTCGGAGCCGAGGGGGTGGACGCGTCGCGTCGACGTCTCGACAGCGTCGGCGATTGGCTCGCGCGGAACGGCGTCGAATCGCATTGTTCGGCGGAGGTCTCGACCGGCCCCGAGGCCCGGCATCTCGCGGCGACCGCCCGGGACCTCAGGGCCGATCTGATCGTCGCGGGCGCCTTCGGTCACAGCCGGTTGCGCGAATGGGCGTTCGGCGGCGTGACGAAAGACTTGCTGCTGCATGCCGACTGCTGCGTCCTGGCGTCGCATTAGCGCCGGAAAGAGCCAACCGGATGGACATCCCCACTTCCCAACAATCCTCGACAGGCCGGGCGCATTGGCTTGGCGTGTTCGCGCATCCAGCCTTCGCCCTCGTCTGGCTGGTCAACACTGCGGCGCTAGTTGGCATTGCGATGTACGACACAACGTCCGGCTGGCTCATGACGACACTCGACCTCAATCCGCTCCACGTCTCACTGGTGCACGCAGCAACCAACCTGCCGATGTTCCTCTTCACCCTTCCGGCCGGCGCGATCGCCGATATCGTCAATCCTCGGCGGCTCATCGTCGCCGTCTCCTGCGCGATCGCTGCGTTGATCTCGATCTTCGCGGCGGTGGTGTCGTTCGATCTCGCCTCTCCCGCCATTCTGCTCCTGACGACGTTTCTGCTCAGCGCCGCATGGGCGCTGAGCGCGCCGGCATGGCTGTCGATCCTGCCCAGTCTCGTGCCGAAGCAGGAGCTTCCCGACGCGATCTCGGCCCACGGCGTCAGCTACAATCTCAGCCGCACTGTCGGGCCCGCGCTAGGCGGCTTCGCCATCGTGCATTTTGGGATGGCGACGCCGCTATGGGCGTTTGTCGCCGCCAATTTCGGCGTGATCGCAGCCCTGAGCTGGTGGCAGGGACCGTGCAGGCAGACAGGGGTTCTGCCCGCCGAGCGCCTCAACCGCGCCGTGCGGACAGGTATTCGGCATGCGGCGCACAACCGTTTCCTGCGGGCGACTCTTGTCCGGACCCTAGCGGTCTATCCCTTCGCTGCGGCCTACTGGGGGCTCCTGCCTTTAATCGCGCGCCGCACCGGCGCGGGGGCGGAACATTACGGGATGCTGCTGAGCATGATTAGCGCCGGCGCCATAGTCGGCTCGCTCGGCCAGCGGTTCCTGCGTGACCGCATCAATCTCGACTGGATGGTGGCGCTCGGAACGATTGGCGCAGCAATCGCCCTCTTTCTTTTCGCCTGGACAGCGGACTTCGCGCTCGTGCTCGCCGCCTGCTTTTGCGCCGGCGCGGGCTGGGTTGTCGTTCTGACGAGCCTCTACGTGTCGGCCCAGAACGTGCTGCCCGACTGGGTCCGCGGCCGCGGAACGGCAATTTTTCTGGCGGCGATATTCGGCACGATGACGATCAGCAGCGCGGCGTGGGGACAGATCGCGGGCAAGATCGGACTTTCAGAGGCGCTCTTTCTGGCGGCCGTCGGCGTTCTCGCCGCTATCCCGCTCTCATGGGCCTGGAAGCTCGAGAGGGGCGAGCCGATGGACCTTACGCCGTCTCTACACTGGGATGCGCCTCAGACCGCCGAAGCGATTTCGGACGATCGCGGGCCCGTTCTGGTCAAGATCGAATATCGCATCGATCCGAAGGACCGAACGCGCTTTTTGCGAGCGCTCGACGAGCTCGGCGAGGAGCGCAGGCGCGACGGCGCATTCGCCTGGGGATGCTTCGAAGACATGAGTGAATTCGGGCGGTTCGAGGAGGGCTACCTGATCGAGTCCTGGCTCGAGCTCATGCATTTGCGCGAGCGCGTCACCAACGAATACCGGATCCTCGAGGACGAGATCAGGGAGATGCTGATTCAGCCGCCGCACATCGAGTTTCTCGTCGCGGCCGAGCGCGAGCCATTGCGCCGCCGCCGGCGCGTCGCGGCGGTCAGAGCGTGACGCGTTGCGCGTTCTGGTTGTTTACGCCCACCCGCTCGAAACGAGTTACCCTTTCGACCCCGGCCGAGCGCGCCGCATTTCTCAGGCGCGTGACGCGAGCCTTCCGCGCCTGGTAGGCGCTCACGGCGGCATCTCCGCCGCGTCAAGATGGACCGCCGCCGCCGCTTCGCGGCGTTCGACGTCAAAGCCCGCCGATATCCGGTAGTCGCCGCCGCGAATTCGCCACCGCCGGGCGCTCTCGTCGAAAGTCGCGAGCATGCGCGGATCGACTGAAGCGCTCACCTCACGCTCCTCACCCGGCGCGAGATCAACTCTGCTCCAGCCCGCGAGCCGCAGCGGAATATTCGCGCCCGCTGGCCCCGACACGTAAAACTCTGGAATGGCGACGCCGGCCCTCGCGCCGGAATTCCAGACGGTCGCGCGGACGGTGACCCGTGCGCCATCGGCGCTCGCGCTTAGCGACCGCAGGCCAAAGGTCGTGTACGAAAGCCCGAAGCCGAAGGGAAAGAGCGGTCGCTCGCCGCGGTCGAAATACCACTTGTAGCCCACTTCGGCGCCCTCGCCGTATTGCGCGACGAAGGTCCGATCATAATGGCCGCCTCGTCCGACCGGGCCGATCGGCGCTCCCGTCGGGTCGCCCTGCATCGTCGGGTGCGGCAGCTGCGCTTCGCTCCGGGGGAACGTGAGCGGCAACCGTCCTGAAGGATTCACGGCGCCGGACAGGATCTCGGCGATCGCCTCGCCGCCCTTCTGGCCAGGATACCAGGCTTCGACAACGGCGGCGGTCTCATCGAGCCAGGGCGTCACAACGGGCCCGCCGGTCTCGAGCACGACCACAATATGCGGGTTGGCGCGGGCGACCGTATCGATGAGTGTGTCCTGGCCGAACGGGAGGCTGAGGCTCGCCGCGTCGACGCCTTCCGTCCGCCACTGGTCGGCGAAGAGGATCACCGCGTCCGCCAGTCTGGCGGCGTTGGCCGCCCTTCCCGCGAACCGGCCGTCGTCGTAGTCGACGCGGGCGTGAGGAAATTGTCGGCGGATCGCGTCGAGCGGCGAAGACGGGTCGAAGATCATCGCGCGATTCCTGCCGATCGGCTCCAAGAAGGCGATTCCGCCGCGCGGGATGACCTGAGACGATCCGCCGCCGGAAGGGACGCCACGATCGGCGTGGGCGCCGACGACGAGAAGACGCCGCACATTCGCCGGCAGCGGCAACAGGCCTTGATTCTTGAGGAGGACCGCTCCCTCACGCTCGATGGCGAGCGCCGTCTCGTCGCTGATGGCGAAGTCAGGGGGATCGGATGCAACCTCTTCCGCAAGGCCTTGCGCGAAGATCGAGGTCAGGATCCGGCGCGCCATGTCGTCGAGCCTTGCCTGTTGGACTTTCCCGTCGGCAACCGCCGGCCCGATACTGTCGAAGAAATTCTGCGTGTCGAGTTCGTCCCCCGATTCCTGGTCGAGCCCCGCCATCGCAGAACGAGCCGTCGAATGGACCGCGCCCCAGTCGGACATCACGAAGCCGGGATAGCGCCAGTCGCCTTTCAGCACCTGGTTCAACAGCCAGTCGTTCTCGCAGGAATAGACCCCATTGACCTGGTTATAGGCGCACATGACAGCTCCCGGGCGGCCCTGCTCAATGCCGATCTCGAACGCTAGTAGATCCGACTCCCGCGCGGCCGCGCGGTCGATCCGCGCGTCGAGCACGACGCGATCCGTCTCCTGATTGTTGAGGGCGAAATGCTTGATCGTTGAAATGACGTGCCGGCTTTGGGCGCCGTCGATCGCGGCGCCGGCCATGAGCCCCGTCAGCAGCGGGTCCTCGGAAAAATATTCGAAATCACGGCCGCCCCGCGGGTCGCGAATGAGATTGGCCGCGCCTCCGAGCAGCACGTTGAAGCCTTTCGCTCGCGCTTCCGACGCGACCGCCGCGCCCTGCCGCCGCGCAATGCCCGGATCCCAAGTCGAGGCGAGCGCCAGATCGGACGGTATCGCCGTCGCTTTGTCGCCCGGACGAATGTTTCCCGGATTCGCAATGCCCAGTTCGGCGTCGGTCTCTTGCAGCGCGGGTATTCCGAGCCGCGGGATTCCGGCGACATAACCTGCCGATCCCACCGATCCTTGTGGTTTGGATCTCCCGCCCCACGGCGCGCCCAGCACGCCGCGGACAAGCGACGACTTCTCGGCCTGGCTCATGCGGCCGAGCACGGCTACCGCGCGCTGCTGAGCCGTTCCCGGTTGCTCTCCCTGTTCCCCCTCGGCCGCGGCCGCCAACACAAGACCGGCGACCATCGCGACGAGCCGGACCGGGAAGGCCATTGGTCAGTCGAGCGGCCGCCAGCTCACAGGCGTTCCGATAGAGGTCGTTTTGCCCTCGCCAACCTGAATCACCATCGCCTGAAGGAAGTCAGGCGCGAGGAATCGCGCGCACGCCTGGCCGTCGGCGACGAGCGCGAGCATGGCGACGCCGCCTGCGGTCGCCATTACGGCGTGATCGCCGGGCGGCAGGGTCCGCGAAACTGGCGGAAGCGCCACGTAGAAAGCGCGCACGAACTGGAACTGGTCGCGCGACAGATCCTTCACCGTCGACACCGATGCGAAGGCGGAGACCGGAACGCACTCCGGCGCTCCCTCATTGATCCACTTGTCGAATACGCCGGCGTCCTGCGCACGCGCGCCGATCCCGGCAAGCAGCGCGGTCGACAGGGCCGCGCCGAACCAAATCGCTTTCATCGCGCCCTCCTATTCGGGCGGCGCCGGACGCAAAGCGCTACGGCACCTCGGCCAATGCGGCGGAGTCCAGACTGCAACACCGCATCGATTCTGATCCAAAACGACTGCGCCAGCGGAGCGCCCACGCCTGGTCCCGGTTGATCATCGATCTCGCCTAACCAACGCGCGCCGAAGCCGTTCGTTCCGTCCTTTAAACAACGCCGCGGAACAGGAGTACGCGGACTTCACGCAGTCGCGCGTCGTACAGCTCTACCGCCTCATAGACGCGCTCGCTTGGCGTGCGCCCGACAAGGCGGCGCCGCCCGATTGGGCGGCACCAGACTGCGGACAGGTCGCGGAAATCATGGACCGCAGACGCTTGTGTACCTTCCGTTGAAGTCGTGAATGACGCCGCATGGGGCGTGCGCCTGGGTCGCATAGGCCGGACCGCCGACCATGCCCGCGCCGAGGGCGCCGAAGCCGCCCAAGACGGCGCCGACCGGAGCGAACGGACCGCCGTAGCCAGGCGCGTACCCTTGAGTCTGGGCCCAATAGTCATTCGTGTAGGGCGTCGGCGTATGCTGATCGCCGGGGTTGCCCGCCACTTGCGCGGCGACCGGGGTCGCCGCGAGCACGGCGGCGACTGCCGCCGTCGACAGGAAGGAAGTAAACAGGTGTCTCATGGTGTACTCCGATAGTTTTGGACCGCAAACGATTGGGCTCGCGCGCGGGTTCCAGCAGATTGTCTAAATTGAGGACACATTGGCCTCCCGATCAGAACGCCTCTCTCTCAAGAGAAGGCGCGTTTGGAGGCTGGACAGCGTTGATATGGCACAGTATCGCGGCCGCGGGGCCGCAATTTGAAGGCAATCCTGAGGCGCGCCGTTCACAAACGAGTGAGGAAATAAGGGGATTCCAACGGCGTTCCTTTGGTGTTTGGGGCCTAAGCCGGAAGACTTGCGACGAATACCGCAATTCTGCGTCGCTTGCCTCGGAAGTCGCCGTTCCTTAGCAATGGAGCCTATTGCGGCGCCTGC
>Ga0209040_10001338_pt1 | contig 19443 bp, 26 predicted proteins | sample BogFormECP12_OM3_FD_188240 | JGI IMG/M metagenome (GOLD analysis project Ga0209040, IMG submission 188240) | Bog forest soil microbial communities from Calvert Island, British Columbia, Canada - ECP12_OM3 (SPAdes) (version 2) | ecosystem: Environmental > Aquatic > Freshwater > Wetlands > Bog ...
AGTGCCCCGATAAGTCGTTGATCGGCAAGAGCTTTGGCGCAATCGCCGACGAGCGCGGACTGCACCCGCTCGACGCGTTCCTCGACGTGCTCGTCGAAAACGGTGAGCGCAACGTCAGGTGGACAACCACCGTCGGCAACCACCGGCCCAAGCAGCTCAACAAACTCGCCGCCGACCCGAGCATCCACATGGGCTTCTCCGATGCCGGCGCACACCTGCGCAACATGGCCTTCTACAACTTCGGCCTGCGGTTGCTCAAGCGTGCGCGGGATGCCCACCGGGCCGGTTCGCCGTTCCTGCCCATGGAAACCGCGGTGCATCGGCTGACCGGCGAGCTGGCGGAATGGTTTGGTATCGATGCCGGCACGCTGCGCGAGGGCGACCGCGCGGACTTCGTGGTGATCGACCCGGCCGGCCTCGACCAATCGGTGGACGGCTACCACGAGGAAGAGGTTGCCTTCTACGGCGGCTTGCGGCGCATGGTCAACCGCAACGACGCGGCCGTGGTCGCGACGGGTGTGGGCGGTGCCGTCGTGTTCCGCGACGGTCAATTCCGCGATGGCTATGGGAAAACGGTGAAATCAGGCCGGTACCTACGGGCAGGTGTGCGGCACGATGCTGCGTTGCCGCAGTCCGCCGCCGTGAGTGTCGGCGCCTGACGTGGCCAGGACCCAGCAGCAACGCCGCGAAGAAACCGTCGGCCGGCTTCTTGATGCCTGCATCGACACCATCATCGAGGTCGGATACGCCCGGGCATCGGCTGCCGTGATCACCAAGCGCGCGGGGGTGTCCGTCGGCGCCCTGTTCCGTCACTTCGAAACGATGGGCGATTTCATGGCGGCCACAGCATCCGAGGTGTTGCGTCGCCAGCTCGAGTGGATCACCAAGCAGGTCGCCGAAATACCGCCCGAGGCGCCGGGGCTGGAAACCGTGCTGGCGATTCTGCGGGACATCACCAGCGGTCCCAGGAACGCGGTGCTCTACGAACTGCTGATCGCGGCGCGTACGGACGCGAAGCTCAAGGCCACTCTGCAAGACGAGCTCGGGGACTACGCGGACAAGATCATCGAGGCCGCGCGGACGCTGCCGGGCGCGGAGCAGTTCCCGCAGGACAAGTTCCCGGTCATCGTCGGGTTGCTGGCGAACGTCTTCGACGGCGCGGCCGTGGTGCAGGGAATTGTGCCGGTGCCGGAACTCGACGAACACCGGATCCCGATGCTGATGGAGCTGCTGACCAAGGCCTTTCAGGGCGAGCGGTACTAAAGTGAGCCGATGCTGGCCTGCGGGTTGAGGGCGAAACCCCAGTCGAACAGGCTCGCGGCCTGATCCCAGTATGTCGGTCCGCCCTGTTTCACCAGCCCGTACATCATGGCGATCACCAGCCGGCGGCCGCCGCGGGCGGCGGCGCCGACGAACGTCTTGCGGGCGGCGTTGGTGAAGCCCGTCTTGCCGCCGATCGCGCCGGGATACCGCTGCAGCAGCTCGTCCTGGTTGACGATCGCTTCCTCGCCCCCATCACCTGGGCCGCCGGGGAACATCGCCGACGGCTCGGCCGTGATGTGCGCGAACATAGGGTTGCCCATCGCGGCCCGGAAGATGACAGCCAAGTCGTGAGCCGTCGAGGCGCCGGAGCCGCCGGGACCGTCCAGGCCCGACGGAGTGGCCGCGTGGGTATTCGGCGCCCCCAGGGCCGCGGCCTTCGCGTTCATCTTGGCCACGGTGACGTCTGGGCCCCCCAGCATGTGTGCCAGCGTGTTCGCGGCGTCGTTACCCGAAACCAGCAGCAGGCCGTCGAGCAGTTGGCGCGCGGTATAGGCGCGGAAAGGTTTGATACCAACGCAGTTGCACTCGACCTGGGTGTCTGGGACATCGGCGATGACGGTGGAGTTCAGGTCCAGCTCGTCGAGGGCCACCAGCGCCAACAGCACCTTGATGGTGCTTGCCGGTGGATGGGCCACATCCTGGTCGCGACCGGCCAACACCTGACCGCTGTCCAGATCGGCCACGATCCAGGTCTGCGCCGGGCCGTCGGGGATCGGCACAGAGCCGACCGGCTGGATGTCGGCGTCGGCCCAGGAAGTGGAGGCGGTGACTGCGCTTAAGGTGGCGCCGCAGCCGCCGACCGAAAGCAGCGCTGCGACGGTGGCCATGAGCTTTCGCATGGGCGCACAGTCTAACTTCCAGGCCTGGCAGACGCCTATTTTCGCCGCTGACCTGGGCTATCCCCGGTGGAAGCTTCGCTCAGGGTCTTACTGCGCGAGCTCGGCGATGAAGGCGGCAACTGAGCGTATTGCCCCGTCGCGCCGGTCGCCAGGACTTTCATTCGCGCGGCTCCGCCCGACCGACAGGCGTGAGCGCGACCACGGGGATGGTCCGCGAAGTCTTGCGCTCGTACTCAGCGAATCCCGGATACCGCTTGGCCTGCAGCGCATACTTCTCGTCCCGTTCGGCCCCCTGCAGCTCTGTGGCATGCACGTCGACGACGTTGTCGCCGACTTCCATGCGGGCGTCGGGGTTGGCCTTGAGGTTCCAGTACCAGGCGGGGTTATCGTCGGCACCGGCCTTCGAGGCGAACACAAGGTACCGGTCGCTGTCGGCCAGATACATCATGATGTTGGTGCGCGGCTTACCGCTGCGTGCACCGACAGTGTGCAGGATGACCAGCGGTGCACCGTCGAACTGGCCAGCAACGCGACCGTGATTGGCGCGGAACTCGGCGATATTGCGCTCGTTGAAGTCGTTTTCGTCGCTCATTGAGATTTCCTCACATCGACTTGGGTCCACTACCGGTCATGTAACCGGTTGCACGATCGCCAAACCCGCCCGGCGATCGTGTTCAATCGATCTCATGCTGAGCCTGGATGAGATCTCGGACCGGTTGGAAATCCAGCAGCTGTTGGTGGACTATTCCACCGCGATTGACCAGCGCCGATTCGATGACCTGGACAAGGTGTTCACACCCGACGCCTACATCGACCTCTAGGCTGATAAAGGAATCTGTTCACGTCACAGCTCCACCTGCGCTGGGACTGGAAGGGTAACTACGCCTGCGACCGAGTCCATTCGAGTATTTACCCGCACGACCATCGTTCGACCCACCGTCGACGCCGTCAACTGCACGGATCGGCTGTCAGGGCTTCATGGATCGGACTAACCTGCGTAAAGGTGGCGACTCTTGACCGCCCGTGGACGTGGGATCGAAAACCCGCGCGTGTCAAGCGGTCGACGGGCTGGCGGGCGACCGTCTTGACGGCTTCACCCACGCCAGCCACCGGCCCTGAGCCGGAGGTTGGAGGAGGTGCTCAGTGGCGATGACGAGGGAGGGACAGCGAGTTCTGCGCACGCTCGTCTTGCGCCCAACTCCTCCACCCATCGCGATCGGGATCGTGTTCGCCATCGTGGCCATCGCCCTCGAGACGCTGGTGGTGCGTCTTCTGGAGCTGAAGGCACCCGGTGAGGCCTTCGAACCGGTCTATTTGTTCGGCGTCGTGGTGGTATCGGCTGTGTGGGCGTTGGGGCTTGCGGTCGCCACCTCGCTGGCGAGCGCCCTCGTCCTTGCCTACTTGCGGGCCACCACTGCTGGGTACTTCTCGCCGTTCGACGTTGAGAACGGCGTGATCGTCGTCATCTTCCTTCTGGTGGCGCTGTTCATCAGCCTCATCGCCGGATTAGCCCGAGGGTACGCGGCGCAGGCCGACCAGCGTCGGCGCGACGCCGAGGAGGCTGCGGCCATGCTCCAGGAAAGCCGGGACAGGACCACCGTGCTGGCCAAGCAACAGGAGGCGTTGCGGCGGGTGGCGACCCTGGTGGCGCGCGGAGTGAGCCCGTCGCAGGTGTTCGCGGCAGTCGCCGAGGAGATGGCCCGCTGCCTGGATGTGCAAATGGCGCACGGTCTTCGCTACGAACCCGACTCTGCGGCCATCGTGGTGGCCTCCTACTCGCAAGCGGGAGCGCAAGCCATGCCGGTGGGCGAGCGGCTGACACTGGAGGGCGACAACATCGCCGCGACGGTGTTAACCACCGGGGGCACCGCCCGAATGGACACCTTTGAGGGGGCCGCCGGTTCGCTGGCCGCACGGGTTCGTGAGCTGGGCATGCGGTCAGGGGTGGGTGCCCCGATCATCGTGGATGAGCACGTGTGGGGGTTATTGTCGTGGGCTCGTCGGAACCGGAGCCGCTGCCACGCGACACCGAGGAACGCATCGGCGACTGCGCTGAGCTGGTCGCCACCGCGCTGGCCAACGCCGCCACCCGTGCGGAGTTGATCGCCTCACGCGCCCGCATCGTCGCGGCCGCTGATGACGCCCGCCGCCGTCTGGAGCGCGATCTGCACGACGGTGCCCAACAACGGCTGGTCTCCTTAGAGCTGCAGGCGCGCATGGCTGAGGGTTTGGTGCTCCCAAACCAAACCGACCTCCAAAAGCAGCTGTCTAACCTCGCCTGCGGTTTGGCCGGCGTCTCGACAGAGCTGCAGGAGATCTCGCGTGGGATTCACCCGGCGATCCTGTCCGAGGGTGGACTGGGTCCAGCGTTGAAGTCGCTGGCCCGCCGGTCGGCGGTTCCGGTCAGCTTCCAGGTGACGATTGAGCGGCGACTGTCCGACGCTGTGGAGATCGCGGCCTACTATGTGGTGGCCGAGGCGCTGACCAACGCGGTCAAGCACGCCCAAGCCTCGCAGGTAAACGTGCGCGCCGAAATTGCGGACGATACCCTGCGCCTGTCGATTCGAGACGACGGAATCGGCGGAGCCGACTTCGGTAAAGGGTCCGGCCTCATCGGCCTCAAAGACCGCGTCGAGTCGCTCGGAGGCCAGCTGAAGGTCACCAGTCAGCCGGGAAGCGGGACGTCGTTGGACATCGCCATCCGACTCGACAACGACGTGGAGTAAGCCCGCACGGCTCGCGAGCCTCTCGGGAACCAAATCGTCGCAAAGCGCCCAACCAATTCCTGGTCAGCTCTCTATCCCTCCTGGGGACGCCTCGTGCGGCGCGAAAAGCGGGGCCGGCTCGTCTCGGCGACGTTGAGTGTGCGGTTTCGTACATGACACGCCGTAGGGGTGTACAAAACCGCACAGTCGCGGCGAGCGCCTGGCCGGCGTCCATGTCAGACGTGCCGGTGAGCCTAGTGGGGGCCGCCGATCGTGTTCAATTCGTGTTCAATCGATCTCATGCTGAGCCTGGAAGAGATCTCGGACCGGTTGGAAATCCAGCAGTTGTTGGTGGACTATTCCACCGCGATTGACCAGCGCCGATTCGATGACCTGGACAAGGTGTTCACACCCGACGCCTACATCGACTACCGGGCGCTGGGCGGCATCGACGGCCGGTATCCCGAAGTGAAGCAGTGGCTGTCGCAGGTGCTGCCGAACTTCCCGGTGTATGCCCATATGCTCGGCAACTTCTCGGTCCGCGTAAACGGAGACACCGCGTCGTCGCGGGTGATCTGTTTCAACCCGATGGTGCTCGGCGGCGATAAGGGCCAGGTGCTGTTCTGCGGCCTGTGGTACGACGACGAGTTCGTCCGCACCCCCGAGGGTTGGCGGATGACCCGCCGGGTCGAATCCAAGGTCTTCCAGAAGGTGATGTGAAGCGCCAGGTAGGCGCATTTCTGCCAGAGGACCCGGTTCTGGCACAATAGGCGGCTGTCCGCCGTGCGACCCACCTGAGGGTGCTTGCACGGCTGGTCACACACGCGAGGCAAAACCGGATCCGGGCATCCCGCCCAGGTTGCTGAATTGCAGCGTGACACACACAGGAGAAATCGCGTAACCATGGCTGTGAAGATCAAGCTCACTCGGCTTGGCAAAATCCGCAATCCCCAGTACCGCATCGCTGTCGCCGACGCGCGCACGCGGCGCGACGGCCGCTCAATCGAGGTCATCGGCCGGTATCACCCGAAGGAAGAGCCGAGCCTGATCGAGATCAACTCCGAACGTGCCCAGTATTGGCTTTCTGTTGGTGCTCAGCCCACCGAACCTGTCCTCAAACTGTTGAAGATCACCGGCGACTGGCAGAAGTTCAAAGGCCTGCCGGGCGCCGAGGGCCGGCTGAAGGTCGCCCCGGCCAAGCCCACCAAGCTGGAGTTGTTCAACGCCGCGTTGGCTGCCGCCGAGGGCGCTCCGACCACCGAGGCCGCACGACCGAAGAAGAAGGCGCCGGCCAAGAAAGCCGCTAAGGCCGCCGCGTCCGGTCCTGAAGCCAGTCCGGATGCCGCCACTGAGGCGGGTGCTGAAGCCGGTCCGGAAGCCGCCACTGAGGCGGGTGCTGACGCCGACACTGCGGCCGGCAGCGAAGCCGCTACGGCGGACGCGCCGGCCGAGAGCGGCGACCAGCCTGAGCCGACGACCGAAAGCTGACCGGCGCAATGAGTACGGTCGTCGTGGACGCTGTTGAGCATTTGGTCCGGGGAATCGTCGACAACCCCGACGAAGTCCGGGTGGACCTGGTAACCAGTCGGCGTGGGCGGACTGTTGAAGTGCATGTACATCCCGACGACCTGGGCAAGGTGATCGGTCGCGGGGGACGCACCGCGACCGCGCTGCGCACATTGGTCGCCGGCATCGGTGGTCGCGGTATCCGCGTCGACGTGGTGGACACCGACCAGTAGCGGAGCGCGGGCTGATGGAACTCCCTTGGAGTTGACAGTCGGGCGCGTCGTGAAAGCGCACGGCATCAGCGGCGAGGTGATCGTCGAGATCCGCACCGACGATCCCGCTGCCCGGTTCGCGCCGGGTAGTACGTTGCACGCCAGGGGCCCTCGTGATGACGTTGAGCGCACCTATGTCGTCGCTGACGCGCGTGAGCACGGTGGGCGTCTGCTCGTGCGATTGGATGGAATCGCCGACCGTGACGCCGCTGACGCGTTGCGGGGCAGTTTGTTCGTCGTCGACTCCGAGGACCTGCCGCCGATCGATGAGCCGGACACCTACTACGACCACCAGCTGGAAGGCCTTCAGGTCCGGACGACCGCGGGACAGGACGTCGGCGTGGTCGTCGAAGTGCTGCACACCGCGGCCGGTGAGTTGTTGGCGGTGCGCCGCCGCGCCGAGCACGGCAGCGACGTGGGTGATGTATTGGTGCCGTTCGTCAGCGCCATCGTCACGTCGGTGTCGCTGGATGAGGGCGTGGAAATCGATCCGCCCGAGGGTCTACTGGATCTGGGGTAGCCGTGCGTATTGACGTCATCACGATTTTCCCGGCCTACCTGGACCCGCTGCGACAATCGTTGCCGGGCAAGGCGATTGACTCGGGCCTGGTCGACCTGCGGGTGCACGACCTGCGACGGTGGACGCATGACGTGCACCACTCGGTGGACGACGCGCCGTACGGCGGCAGCCCGGGGATGGTGATGAGGGCACCGGTGTGGGGCGACGCGCTGGATGAAATCTGTTCCGGCCAGACATTGTTGATCGTTCCTACCCCCGCCGGTGCGCTATTCACCCAGGCCACCGCGCAGAGTTGGAGCACCGAGTCGCACCTGGTGTTCGCCTGCGGCCGATACGAGGGCATCGACCAGCGGGTGATCGACGATGCCGCTCGACGGATGCGGGTCGAAGAGGTCTCGATCGGTGATTATGTGCTGCCGGGTGGAGAGTCGGCGGCCGTGGTGATGATCGAGGCCGTCCTGCGCCTAATGGCTGGAGTCCTCGGCAACCCCGCATCGCTCCGCGATGATTCACACTCGCCTGGCCTGGACGGGCTTTTGGAGGGGCCGAGCTATACGCGGCCGCCGAGCTGGCGTGGCCTCGACGTCCCAGACGTCCTGCTGTCCGGTGACCACGCTCGAATTGCCGCCTGGCGTCGGCAGGTCTCGTTGCGGCGCACCCGTGAACGCCGACCCGACCTAACTCCTCCCGGCGACGATGCCGACCCGGATTAGCGGGTCAGATCCGGCCGCCCGGAAATATCGTCTTCACGGCCCGGGTGATCGTCTCCCGGGCGGTGGCGTCATCAGAGGGCTGAAGCGACTCGATCACCATGATGTAGCGCCGATCCGCGCCAACCACCCCGGTGGAGAGATGCATCCAGTCGGTGCCGATACAGCACATCCAGCCCTGCTTGACTGCCACCGGTTCGGCGTACAGACCGTCCGGGATGCCGAATCGCTGCGGGTAGCCGTCCATTCCGGTAGGGGTGGACCGGGCCAGATCGTTGATGATCGTCCTGGCCCGCTCTGGCGGTAGTCCACCGGACCCGCTGAGCAGCATGTCGTAGTAGCGGACCAAGTCGCCGGCCGTGCTGAGCGTGTTCCACCAGCGCCCATCGCTGGGCGGCGTAGTTGACATCAGTCCGTAGCGGTTTGCGACCTGGCTGATGGTGGCCGCTCCGCCGCCCTGACCCCAGAATTTCTCAGCCGCGCCATCGTCGGATGACTGCAGCATGACGTCCAACGCCTGGCGGTCCTCCGGGGCAAGCGCGACCTTCCCTTCGGATTCCTTCAGCAGCAAATCGTCGGCGATGAAGAGCTTGGCCACCGACGCGATGCCGGGGATCTGTGAGTTGCCATTGGAGACCAGGTGGTGGGTAGTGCGATCGAGGATGGCGACCGAGAGGGTGGCGCCAGCGACACCGGCCTCGTCGGTCGCGTGCTGGACGCGTGCCTGCAGTCCGCCGAACTCGGCGTCCGGCAGTGCCGCCGGCGCCCTCGGTGGCGTACTGCCCTGCAGCAGCATTTCGGCCACCTTCGGTCGGAGCTGGAACGAATGGCGATCGGGCGCGCTGTGTGCCGGCTTGGGGTATGCCGTTGCCTCTACAATCGCCTCGTCGCACCCGGCCAGCACCAGCGTCACCGCCGCCATGGCGGTGAGCAGCGTGTGCGGCCGTGCGCGCATTCGTTGCTCTCCTCTTGGTCCTCTGGCATCCCTCCGGCGTCCCGGAAACGTGCGTGTTGAGCGGCCGCATCGCCATCTGCCCCGGGTGTCACGCTGAGGTTCGGGTTCGACTGGCGGTACTGATCCCAGTCATATGTACCATTCACCAGCAGATTTGGGCTGTCACGAACCGCCCGATTTCATGTGATTTTCACAGCAAGCGCACTGTCTGGCACAATTGACCAGTTGTCTCGAGCCCTTGTCGGCGCCCCGCCTGCTGCGAGATACGCCCCAGAAGCCCGAACCCATCGGCTCGGCGATGCCACACACCCGCGTGTGGGCAGCTGCCGAAAGCCGCGACCCCGAGGAAGTGTCTTCGCAAATGAACAGGCTGGACTTTGTCGACCAGGCGTCGCTGCGCGACGACATCCCGGCCTTCAGCCCGGGCGACACCATCAACGTGCACGTCAAGGTGATCGAGGGCGCCAAGGAGCGTATCCAGGTGTTCAAGGGCGTGGTGATCCGCAGGCAGGGCGGAGGTATCCGCGAGACGTTCACCGTGCGCAAGGAGAGCTACGGCGTCGGCGTTGAACGGACCTTTCCGGTGCATTCGCCGAACATCGACCACATCGAGGTAGTGACCCGTGGCGATGTCCGCCGCGCCAAGCTGTACTATCTGCGTGAACTTCGCGGCAAGAAGGCCAAGATCAAGGAAAAGCGCTGACCGCGCACGCGTCAGCGCAGTCCATGGTTCACAAGCGCACAGATTGTGCTGGCTAGTCTGATCTCGTGACCGAAACCACGGACTCGTCATCTGAGCCCCAGCCCGACGGTCAGTCGGAGCCGAAGGTCTCTACCCGCGACCCTGACAGCCAACGAGAGGCCCCCGAAACAGCCACCGCGGCAGCCACCGAGCAGGCCCCAGATGCGCCCGAAGAGGGCGAGCCGGAGCCCAAGAAGAAGTCGGCGCTGCGGGAACTCGCGATCCTGGCCGCTATCGCGGTGGTGCTCTACTACGTCATGTTGACGTTCGTGGCACGTCCCTACCTGATTCCGTCGGAGTCCATGGAACCCACGCTGCACGGATGTGCTGGCTGCGTCGGCGACCGAATCATGGTGGACAAACTCACGTACCGCTTCGGTTCACCGCAGCCCGGTGACGTCATCGTCTTCAAGGGGCCGCCGACGTGGAACTACGGGTACAAGTCGATCCGCTCGCACAACCTTGCGCTGCGCTGGCTGCAGAACGCGCTGTCGTTCATCGGTTTCGTGCCTCCCGACGAGAATGACCTGGTCAAGCGGGTCATCGCCATCGGCGGGCAGACGGTGCAGTGCCGGGCCGACACCGGCTTGACCGTCAACGGCAAGCCGCTCAAGGAGCCATACCTGGATCCGGCCACGATGATGGCCGACCCGTCGGTGTATCCGTGCCTGGGCAGCGAGTTCGGGCCGGTCAGCGTGCCGCAGGGGAGGCTGTGGGTGATGGGCGACAACCGGACGCACTCGGCGGACTCGCGCGCCCACTGCACCAGCATCCCGGCCGATGCGCTCAAGGGGATCTTGTGCACCGGTGATCCGAACTCAGGAACCGTGCCGGTGGGCAATGTCATCGGTAAGGCGAGGTTCATCGTGTGGCCGCCGTCGCGATGGGGTGGTGTGGGTTCGGTGAACCCCCAGCAGGTTCAGTAGCCATGGCCACGACGTGGCCGCCGCGGACGGTAATCCGTAAGTCCTCCGGGTTGCGCACCCTGGAGTCCGCGCTGCACCGCAGCGGTTTGGGACCGGTGGCCGGGGTGGACGAGGTGGGTCGCGGTGCCTGCGCGGGCCCATTGGTGGTGGCGGCGTGCGTGCTCGGGCCAGGGCGGCTGGAAAGCCTTGCCGCCCTTGATGATTCGAAAAAGCTCGCAGAGAAGACACGGGAGAAGTTGTTCCCGTTGATCTGCCGCTACGCGCTGGCCTATCACGTGGTGTTCATCCCGTCGGTCGAGGTCGACCGCCGCGGCGTGCACGTAGCCAATATCGAGGGCATGCGGCGCGCGGTGGCCGGCCTGCCGGTGCGGCCCGGCTATGTGCTCAGCGACGGTTTTCGGGTACCCGGCCTGCCGATGCCCTCGCTGCCGGTGGTCGGCGGGGACGCGGCGGCCGCCTGTATCGCCGCGGCCAGCGTGCTGGCGAAAGTGAGCCGGGACCGGTTCATGGTCGCGCTGGACGCCGACCACCCCGGCTACGGCTTCGCCGAACACAAGGGGTACAGCACGCCCGCGCACAGCGCGGCGTTGACCCGGCTGGGTCCCTGCTCCGAGCACCGCCATTCGTTCATCAATGTCCGGCGCGTAGCGAACGGGGCGAACGCCCGGGTGGTGGTCGAGTGCAAACCGGACCCTCCGGCCGAGCGGGAGGGATATTGGTGAGGAAAGATGGGACCAGGGTTCCCACCCGGCGACGACACGGGCCGACAGCGGTCCGACAGGCAAGCCGGGCAAGTTGGCAGGGAGAAGGACGTCTGAGCAGATGAGTGCCGAAGATCTCGAAAAGTATGAAACCGAGATGGAGCTCTCGCTGTACCGCGAATACAAGGACATCGTCGGCCAGTTCAGCTACGTCGTGGAAACCGAGCGCCGCTTCTATCTGGCGAACAGTGTGGAGATGTTGCCACGTAACGCCGACGGCGAGGTCTACTTCGAGCTGCGACTGTCCGACGCCTGGGTGTGGGACATGTACCGGCCGGCCCGGTTCGTCAAGCAGGTCCGGGTGGTCACCTTCAAAGACGTCAACATCGAGGAAGTCGAGAAGCCTGAGCTGCGGCTGCCGGAATAGGCCCCGAGTCGCCGGAGCTAGGCGTCCCGCGCAGGCTGATCCTGGTCCGCCGGCAGCTGGCCGCGGCGTTCGATGATCTGGCGCGCCACGTCAGCCAGCTTGATGTTGAGGCTCTGGGAGTGGCGCCGCAGCAGGTCGAACGCCTCCTGCTCGGTCAAGTCGTTCAACAGCATCAGCATTCCGACCGCCTTGCCGATTTCGCGGTTGCTGAGCAAGCCTCGTCGCAGGCTGGCCGCATCTTCTCCCTTTGCGATGGCATTGATGGCCACGCTGGCGAACGATGCGAGCACCGCCGCTCGTCCGGCGGACTCGGCGTCGAACAGGTTGGGGCTGTCGCTGAATAGGTTGAGCGCGGCGCCCTTGCGTTTGTCGACCAGTAGCCGAAAGCCCATGGCGCCGCGCACCGGCGTCTCGGCGAGCAGGCCGGCCGCGAATTTGGGCCACTGCGATGGCGTGGTCAGGTCCGTTTCGATCTGGGGTGTTTCCTCCTCGATGGCGTCGATGCACGGGCCGTCGCCGGAGCGCCGTTCGAGGTCGTCGATCCGCTGCGCGAGCCGGTCGCTCGCGCCCACGGTGACGTACCTATCGTTCTCGCGGACCAGCAGGCTGGCGTGGTCGCAGCCGGGTACGGTGAGAGTCGCCGCCACGCAGATGGCGGCGTACATCTCGGCGACGTCGGAGCCTTGATAGATGATCTCGGCGAGGGCTGCAAACACCGTCGAGGGGTCCGCTGCCGCCCCGCCAGATGGTGTCGCCCCTGAGCCGGCGTTCGGTTCGTCCGCCAAGTCTTTCCCTCACTATCTGGTGCTGCCCGGGTCCTTGGCCCCGCGTTTCAGACGGCCATAGATTATTCGGCTCACCTCCATGATCCTGCTCCCACCAGCCGACCTGTACACAGTTTCTTCCCTACCCTGCCTGATCCGGTGTTTGGCCGCCGGCACTTGCGGGGAAGTCACCTGAAATGGGAATTACAGTTGCCGTCACCGGACCGACCGGAGAGATCGGCGTCTCGGCGGTGACGGCGCTGGAGCGCGAACCCGTGGTGGAGAAGATCGTTGCGATGGCGCGACGGCCGTTTGATCGGCCGACGTGCGGGTGGGTGAAAACCACCTATCAGCAGGGTGACATCCTGGATCGCGACGCGGTCGACGCGTTGGTCGCACAGGCCGACGTGGTGATCCACCTGGCGTTCCAAATCATGGGGTCGCGCGAAGAGAGCGCGCGCGTCAACCTGCAGGGCACACGTAACGTGTTCGAGGCCGCGGTCGCCGCGCAGCGGCCACGCCGTCTGGTTTACACCTCGTCGGTGGCGGCATACGGCAATCATTCCGACAATCCCGTGCCGCTCACCGAGGACGTGCCGACGCGCGGATCCGCTGAGCATTATTACTCAGCGCAGAAGGCGGCGTGCGAGGCCGCGCTCGCCGACATCACCAAAGGTTCATCGCTGGACGTCTTCGTACTGCGGCCATGTATCGTCGCCGGGCCTGAGGCCCTCGCGTTGGCCGACGCGATGCCGTTTAAGCGGCTGCCCGGCCCGGTGCACGCCATGGGCAGAGCGGTGCGGGGGTTGAAGCCGGTCGTGCCGGATCCGGGTTTTCCGTTGCAGTTGGTTCACCACGACGACGTTGCGACCGCGATCGCGCTGGCGGCCACCGCTCCGGTGCCGCCCGGCGCATACAACATCGCCGGTAATGGCGAAGTGACGATCTCGGACGTGGCAAAGGCGCTGGGCGGCCGAGCGGTGCGGGTTCCTGCGACCGCTGCCTCGGCGGCGTCTGCGGCGATTTCCCGGTTGGCGTTCGTCCCTTCGGTGCTCGAATGGCTGCATGTGGCGCGGACGTCGGTGGTGATGGATACCAGAAAAGCGAAGCGAGAACTCGGCTGGCTTCCGACGCACTCGTCGGCGGAGACCTTGGCGGCGCTGGCCAAGCCGGTGTGAAAGCGCTAGGCGTGGCCGCACAATCGGCTTCCGGGCGGTCAGCCGCGAGCCAATGTAGTTTGAGTCCGTGAGGTTTCACCGTTCCGTCGCGTCTGGCCCTCTTCAGCGGGTCGCCGCCGACCACCACGAACACCAAGACACGTGAAATGATCCAGTGGGGCACGTAACTGCGCGCCGGCGAGCAAAACATCTCACCGCCGATCAAGCGATCACCCGATCGGAGACCTTGGCCGTCGAGGAGCCGCTGGAGATCCGCGTCAACGGGACCCCGGTCACGGTGACCATGCGCACGCCTGGCTCGGATATCGAACTCGCGCAAGGCTTTTTGCTCACCGAAGGGGTAATCGGGGGCCGCGAGGACGTGCTGACCATCCGCTACTGCGGCGGACGCGGTGATGACGGTGTCAACGCATACAACGTTCTCGACGTGACACTGGCGCCGGGCGTCAAACCGCCCGATCTCGATGTCACCCGTAACTTCTACACCACCTCGTCATGCGGGGTCTGCGGCAAGGCGTCGCTGGACGCGGTCCGGGTGATCAGCCGGTTTACGCCCGGGAGCGACCCCGCGACCGTCGCCGCGGCCACACTCAAGGCGATGCCCGGCCAACTTCGCAGCGCGCAAAAGGTTTTCGCCAGCACCGGCGGGTTACACGCCGCGGCGTTGTTCGGTGCAGACGGCACCATGCTCGCCGTGCGTGAAGACATCGGCCGGCACAATGCGGTCGACAAGGTGATCGGCTGGGCGCTGGAACACGACCGGATACCGCTGAGCGCGTCGGTGTTGCTGGTGAGCGGGCGGGCGTCCTTCGAGTTGACCCAAAAGGCACTGCTGGCCGGGATTCCGGTGCTGGCCGCCGTGTCAGCGCCATCGTCGCTTGCGGCCTCGCTGGCCGAGGAGTCCGGGATCACGCTTGTGGCGTTCCTGCGGGAGGACTCGATGAACGTCTACACCCGGGCGGACCGAATCACCCACTAGCGGGGACGCGACGTCGTTTGTTGAATAGCGCCTGACGTTGCGTTCCTCTGCGCCGTCGCTATCCGGTGCGAAGCATGTACAACGTATATATAGCCATGTACGGAGTATAGTTGGCGACATGGCGAAAAGGAGAAGCGGATCCGTGGCGCGCGAGCGGCTGAGTCGCGACACCATCGTGGACGGCGCCATCGCGCTGGCAGATGCGGAGGGCCTAGACGCTGTGACCATCCGGCGGCTCGCCCAGGATCACGCAGTCACCCCGATGGCGTTGTACTGGCATTTCAAGGACAAGGGCGAACTGCTGGATGGCATCGCCGAACGCCTATTTGCCGACGTTCGACTTCCGGCCCCGTCCCGTAAGCCCTGGCCCGAGCAATTGCGCTGCATCCTCGAAGCGCTATCGGACACGCTGCGGCCGCATCCCGAGGTGGCTGGCCTTGTCTCCGACCGCGTGCTGTCCTCTGAGGCCGGGCTCACGGTGGCTGAACGCACACTGGCGCTGCTGCGGCATGCGGGGCTTTCCGCCGAGCAGGCTGCTCAGGTGGGCGGGTACCTGCTCAACGCCGTCGCCATGCTCGTGACCAGCGAGCCGGGGCGAGAGTACGGTCCGAAGTCCGAGGCCCGTGATGACGCAATCCGCCGTAAGACCGCGTCGTTGAGCGGGCTGCCTCTTCGGCGTTATCCCAGCATCGTGTCCTCCGCCAGCGTGCTGGCCGCGTGCCCCAGTCCGGACGCCTACTTCAGCCTCGGGCTCGACATGCTGATCGCCGGCGTCACCGCCACCGCAGAACAAGGTTCTCCCGCGGCGAACCCGGCCTGACCTGGTAGGACGAACGATTCCGATCCCTGCGTTGACAACTGTACCGTGTATAGGGTTAACTATACGACGTACATGTACGGCATACAATCAACGCGAACGGTGGAAGTCAGATGAATGAGAACCTAACGGCAGTCCGGAGCGATGCGCTGTCCAAGCCACTTACCCTGCGCAGCGGCATCACTCTGGCGAACCGGCTCGCGAAGGCTGCGACCAGCGAGCATCTCGCAGACAGTCGGGGGGCACCGACCAACCAGCTCATCACGGCCTACCGGGCGTTGGCGCACTCCGGCGCCGGGTTGCTCATCAGCGGCAACGTCATGGTCGACGGTGCGGCGCTGGAAGCACCGCGCAACGTGGTCATCGAAGACGGGCGACACCGCACGCAACTGCGCCGGTGGGCCACGGTGACCGAGGGCACCGACGCCAAGTTCATCCTGCAGCTGTCTCACCCAGGGCGGCAGACGATGCGCGGCAACGTGCTGCCCGGGCGTCGACAGGACGTTGTCGGCCCATCCGAGGTGCCCCTTGCCGTGGGTGGCAACCGGCTCTTCCGAGCGCCCCGCGCCCTGTCCGACGCGGAGATCACCGCGATCATCGACCGGTTCGCCCGCGCCGCCCGGATCGCCGCCAACGCCGGCTTCCACGGGGTGCAGATCCACGCCGCGCACGGCTACCTGTTCAACCAGTTCCTGTCGCCGCTGGTCAATCAACGCACCGACCGCTGGGGCGGCTCGCTGGAGAACCGGATGCGACTGCTTATCGAGACGGTGCGAGAGATCCGGGCAACGACTCCCTCTCAGTTCCTGATCGCCGTCAAGCTGAATTCCGCCGATTTCCAGCGCGGCGGCTTCGACGCGGACGACTCGCTGACCGTCGCCCACGCATTGGAGAAGGAAGGCATCGACCTCCTGGAAATCTCCGGCGGCACCTACGAGAGCACCGCCATGGTCACCGGCATGCCACAGCGAGAATCGACCCGCGCACGCGAGGCGTACTTCCTCGAATTCGCGGAACGGTTCTCCCAAGAATTGTCGGTGCCGGTCATGCTGACTGGCGGATTCCGCACCAGGCAGGGCATGCAAGACGCATTGGACAGCAGTGCGGTCGACGTCGTCGGACTGGCACGCCCCATCACCTACGAGCCGGACCTGCCGCAACGCCTGCTGGACGGAACCGCGGAGAAGAGCCTGGTGACGCCGAAGACCCTCGGCCACAAGGCCGTCGACGACCTCCTCAACAGCGCCTGGCACCAGCAGCAGATCGCCCGGATGGGCCGTGGCAGGGCCGTGCGTCCCCGACGAACCCCCGCGATCGCCCTCGTGATCGCCCTCATCACCACCAGCCGGGACCTCCTAGTTCCGTGGCTGGCGCCGAGCTGACCTCAGATTTCCCCCGACCCAGCGCTGCGGCGACCCGCCCGCACGCTGAACAGACTCCAAAGGAGAACGCCATGGACCTACAACTCACCGACAAGGTCGTTGTCGTGACCGGTGCCGCCTCAGGCATCGGGCAGGCGACCGCGCGCCTGCTCGCCGAAGAAGGAGCCATCGTCGTCGGTGTCGACCGCGATCCGATCGACACCGGTCTCGGCGCCCGCGGCACCGCCGTCCAAGCCGACCTCACCGACCCCGCCACACCCGACCGCGTGATCGCCACCGTGCTCGAACAGCACGGCCGGATCGACGCCCTCGTCAACAACGCGGGCGGACTGCAAGCCCGCACCAGCTTCCTCGACATCACCGAGGAGCAGTGGCTGGCCACCTTCAACCTCAACTTCCACGCCGCGCGCCGCATGAGCCGCGCCGCCGTGCCCGCCATGCTCGCCGGCGGCGGCGGCAGCCTCGTCCACCTCGGTAGCGACTCCGCGCGGCTGCCGGAAATCGGCAACCTCGACTACGCGGCGGCCAAACTTCCGCTGCTGGCGCTGTCCACCTCACTGGCCACCGAGTTCAGCCCCCAAGGCATCCGGTCGAACGTCGTGGTCCCCGGACCCACCCGCACCCCGCTCTACGACCGGCCGGGCGGCTTCGGCGACCAGGCCGCCGAGGTGTGGGGCACAGACAAGGAAAACCGCGATCACCCGCATGGTGACCGAAATCCGACCCCTGCTCACTCGCCGGATGGGCCAGCCCGACGACATCGCACAGGTCGTCGCCTACCTCGTCTCACCCCTGTCGCGCCAGGTCACCGCCGCGGAATGGAGCGTCGACGGCGGCGCGCAGCGCCACATCTGACTCCACCACCGCACGGGACCCGGCGGGCCATGCTGCGGTGCGCGCGAGCTGGGTCAAATCTTGCAAATCGAGGGCGCCCGGCGGTCAGCGACCGGCTACCGTTTGAGCTGGACGTGGCTGGTGACAGCGCTCTGCCGGTCGGTCAGGGACAGATAAGGAAACACCAATGCACAAGCCTTCGGTCCGCGTCGTTCGGCGTGACCAGCTCTCCGATGACACCCCGCAAACCCCGGGACTGCTCCGGGAGGTCGCGTTCGACAGCCGCAACCCCGACGCCAAGGTACTGAGCGCCTTCCTGAGCACGGTGCTACCCGGGGCGGCGACCGGTGCGCACCACCACGGCGATCAGGAGACAATCCTGTACGTGCTGGAAGGCACCGCCAGGTATCGGTGGGGTGATCGTCTGGAGAACGTCGCTGAGGCGGGTCCGGGAGACTTCGTTTTCATTCCGGCGCACACGGTGCATCAGGAGATCAATGCATCAACCGAGCGCCCGACCGTCTGGGTTGTCACCCGTTCGGACCCCGATCCGATCGTGGTCAACCTCCCGGAACTGGACAAGTTCGCCGAGCCGGCCGCCCGCAAGTACCCCCACCCCTGACTCCCGCCGGGCCCCCATCCGTCCCCGCGAGTGCCGTGGGTTTGATCGCTGTGCGGCGGGTTATGGGTCTGCGTATGAGCCGTAGGCGATGTCGCCCCAGATGTCGGCGCGTTTGGGCGACCAATCGAAGAGCCTGCGTGTGTTTTCTGAGGACAGGCGCTTGTTCAGCGACAGGCTGATACCCGATGCGGCCGTGGGCGGCGGCGTAAACGTGCCGCCGATGTCGCCGACCGTGCCGGCGGTGATGCCCATGTGAAATCCGTTTGCGTGCAAACGTACTCACGAGGCATATAGGTCTTCCAACGACCAATCCTGCTGATGTCTACACCAAACACGCTCGACCCACTATGCACGCCTACCCAGGCCGAGGATTTTGCGGGCGGCCGGCTCGGCGACCTGGGCGGTGCCGTTCATGGGCACGACGGGTCGATGACCGATCGGATCAGGCCCAGCGAGTTCCGATGCAGCTGTGCATAAGTGCGCGATTGGGGATAACCGGTCGTCGCGGCGGCAACGAGACGTTTGCCGCGGCGTGTCTTGTCGGGGCAGCCGTGCAGGTTGGCCGCATGACGACATTGACTCGGGTTCAGCTGGGAACGATGGGCGAGGCACTCGCCGTGGATCACCTGACGAGGATGGGGTTGCGGATCTTGCACCGCAACTGGCGTTGCCGCTATGGCGAGTTGGATGTGATCGCTTCCGACGAAGCCAGCCGCACGGTGGTGTTCGTCGAGGTCAAGACTCGTACCGGCGACGGATATGGTGGGCTGGCGCACGCGGTCACCCCGCGGAAGGTCCGGCGGCTGCGCCGGCTGGCCGGCTTATGGCTGGCCGGTCAGGACCAGCGTTGGGCGCTCGTGCGGATCGACGTGATCGGCGTGCGGATCGGGCGCCGCCGCACCCCGGAGATCACTCACCTGCAGGGAGTCTGCTGATGCCGCTGGGGCGCGCGTTCTCGGTCGCGGTCCGCGGATTGGACGGCGAGATCGTGGAAATCGAAGCCGACATCACCTCGGGGCTGCCGGGGGTGCACCTGGTGGGTCTGCCCGACGCCGCCCTACAGGAGTCCCGCGACCGGGTCCGTGCGGCGGTCACCAATTGCGGAAACAGCTGGCCCATGGCCCGGCTCACGCTCGCGCTGTCACCGGCGACGCTGCCCAAGATGGGGTCGGTCTACGACTGTGCCTTGGCCGCCGCGGTGTTGTCCGCCCAGCTGAAGAAGCCTTGGCACCGCCTGGAGA
>Ga0209040_10001339_pt1 | contig 19438 bp, 14 predicted proteins | sample BogFormECP12_OM3_FD_188240 | JGI IMG/M metagenome (GOLD analysis project Ga0209040, IMG submission 188240) | Bog forest soil microbial communities from Calvert Island, British Columbia, Canada - ECP12_OM3 (SPAdes) (version 2) | ecosystem: Environmental > Aquatic > Freshwater > Wetlands > Bog ...
GCGTCTGATTGCCGCCGGCAATGCCAACAAACAGATTGCGGACCAGCTCTCGATCACCGAAGAAACCGTCAAGGGGCGAGTCAAGAACATCCTCTCCAAGTTGGGCGCCAACGACCGAACCCACGCTGCCATGATAGGGATCAAGCGCGGCATCATCGAATTCTAGTTACTCGAAAGAGTCGCAGCGGAACTCGATTGGGGGTTTCGATTGCAAGGGGAATCTCCTACTCTCGATAAGGAGCCACTTTGCGACGGCTATTCTCCACATTCGCCCATGGTGGGCCTGGCGCGGGCTTTCTGCTTATGCGCGTGGTCGGTGAGATTACCTTGATTGATCGTGGAGTCACGAGACTATGGAGCGACCCTCCGATCCTGCTAACTGTACTGTCCGTACTCGCGATCGGCGCAGGAATACTTCTACTCGCAGGCTTATGGACGCCCATCGCGGGAACTCTGGTGGCTGCCCTCGAGCTGTGGAAGGCCTTCTCGCAACCTGGAGATCCGTGGATCTACATCCTGTTGGCAACCCTCGGTGCCGCCCTGGCACTGCTTGGACCCGGCGCGTGGTCGGTCGATGCTCGCCTTTTTAGATGGAAGCGCATCGAGATTCGAACTCGGCAGAGTTAGTTTCCACCCCCCTTTAGCTAGAGGATATTCCCTAGAGTCCGGTGCCGCTCCTCCCCATCCTGGGGCGAGCGATCTGAAACTCGCTGTTTCGGACCCAAGGAATCGCTTCTTGCATACGGATTAGCTTCTTAGGAAGTCCCATTTTGCACCGGAAAGTAGCTAGAACACCAAATTTAATAAAAGGAACATTTATGACGGATACAAACGCAGTGGTTGTAGTTTATGATACCCATTCGGCAGCAGAAGACGCCGTAAAGGAACTTCAGAAGTCAGGCTTTGACATGAAGGGGCTCTCGGTGGTCGGGAAAGACTATCACACGGACGAGCAGGTCGTAGGTTACTACAACGCGGGGGACCGCATGAAGTATTGGGGCAAGTGGGGCGCTTTCTGGGGTGGATTGTGGGGCCTGTTGTTCGGCGCCGCATTCTTTTGGGTGCCTGGCATAGGGCCTGTTCTGGTTGGCGGCCCGCTGGTGGCATGGACCGTCGCCGGCCTGGAAGGAGCAGTGGTGGTCGGCGGGTTGAGTGCCATCGGCGGCGGTCTCTACAGTATAGGCATTCCAAAGGACAGCATCGTGAAGTATGAGACCGCCGTGAAGGCCGGCAAGTATCTTATCGTTGCTCATGGAACCGCCGGTGAGGCTGCCAAAGCCAGGGATATCCTGAGCGCATTGAAACCAAGCGGACTGACCGAGCATGTTCTCGAACCTGTTACGGAGGCAGTTTCGAGTTAAGCACATCCTGAGGTGGAGATCTGGCCGCTTGCGGATCTTCACCTCAAGTCACTGAACAATCTCTTCCATGCTGACTGCTAAGGAGAAATCAAATGAGTGAGCTGAAAACTGCTGAGGACGAAAAAGCTATTTCTCGCGATCGACTTGCAGAACTCTTGAACGAAGATCTTTCAAGAGAATACCAGGCCATCATCGCGTATGTTGTGTATTCCCAGGTGTTAAAGGGCGCGGCCTACATGAGTATCGCAGACCAGCTTCAACTGCATGCGAAGCAGGAACTGGAACATGCGCTCATAATTTCGAGGCAGATTGATTATCTCGGCAAAATGCCCGTCGTGACGCCCAAACCCGTCCGGACCTCAGAAGACCCGAAGGAAATGCTTCGTTTCGATTTGGAGAATGAGGGCGAAACCATACGCAATTATCGCGAGCGGGTGAGACAGTGTGAAGACCTGGGCGAATACGCGATGGCCGAACAAATTCGCCAAATCCTCGTGAATGAGCAGGACCATCAAATTGATTTGGCCACGGCTCTCGGCGAAGAAGTTCCGGATGTCAGCGGCCCGAAGGGGAAGACGTCTAACAGGCGGAGCCGCTGACTTTGCCGGGTGGCCCTCGATAAGAGCGAAGGCGTTGTCAAGCGATAGTTGTCCCTTAGGCGGTGCGTGAGCACCGTGACTAGGATGAAGATTCGTCAGGCGTGCAGCATGTTCCTGCGAGAGGCGGAGAAAAAAGCGTTACGATGGGCGGGGCATATTACGTGAATATCATTCGAGCCACGCCGCAATCCCTTGCGTTGATCTTGGGATTGGCTTGCGGGATTCCGGTTGCAGCCCAGCAACTCGATGCCAACAACTGGGACAGGGGACTCCCGGAGTGACACTGATCGCGCACGAAGGATCTGTAACTGCCCTCTACTCTTGAGGAACAAGGGCCTCGACTGCCTCTTCGTCAAAGGAAGCGGCCCGCTGAAGGTCGCCGAGCGATCTCCAAGCAGTCGCACGTCCCTGGGCAACGTCGAACTTGAGGCTGCGGGCCCCGGTTGCGGCGAGGACGTCGGAGGGAGCGCTGCGCACCGCTTCATCGAATGTCTGCAAGGCAGCCCTGGGTTGCTGTATCTCAAGATAGAGTCGCGCCAGCTTAACCAGTTCGCGTGACTGCGGCATGGAGGACAGTTGAATTGCTTTTCGCTGGGCGTGGATGGTCTCGGGGATTCGCCCCTCGTGCTTGTACAAGGTGGCGAGCGAGAACCAGAAGAGAGGCTCGCTAGGTTCAACCGAGACAGCAGCGAGGTATTCCCGTTCGGCTTCGTAGCGGCTCCCCATGGCATAGAAAATGTTGCCCCGAAGCCAGGGCACAAAGGGGCTATCAGGAAAAGCCAGCCGCGCTTTATCGGTTGCCGAGAGCGCCTCAGAATTGCGGCCAAGCGCGGCGAGAACACTTGCTGCGTTGGCCCATTGGTTGAAGGACCCAGTAGAAGAATGAACGAGCGGTCCGGCTGGCAGAGATGTTGTTGCACAATCCACTTGTAAGCGCTTGATCAGATCCACCGTTTCCGGCTTCCAGCGCACAAAGACCGCCGAGATCTCGTCAAGGTAAATCGGACGCCAGTTACTGCTGTTACAGAAGCCCCTGAGCGCTCCCAATAAGCCTTCAAAACGAGCGAGCGGAAGAATGATGGTGTTGATGTTGTAGCGGTTCGCTTCCTGTTGCCATAATGCGGAATCAAGCGACGTTTGCAGCAGTTCATCTTGATGCTGGAAGGCTTCTGGCCCGAATGGGATAGCCCGGCCATCGATGTAGTCGCGATGTTTAAGGCCAAGTCTCCAGACGAGGTAGCCCCCTTCGTCATAGGTGTTGAAGATTTCTCCCGGAAGGTCCGCGCCCTCGATGAATTCAACCGCACGTTCCGGAAACCACCAGTTCAATCCTGTGCCAAATGTCAAAACAGAATAGTTATGATGATTCCTTACAAGATCGGCTGAACGCGCGAAGACAAGCAGTGCAAACATCGCAACAGCGAAGGTGGCGAGGATCGACCGTCTTCGCGCATTGGGAATCGGCGAGCGAATCTGGTGCATCGCCGAAAACAGGATTGCCCCTCCCACGACTACCACTACACACCCAGTTAGCGCCTCCATCCGCAGGTACCGCACGCCCTCGTAGGTGGCCGCAATCAACAACATTGCTGCCCCCAGTTGACGTTGAAACAACGCAACCAACGCCGCGATGGCAGCAATCACCAGCAGCACATAGAACGTACCTTTAGTGTCCCTTAGCGAAAAAGCCCTGGCGGCCGCAGCCCAGTTTAATGGGACGCTGCCCCACTCAGCTATCCACCCCGAGTGCAGCGCCATGGCGCGATTTTGGCGAACCAGCGCCGGATAAATTCCCCATCCCCAGGGATTTACCAGGGTAGCCATTACCCCGGCAACGAACCATGGATAGGCGCGCCTAAGTCTCTGGATGGCCTCACGGCGACGCCTGCCGGGAAACAACATTTCCAACATTTCGATTCCCACGAATGCCAGTATCAATGCGATGCCCGCCACAAAGCCAAGGTGGAGATTGACCCATGCGATCATCAACAATGGCAACAACCACAGCCGAGCATCAGCAGTCTGATAGTTCTGCCAAAGAATTGAGAGGTACGCCGCGAAGAGCACCACGGTGAACATTTCGGCGCGCGGAGCGGTGCGCGCAGCCATGATTGGTACCGCGATGATGGCCATTCCTGCACTGACAGCCGAGCCTCGGCGGAGGACCAAAGCGACTGCGCCCACGCACGCCGCGGCCCCAATCCAAGAAATCAGGGCGTAGCCCCCTAGCAAATAAGCGGCATAGAACATCAGCCCCGAGCCGACGGGATAAATCCAAGGTGCTCCGTGCGCGGTGTAGGAGAAGACGTCGGTAGAAAATGTATGATGATGCTGCGCTACCCAGCGCCCGCTCGCCAGTTGCCAGAAAAAATCTCCAACCGCAACCGTCTGCAAGCCGGCTAGAAACGCATACACCAGCGCAAACGTGGCGAGCACCAGGAACAAGCGGCGGTCGAGAGGAGAAGCACTGGTCATCGCCGCGTCTGCGGTGCTCAAATTGGCTGGTAGGACTGGTGATCTAAGCTCAAAAGTTCTCAGCACAACAGCTATGGTATCCTGTCTTACCGTGAGACGACAGCACTAACTCCTAGACCGGCATTGCATCGCTGTGATTCACGGAGAGATGCTCTCTGGAGTTGAATCTTCTGCTCCAGATCGCCGTCGCTGCTTTTCGGGCGAGGCTCTCTGCGAACCGAAATCGGTGGGGAATTGTGCCCAGTCTGACCGGTTGGCAGGAGAGCCGATAGGCAGACAACCCCTCACGATTGCAGCGCAGCACCTCTTGCCGGTCGCGTGCTCCTTCTCAATTAAGCAAGCTGTAGACATCCACCTCATTTAGCGCGCCGACAAACACCATGCCATCCGCGACGGTCGGAACAGAAAACTTCACCGCTCCTCCCGCCTGGTCGCGAGCCTGGTTCTGGTTCGAGTTGTAAAATTCGGTCGCCAGATTGTTGGCATCGTAGGCCCGAAGAACTGCGTTGCCATCTGGATAGGCATCACTCTGAATGGCCCATACAATCGCGTTGCTCGTACCATTGGCGGAGACGGATGGAGTGGGTCCGGCATAGCCAAAGCTTTCAGGGGTTGCCGAGGTATAGTTAGCCTGAATTTGCTGCGCCACGGGGTCGTAGTAGAAGGCCTTTAAGGGCGCGTACTGACCTCCAAAATAAAGGTGGTTGTTCCACATCGCTGGTGCACCGTAAACGCCGCTGATGATGTGAGGCAAGGTTTGCACGATCTGGGTATCGCCGGCGGGGTTGAAGTGACCCATGTTGTCGCGGTTCACCAGGTCAATCGTGCCTTCTTTGCCGGCCTGAACCAGCAGATGGGGATACGGCGCGCCCGGTTGATCCGGTAGAAGCAGAAGGCCTCCGGAGGCGACATCCATATTGTAAATGTTCAGCATGGCCTGGTCCCAAGGCGTGAAATAATCGGCTACTGCGGGAAGGGCTCCGGCCCAGGAAAGGCGAAGGATACTATCGCCGTAATCGATCCCCCCGACATTCACGTCGAAATATCCGTTACCTGTAGGAAGGTAAATATTGTTGGAAGCATCCACGGCCGGCCCCGACCCACTATTCCAGATACCTCCCTCGTAAGCGTTGGGAGTGGTGACAAGCACACCCTCGGGATGCAGCGACCTCGCATCAAACGCCATTACGTAACCGTGGTAGAGGTAAATGTCGCAGTGTGAGCCCCAAGCCACAAAGGTCATGCCATTGGAGAGTGCCAGCGCTGCGCGCTGGTTCTGCATCAAGGGACCAAATGTCAGATATCCGTCCACTGATCCGGCACCCGTCCCGGGCGTTCTTGCTTTAATGGGCGCGCCGAAGTACGGATTCAACAGATTCTCTTTGCCGGTCCGGATGTCGAGGACATGCATCCGTTGATAATAGGTGGTGACGTTGTTGACGATTTCCTTGGTCTTCGCCACCAAGTAGATTTGGTTGCTTGTGAGATCAATCACCGGCGTACTGGTGATACCGATCTCGGGCACAAGGTCGTCGCACATAACGTCGCTGCTGGGAACCGTCTCAATTTGGCGATTGCCGAAAGTGCCGATGAAGCTCTTCTGCCAAAGTTGCTGGCCGGTGTTGGCATCGAATGCGTAAACCTGATCGTGCTCGGTGGCCACATACACCACGTTGTGCCGGGTGTTGTTGATGTTTACGCCCGGAACATAAAGCGGTTGCGCATAGACGTATCCGGTGACGGGCAATACCAGATGTTTGCCAAATTGCACTTCGTTGACGTTGGATGGCGTCAGAATCGTCTCATTTGCGTTGAGACCGCTGCGATAGTTGTCGTTGTGATACGTGGTAACGGCTACCTGTCCCACCGCAAAGAGGGATAACAACAGTAGCAACAGCGCGGACACGCTTCGAGCGGAGAAGACGAACCAGTTCTTCATGACGGACCTCTCCTGTTTAGAGGGAGATGCTAATTCCTAACGTCCGTTTTAGCTCCCAATAGCCCTACACTATATACTCCCTCGAGGGATTCAGAACATTGTTTTCCGTTGGCTGGTCCCAGGGCTCGGGAGAGGAATTGCCATCCGGCGCAACGCATCGACTCGTAAGCTATACAGTTGAGATACAGCCTACGGCGGCCGCGCGAGTTGTTGCGCACGATGCCGTCGAAGATGGCAGCAGCACCGTCTTCGCGATGCTTGATGGAGGCCAGGATGAAGCAGTCTTGACCGGTTCGGTCCAAGCTACCATCCTGAGGGTGTCCCGCCCAAGCATCCCTTGGTCGGGTGGGATTCCCTTTGCCGCCCGCTCCATCGGGGAACCCAAGATTCTGGTGGACTTGAAAACCTGGGTTTTTGTAACTAATAGAAGGGGCTTCATGTCCCGCTAGCTTTCGCAAACCTAGTTGCAGTTCGAGAACTTTGCGGAAGCAACCTGCGTGCTCCAATCGAAGCGCTGAGTGACCAGGTAGTATTCCTGGGTGTACCAGAAGGTGCACCCGTCCTGGTCGATCCGCATGGCGCTGTAACCGCCCCAGAGGTTGGACGTGTCCGGTTGCGAACCTGCGCCGCCAACCACCTGTACCTCCGCTTCCAGGTTGCCAAGGCCGAGAGGATCATTGACCTGGCGTCCGGCTATGTACACCGAGGGATAAACCCCGCCAGGAGTACCGCCAGGACAGGTGCTGCCGCAGGATTCGCTGTAACCGAGCAGGATGTCGCCGACCTTATCCCTGGCTATCGAACCCATCCAGCGCCAGTTTCCATCGGGAGCGTATGTGCCCTGCTGGAAGACCGTGAGCTTGCCGAGGTCCGTGGGCAAACTAACTTTCTTGATCGGGGCGGTGATTTCCATCCAGCGGGGACCGATGTTGCCACCTGACGCGGTTACATCGAAGTTCACCAGCCAGTGCTGCGCGAGCGCCGGCAGGGGCGGATTTGCGAGGATGTCAGTCAAGGGTTGGTCCTCCCAGTAGGCAAAGCGATACATCAAGCGATCGCCAAGGGAGTCCAGCAGATCCGAGATGCCCTTCTGCGGAACGCAATCGCCGCCGTAGGCGCCGTTACAGGAAGGATTGTAAGGGGCAACTCTTATGAGTTGGGAGTTGCCGGCGCCGTTGAAACTCGCCCCTTTCGTCCAATTACTCTGGTTGTTAATGTGCACCGAGTACAACGACAGATGGCCGTTGTCGTCGCGGCCCACGCTGCCAATGGCGAACTCATCCTGGCCTGCCGGCGGAGCGGTCGGGGAATCGCGGTCGGCAGGCAGCAAGCTGTCGTCGATGCTTAGGTATTGGTGGCAGATCTGTTCCGCCGTCTGGTCGCCTACCAGCAGCTTGGCGCCGTTGTAGGCGCAAAACACCGCGCCTAAGAAACCGCTGTCGTCAGGACCAAAGTTGTTATAAGCCTGGAAATAGCCCGTGGGCCAGATTCCCCATTTCGGATAGTCGGGGTAGCCGTTGTTTAAAGCCGGAAACTCATAGAGGTAGTAAGTGCCGGTTGCATCTGGGCTGGTAGAGACAGCGACGCAAACACCGTAGGTTCCGGTCAATACGTTCTGCGCGAGGAGCCAGCGATGAGCCGCAACGTCCCACTGTGCGATGGCGCCGCCATCGTTGTTGCTAGCGCATATACCGCCGAGGGAGCTCCAAAGGGTATTGCCCTCGATGGCTGGCCCGCAGGTGTAAGGCGAAGTCTTCTGGCAGACCGTATATGAGACGTTGACCCACTGGACGATCTGGGTGTCGCCCACCGCCATGTTCGTGTCGGGACGAGCGTCAGTAACGCTGTAGTTGGGGAAGCCGTTGCCGACGCCAATGAAGTCGGCAATGATCGAGTAAGCCGGGCCGCCAGCCGGGGCGGACCTTTGTTCCACAGTGTCCACTACCGGTTCGACGGAGTGCTTTGGAATACGGCGAACTGGGCGAGCTTCATGAAAGCCATACCACGGCTGCGTCGGCAGCTTGGCCAGGTCTCGGAGGGGAGGCGAAACGGCAAACCTTGTCGCATGGTTGATGTACGTATTGTTTTCCTGTGCGGCAAGCGGCAGGCAACCTAGTAATAGGACGCCCACGGCGAGCACGGACGGGCCGATGATACTCGCATTATTTCTTGTCATGGTTTTTCCCGTTCTCCTTTTACTCGGAATCTCCTTCGCAACAATGTATATGCGAACAGAAGAACTTCATCGCCTGAATTGCGTAGATAGTGACTCTGGGTTGTCAGGATGTCAAGAACCCTACTAGGAAGTGCGTTCCGCGTATAGCGCGAAATCTCTGCACGAATCCATCAAGCTGCGGCGTTTCTGACCCAGGGTTCCCGGTAGAATGATAAGCATGCTCGTCCGTGCCCGGTTGCTCGCGATCGTCGTCGTTGCGACGGCAATTGTTCCCATTTACAGCGCAGCGCAAACCGAGCAGCCAACTCGCTCCGCAGAGGCGGCGAAGGTTCTGAAGAACAATCCCCTGCATGTAATCAGCGAGTCGGTGCAGGCGCTGACGGCCAGCGTAACCAAATCGGTGGTGCAAGTCCTGACCAGCGGTTATGCGCTGAGCGGCGAGAACCAAAAGACCGACACGGCGTACTTGGCTCCGGAGCACGGCATCGGCGCCGGAGTTATCCTGTCGCCGGATGGTTTGATCGTGACCAACGCCCACGTCGTGCAAGGCGCCAGGAAAATTCGCGTCCGCCTTCAGGGTCTGGAGAAGCAGTCTTCGGACGAGTTGTTTGAACCACTCGGTCCCATTGAGGCCAAGCTCGTCGGCCTTGACCGCCAAACCGATCTCGCAGTACTGAAGATTGACATGACCGGCTTGCCGGCGCTCCAACTCGCCGACTCCAACGATCTGCGACAGGGACAAATGGTCTTCGCCTTCGGCAGTCCGCTCGGACTGGAGAACTCAGTCACAATGGGCGTGGTCAGCTCGACGGCGCGGCAAATCGATCCCGACAATCCCGCCATCTACATCCAGACGGACGCTCCCATCAATCCAGGCAACAGCGGCGGCCCGCTGGTCGATGTGGATGGCCGCGTGGTCGGCATCAATACTTTCATCCTGTCGCAGTCGGGCGGCAATGAAGGGCTCGGCTTCGCCATTCCGAGCGACGTCGTGCGCAACATCTACGACCAGATTCGCACCGAAGGCCACGTGCACCGCGGCCAGATTGGCGTCTTTCTTCGCACCATCACTCCCGAGCTCGTCGAAGGATTGCATCTTCCAGTAAATCGCGGCGTGCTGCTGGAAGATGTAGGTCCGGGTTCGCCTGCCGACAAGGCCGGTCTGAAAATCGGCGACATTGTCACCAGCGTGGGCGGCAAGCCAGTGAACAATGTGCGTCAGTTCGCGCTCGACCTTTACGCTTACAAGATCGGACAGAAGGCCGAGATCGGCGTCTTGCGCAACGGCAAGGAGACAACGCTCTCAGTGCAGTTGATCGAGCGGCCCGACGATCCCATGCGCTTCGCCGACCTGGTCAGCGGCCCGGACAACCTGGTTAACCGCATTGGCGTGGTGGCCGTCAACATCAACGGAGAGCTGAAAGAACTTCTCGGCAGCGACCTCCGCATCCCAAGCGGCGTGCTCGTCGCCGCGAAGACTCCTACCAGTAGCTTGCTGGGTGAAGGCCCGCAGCCGGGCGACGTCATCCACTCGGTCAATGGCGTTCCCATACAGAACCTTGCGGAGTTGAAGCAACATTTACGCCAGATCAAGCCGGGACAACCGATCGTACTGCAGATCGAGCGCTCGGGGTCGTTGAGTTACCTTGTGCTGGAATCGGAGTGAGTCTCGCTTCTTCCTCTTCTGGCAACCAACAGCCCGCTACTGACGGCTTCTATTAACTATCCTTTAACAAATGGATCTATCGGTTAACGGATAGCTCGCTATAAAAATAATTGATCGCCTATTTTTGGGGCACCCTGACGGGACTCTATTCCGCGGACGCGCAGGAGGGCAAACGGATGGTACAATTCTTCTTCGCTTTCCAACTGAAAAAGGCAATCTCGGTTGAGAAGTCAATGCTCGCTCAGGTGACGCAGCCCGAGCTAAATCGGCTCTCGCGACGCACTCGCGGGACGCAAGGAGAGGCAATGAGTTCATGCCGTAGAGTGTGTTTTGCGACCCTCACAGCAGTTATGTTGAGTGTGCTGTTCTGTCTGCCTACCAGCGCCGAGGAGCCGGCGGACTCGACACTCGCCACGCCGGCAACTACCGCGGACGCGGACGCGCTCCCACCTGCCCCTCAGCCACAGCAAGCGGCGGCAACTAGCGCTGACGATGGTTGGCGCGGCACGGTCGCGATTTACGGATGGTTTGCAGGAGTGCACGGGACCGTCGGAGCGGGCGGCCATGATGCCGGCATCCACGTCCCTTTCTCCGATCTCTTTCATTACCTCAAAGGGATAATACCGATTGCAGCGGAGGCCGATAAGGGCCGCTTCGTAATGCCGGTGGATTTCTTATGGATGAAACTCGGTGACGACAAAGGGATTCCGCTTGACGACCCGACCCAGCGCTCGATCAATATCCATCTGACGCAGTCGATCCTGACGCCGAAGATCGGGTACCGGTTGGTTGACGCTGAGCACTTTAAGATCGATGCGCTGGGCGGGATTCGCTATTGGCATGTGGGCGAAAACCTCACCTTGGAGCCCTCGGGCATCGGCCGATCGCGATCGGGCAACTGGGTCGATGGTCTTGGCGGCGCCAGATTCACAGTGCCCTTCAGCGAAAAGGCGTCGATCATTATATCGGGTGATGCAGGAGCCGGTGGAGCGAATTTGGACTACCAGGTCATAGGCCTGCTGAATTACAAGTTCACTCAGCATTTCGGTCTTGGGCTGGGCTGGCGCTATTTATATGAGGACTACCGCCCGAGCAATCACCAACTCGTCTATGACGTCACGCTGAGTGGCGCGTTGGCGGGATTCTATTACGAGTTTGGCGGCAAGCCGCCGGTTCCTCCGTCAGCCAGCTGTTCGGCCCAACCCACCGAAGTTTGGTCTGGTGATCCGGTGAAGGTGACCGCGACTGGCACGAACTTTAACCCGAAGCATACGGTCACCTATGGCTGGACTGCCAATGGTGGCAAGCTGTCGAGCGCGAATACCGAGTCCGCGACCGTCGACACCGCAGGTTTGGCGCCGGGAAGCTATTCAGCTACCGCTACCATCACAGATCCCAAGGAGAAGAAGAACAACTCGGCCACGTGCACAGCGAACTTCAGCGTCAAACAGCCGCAGCCGCCTCAGGTAAGCTGCTCGGCTAACCCGACCACGATCGCCATTGGCGAACCTTCAACTATCACCATGTCCGCCACAGACCCGCAGGGATGGCCCATGACCTACAGCTGGTCGGCCACCGGTGGCCAGTTGAGCGGCAGCGGCACCAGTGCCACGGTGACCGCGACGAATGCCGATGCCGGCAATACCATCACGGTTACGGGAACGGCGACCGACGCGCGCGCCAACCTGAGCGGCAGTTGCACGGCCTCGGTGAACGTGCCTCCAATACAAAAGTGCGTCAACATCGAGGATTGGGGCGAGTGTACATTCGAGAAGAACCCCAAGAAGCCGTGGCGCGTGGACAATGACTGCAAGGACACGCTTGACAAACTCTCTCTGCGGTTGCAGCAGATGCCCAATGGCAAGTTGAATGTCGTGGGCTACACCAACCAGGAAGAGTCAGTCAACGTGCAACAACTGGGCTCGCAGCGCTCCGTGAACGTGAAGTACTATCTGACCACGGATGGTCCGAACAAGGTTGACGCGGGCCGCGTGCAGCCTCGTCAGGGCGGCGCCAAAGGTCAGGCAACCCACTTCTACTTCGTGCCCGAAGGCACTATGTGCGGCGGGCAACTGGAAGAAGGGACCGTGGTTGACGAAACCCAGGTGCAGCCGCAGTCGCGTAATGCGCCTGCTCCGAAGAAGAAGGCGAAAAAGGCTGCCGCAGCTCCCACTGGAAACTAGCAACCTGGCAATCACAAACTGCCGAGGCCAACCAGTATTGGTTGGCCTCTTTACTTTATGTCCTTCTCAGTGACTTGGTTTTCGTTTTCTTTTTGAGTGGGACTTCCGTTTACCACGGGCGGCCCGCTTAAACATCGGGCTGTCGTTCGCCTTCATTCATTTCCTTGGTCGCGGGCTCACTGCTTCTTCTTCTTGCCTTTGAAATTACCCTGCTGCTCGGCCGCCTGATGGTATTCCTCGTGGATCAACTTTAGATCCACCTGGGGCTTTGGCATTTGCATTCCCAGATCTTCCATGGTGGCAACCACGATCTGCGAGACAGCCAAGTCGCGAAACCATTTGTGATTGGAAGGGATGATGTACCATGGCGCTTCTTTCTTGCTGGTTTCGGCAAATATGTCCTCGAAAGCTTTCGTGTAGTCATCCCATAGCTCGCGTTCCTTGTAGTCGTTGTCGCTGATCTTCCAGTTTCGGACGGGATCATCGAGTCGCTGCCTGAAGCGTGCCAGTTGCTCTTCCTTGCTGATATGCAGATAGAACTTGATGATGTGAGTATTGTTCTGGCGGCGCAGCAGGCCCTCGAAGTCGTTGATGAGCTCGTATCGTTCCGACCAGACTTTCTTGGGAGCCAGCTTGTGCACCCGCACCACGAGCACGTCTTCGTAATGGGAGCGATTGAAGATGGCAACGGTGCCTTTGGCGGGTGCGTGCGGGTGAATACGCCAGAGAAAATCGTGTTCCAGTTCTATCGCTGTCGGGCCTTTGAATCCAGTGACAGTTGTCCCTTGCGGATTCATCGCGCTCATCACGTGATTGACCGTGCCGTCCTTGCCGGCTGCGTCCAACGCCTGCAGGACAATCAGCAATGAGTGCTCTTTCTCCGAGTAGAGCAGGTATTGCAGCTTGCGTAGCTTATCGCGGTACTTCTCGATGTCAGCCAGCGCCTCTTTCTCGGAGACGTGCTTGCCGGTAGAGCCGGGGTCGATCTCGCTCAGCTTGACCTTGGCGCCTGGTTTCACCCTGAACTCCTTGCGATAGTCCATTCTTCCTCTCATCTTCCTGCCCAGATGTCTTGACGACGGTCCTGCGATTGAATCGTCACTACACAGACTTCAGCAATGGCCAGCAAGAAACCGCCAATTATACGGGAACAGCGTCACTTGCGCCGGACGTGGAGCACCTTCTGCACCTCGGCAACCACCTCACCGGCTTCATCTTTCACTTCGACTAAGAATGTTGGTTGGTATTTCTCTTGGGTCGTGAGCTTGTCGCGAATCTCGTCGAGCTGTGCATCGCTCAGGCGAAACTCAGCCTTGACTTTGCCTTTCCCAGGTTTGCGGAACCGGATGCTCGCGGCTTTGTCCCGGACGATGTAATCGCGGCCGAGATTTTCCATCAGCATCAGCATGTAGAACGGGTCGGTCATGGAGTACAGCGAGCCGCCGTAGTGCGTGCCCACATAGTTCCGGTTCCACGAGCGTAACTTCATCTCGACATCGACCTCACGGTTGGAGCGCCAGCGCACACGGATTCCTGCGCCGAGAAGCGGTGGCCAGATGTTGATCCAGCGAAGCATCAGCCGTTGCAGTTTTCTGTTCATGCGCAGTCTCTTGGCCGCCGAAACGGCGATCCTGACACAAACACCAAGTACAGCTCCTTATTCCCCAAGAACGCCTTCCTCTTGTAATGCCGTTCGTAAAGCAATCATTTCCGGATCGTTGATGAGCAGCACGATGATAGTCACCCGGCCGACAGGAGTCAGTGCTTTCAACTCAGGTCCGTTCCAAACGAAGTGCTCGGTCCAATTATCGCGCCGGGGGTGGAAGAGGCGAGTTACTTGTCCGTTGTCCGGGTCAAGCCCAGCAATGTTCGGGCCCTTAAACCGATTGCAATGGATGCAAGCTAGGGCGAGATTATCAAGTTCGGTTGTGCCCCCGTGTTGCCGCGCAATGATGTGATCGATCTGGAACGGGGCTGGATGAAATGCTGACGGTAATTCACAATATTCGCAACGGGCACGGGCTCGTTGCCAAACCTGGCGAATGAGATCAGCCTTCAACGTGTCTGACTATTAGGCCGACCGCTGTAAGGCCTGGCGGGCTTTGGACTGCATGACGGCGAGGAGGTTGCTGACGTGGAGATAGCTATCGAGTTCGGCTTGCTCCTCGTGGGTTAGTTTGCCCTGACGAGCCACTTCGGACAACTCGTTCATACGCGCGGTGTCCCGATCATCAAAGCGGATTGATAACAGATATTCGGCTGCGCCACGCGACAACTCCTTTTGCCCAATCTGTATGAGGCGGGTAAGAATCGCTGCTTCAGTATTAGGGTTCGCGACTTGGGAGCTCATCCGGTTTCTCTGATCAATTCTGCCATCTTCGGACGATCATGTCACCAAGAGTCACAGACGAGCAAAGCGCAAAGGCCGTCCACGGCAGACGGCCTTTGTTCCAGTGGGGCGCTTTTAACATCGGCTCTTGAGGGAAGAGATCTTGCTGAAAAAACGAGCGCTCCGCTAGGGAGATTGAACCGAAGCCGACTCCGTCAGGCTGTTGGTCATCAGCCGGACATCCACGCGACGGTTCTTAGCCCGTCCGGCGGCGCTCGTGTTCTGGGCAACCGGATTGTCCTTGCCCAGTCCGATCAGGAATATCTTGAACGCAGGCACGTTGTACTTCTGCGCCAGATACTGGATGACGGCGTCGGCGCGGCGCTGGCTGAGCTGGTAGTTGTAATCGGCTGGGCCAGTTGAATCCGTGTAGCCTTCAATCTGGATGATGTAGTGCTTTTGGCTCTGGATCTGCTGCGCGAAGTCGTCGAGCGTCTGCTTGTCCTTGCGCGTCAGCTCCGCCTTGTCGAAGCCGAATAGTACAGTTGTCTCATTGACCGGCTTGTAGTTGTCCAGGTTCTCTACCGTGCCCGCAAGGCTGGTCACGCGATTCCCAGCCTGTGTGGCTTTCTGGTCGGCTTGATCGGCGGCCTGTCCGGCAGCCAACGCCTTTTGGTCAGCCGCGGCGGCCTTTGAGTTGACCTGCTGAATGCCCTGCTGAGCGCGCGCGTCCACGTCCTTGATGTCATGAGTATTTTTCGCGGTCAGATCATCTAATTCGTTGACCTTGTTGATGGTTGGAGTCACCTCATTGCGCACGTAATTCTTGGTGGCACAACCAACGGTAAACGGCAGGACGCCGAGAGCCAGCACTGCCAAAACAGAGAATCGGTCCATGGGAAACGGGCTCCTTCTAAACCTTCGGCCACAGCGCTACAAGGCAGCCGTTGGCCACCCGATATGTGAGCAATCAAGCTGCCATTGCCGCGGAGCAATTCAAGAAAGTCAGCCTTTTGCCTTCAATGAGTTGTGACGCGTCCACGGAGAGCCGGTCAGTGCCGCAGCTGCTTGCCCGACAAAATCCTAGCATGAGGCGTAAAATTTACCGATTGCTATCGCTCACCTGCGCGACAAGTTTGACCACTTCTAGCTGACACTGGCGACTACATCGCCAGCTCCGCTACCCTGGTTTCAGAGCTGGAATGGACCTTTACCAGAAAATTCGGACGCTACCAACTTCGCCCGGCGTTTACCTGTACAAGAATGCCGATGGCGAAGTCATCTACGTGGGCAAGGCGAACAGCCTGCGAGCCCGCGTGCGTTCTTATTTCCTGGAAGGCGCGGCGGAGAATGCCAAGACTGGAACGCTGCTGCGCGAGGCGGTTGACCTCGACTACATCGTGGTTGACAACGAGAAGGAAGCTCTCGCGCTTGAGAACAACCTCATCAAGCGGAAGAAGCCACGCTACAACATTCTTCTGCGCGACGACAAGACCTACCCGTACATCAAGCTCACCATCGGCGAGCGTTATCCGCGCGTGTATCCGACGCGGCGCCTGCGCAAGGACGGCTCGCTCTATTACGGGCCGTTTTTTCCCACAAGTCTCGCGTACCGGATCGTCGATCTCATCCATCGGCACTTCCTGATTCCGTCGTGCAAGCTCGACCTCAGCCGCTATTATCCGCGACCGTGCTTGCAGTTCTACATTGGACGGTGTCTTGGACCGTGCGTGGAAGGACTCACAACGCAGGGGCGCTATGCCGAAGCGGTGCACGACGTAAAGATGTTCCTCGAAGGCCGCGGGGCCGATCTGTCGCGCTCATTGCAGCAGCGCATGGTGGCAGCTGCCGAGCGCGAGCAGTACGAGCTGGCCGCCAAGTATCGCGACCTGATCTCGACCATCGATCTGCTGGAGCAGAAGCAGCGCATCGCCGCCATCGAGGGCGACGACGCCGACGTCTTCGGCTATCACTATGAGAACGAAATGCTGGCGGTGAACCTCTTCCACATGCGCGGGGGCAAGATCGTGGACAGGCGTGAGTTTTTCTGGGAGGACCTGAACGACACCGCCGGACGTGCAGGATTCGCGCCGGGAGAATTCTTTTCGGCGCTGCTGAAGCAGGTCTATCTCGATCAGCATTACGTGCCGCACACGATTTACGTTCCGGTGGATTTCGAAGACCGCGCCACGCTGGAGGAAGTTCTTTCCGAAGGCCAGAAGCGGCGCGTGCAAATCCACGTTCCGCAGCGCGGCGAGAAGCGCTCGCTGGTTGACCTTGTCGGACAGAACGCGAAGCAGGCTTACGATCAGCGCTTCCGCGTGATGAAGCCGGCTGCGAAGGCGATCCAGGAAGCTTTACAGGACGCGCTCATGCTGCCGGAATTGCCCAAGCGCATCGAGTGCTTCGACATCTCGCACATCCAGGGCGCGGAGACGGTCGCCTCGATGGTGGTTTGGGAAGACGGCGCGATGAAGAAGTCCGACTACCGCAAGTTCATCATCAAGGGCATCACCGGAGTGGATGACTTCGCCTCTATGCGCGAGGTGGTCACTCGCCGCTACAAGCGCGTGCAGGATTCGGGGTCCGCGGCGAGCGCCGATTCTGCGCGCGCTGGGGTGCACGTCGAGAAGCTAAAGATGCCAAGCCTGGTGCTCATCGACGGCGGCATCGGGCAACTCCACTCGGCCGCCGAGGCGCTGGAGTCGCTGGGCATCACCAACCAGCCACTGGCCGCCATCGCCAAGCGCGAAGAGATCATCTACGTACACGGGCAGGAGGACGAACCCATTGTGCTCGACCGTCATTCGCCGGTGCTGCATCTGGTGCAGCAGGTGCGCGATGAAGCACATCGCTTTGCCGTGACCTTCCATCGCAAGCGGCGGCAGATTCGCGATCGCAAAACCGAACTGCTCGACATTCCCGGCGTCGGCGAACGCACCACCAAGCGCCTGCTGCAGCACTTCGGCAGCCTGCAAGCGGTGAAGGAAGCGGACGCGGCAGCGCTGGCGTCGGTCGTCAGCCGCCCACAGGCTAGCGCGATCTTGCGGCACTTTGGGAAGGAAGTCCGCGGTTAGCACTTGGTTACTCTTACCGGAAGGAACGTGCTCTTGATGGTCATCCTGAGCGGAGGTTCGGCGACAGGTCTCAGGCAAACACGGCACCGATTCCCGCTCCACCGAGGACAACCACAGCCCACCAACCAAAAACGACCGCCATGCAGGTGCCGAGTTTGACCTTCGTCAGGCACGAATAGCCGATTCCCGCCAGCACCAGCGTCCAGATCGTGAACAGGTCCAGTGAGGTCGCAACCGCGTAGAGGAAGTGCGAACTGGGGTCCACCAATGCGCTGAGGTTACTCGCTACCGGATTCTGGAAGGTGAAGCCTTCGGCGCCGCCGATGCTGACCGCAAGAATGGCAATCAGCGCCTTCAAAATACCGGGAAGCCACGAGTACAGAGTGACAGCCAGGCACTGCTTGAACTTCAGCTCCGCGCCAAAGCCGAAGTTGAAGGTAGCCAGCAACACCGCGGCAATGATGACTGCAAAGATCAAGGCCAGAACCGGATAAGCGTAGGCAATTATGCGATTGAGCTTGACGATGCCCTCCATTTGCGAGGCCCGCTGATCGGGCGGCAATTGGTCCAGCTTGGCCGCCTGCTTCGGGGAGAGCGCCATTTGGTTCTCGACGACCTTCTCCATGCCAAGCTTCTGGTCAACCACATACACGAGCGCGAAACTGGAGATCGCCATCAGCACAAACGGCAGCCACCAACTGGCGCTGCGGCGGATGTCGGTGAACGTCTTGCGGGGCGCTACAAAGGTATCGACAACGCGTTCGACCTCTGAAAGCGGTGGTTGTTCGAGCGGCGGCGCAGTAGCGGCAGAACTCATCGGTTCTCCTTTGCGAAAGCAGGATGCGGCGAGATTGTACCATTCGCAATCGCCGATTTCAGGGATGAACACGGATTTTCGGACCGCATTGCCCGTCCTCACGGCGCTACATAAAATCGACAACTTAGGCATCATTTATATCGCAAAAAATATTCCTTCCAAATGGGTTATAGGTGAATGTCTGCTGAACTGTTTGGGAAATCGTTGCATAATTTTTCTTGGTTTGGGTGGGGATTTTGTTTGGGTGAAAGAAAGACTTGCCTGCCGGACGCCCCCACGCTCTGCATCTTTTGCGGAGGTTGGGCGCAGCTCTCGCAGACATTTGGATCTCTGTTCCCACCCTGTCCGCAACGATCGCGAACAAGGCTCGGGCACCCTGGTTTTTGATTGTCATCATGACTTTATCCAATGAGATATGCTTCCTGTCGCCGGTGCCACATTCGGACCCCATCTTTAGGCTAGGGGGAAGGAACTCCCAGCACCACCAATTATTTATTACAATTCCGTAAAAAAGTGCTTGACATCTTGCCAAAATAGCAGCACTATGCTCCCACTCAGCCGACGAAATTCTTCCGTATCGGCCCTTTACGTACGACCGCCTCCTGACCCCTCTCGGGGCGTGGGCCATCAGGCATTTAGTTGTTTAGGAATTTAGGCAGGGAACTCCTGCATGGTATCCGCCGACCGTTCGCGGAGCAGCAGGAGTAAGGACGCCGCTGCTTTTGGCAAGTTGGTTTGGCCCACTTCGGCGGTTTAATCTGGCCCACCCCTGGGACATTGAAGGTTAAGAGGATAGAGTTCCGTTCTGCTGGAGCG
>Ga0209040_10001341_pt1 | contig 19434 bp, 18 predicted proteins | sample BogFormECP12_OM3_FD_188240 | JGI IMG/M metagenome (GOLD analysis project Ga0209040, IMG submission 188240) | Bog forest soil microbial communities from Calvert Island, British Columbia, Canada - ECP12_OM3 (SPAdes) (version 2) | ecosystem: Environmental > Aquatic > Freshwater > Wetlands > Bog ...
CTCCGGCGGTTTCCGTTCCGAGAATGGCGCGAAGGACTTCGCGGTCATCCGCTCGGTTCTATCCACCGCCAGGAAGCAGGGATGGCATATCCTCACCACCCTGACCGATGATCCCGACCGCCTGCTTTCACAGCTCCGATCGGGCTGATCAGGCCGCGCTACCTGGGCAGTAACATCTTTTCTTGCGAACACTCCAACCGTTCCAGCGGCAGGGCGTTCACCCGATTGCCTTGGCTATGACTAATAGTTGCAATGTACGATAAATAAAGGACATCGCGACCCCAATGGGGGCGAGTCATGCCGCAACCGGCCTCACCAGATCATTCGCTGCACGAGGCAGCCGGCGCGATGATGGCCTTGCTCAATGGTGCCTGGGCCGCGCGACTTGTTCATGCGGCAGCCGAATTCAGGATCGCCGACTGCCTTGCCAGCGGGCCGCGTGACGTCGAGACCCTCGCTGTCGCGACGAAGACACACGCGCCCTCGCTCCACCGTCTGCTGCGTGCCCTCGCGGCCGTCGGAGTTGTTCGCGAGATCGACGACCGTCGCTACGCTCTTACACCGCTTGGGACCACACTGCGGACCGGCATACCCGGTTCGATGTGGGCATGGACGCTGCTGGTATTCAGCGACGACTTGGGGCGTGCCTGGGAAGCTTTGCCACATGCTGTCCGTACCGGCGAGAACGCGTTCCAGCACATCTTCGGCGTTGACCTGTGGACTCGCCTTGCAAGCCGGCGGAAGCCGCCAGGCTGTTCGATGAGGCCATGCAAAACCTCACACAGGGCGTTAGCAGCCCGTTGATCACGCATTATCCGTTTGGCAATTACAACGAACGCCACCCGACGATGCGCGTGACGGTGTTCGATCTTCCCCATGTCGCTGACGCTGCTCGCGCGCGGATCGCCGCGGCCGGACTCTCCGACCGGTGCGAGGCAGTCGGTGGCGACATGTTCGTCGCAGTGCCACCAGGCGCCGATGCCTACGTGCTGAAGGGGGTGATCCATGACTGGGATGACAAGGAAGCCATCGCGATTCTACGAAACTGCCGTGACGCGATGTCGAACAGCTCCAGGCTGTTGCTGATCGACCGTTTCTCCCGGAGCGAATCGATCCTGAGGATGCACCGACACGGGCAAAGTTCATTCAGGATATTAACATGTGGCTCAATGTGGATGGGCGCGAACGCACCGAGGCGGAGTTCCGGAGCCTGCTGGCCCAGGCGGACCTGAGCCTCAGCCGGATTATTTCCGTGCCAAGTCCGTTAGCGGTGATGGAGGTCGACTCGCTCTGATGTCAGGCGTTAGATGTAGGCCGCGCGAGCTGAAGTGAACCTCCGCGGCCCTCGCTCTTCCTTCGTGTTGAATCCTTAACTTGCGAACTTTCCAACCGTTCCGGCGGCGGGGCGCTCAACCTGATTGCCCTTGGGGGTGCCGACCCGCCTCGTTGCCAAGCATTCACCACCGCGCCTAGGCTGCAGAAGGAGGGCCGTCATGAAACGCATCGACGCGAAAACGCTGCATGCCTGGCTGCTTGACGGACACGAACTCGCCTTGCTCGACGCACGCGAGGACGGCGAGTTCGGCACCTCGCACTTGTTCTGGGCCGTGCCCTGCGCGCTATCGAAGCGCGAGATCCGCGCCCGCGCGCTGCTGCCGCGCCTCACCGCGCGCGTCTGCTGCGTGGACGATGGCCGCGGCGTCGCCGAACAGCTCGCCGTCTGGCTGGAGGGGATCGGCTGCAACGATGTCGCCGTGCTGGATGGCGGCACCAAGGCCTGGGAAGCCGCTGGCTACGAGCTGTTCTCCGGGGTCAACGTGCCGTCGAAGGCGTTCGGCGAGTGGGTGGAGCACCACTACGGCACCGAGAGCGTCGATCCGCCGGAACTCAAGTCATGGATCGATGCGGGTCGGAACATCGTGGTGCTCGACAGCCGCACCCACGAGGAATTCGTGCGCATGTCGATCCCCACCGGGATCAGCGTGCCGGGCGGCGAGCTGGTATATCGCATCGGCGACATCGTGCCGGATCCGAACACGCTGGTGGTGGTGAACTGCGCCGGACGGACGCGCAGCATCATGGGCGCCGAGAGCCTGCGCCGCGCCGGGATCCCCAACAAGGTCGTGGCGCTGCGCAACGGCACGATGGGCTGGGAACTCGCCGGCTTCCGCTGCGATCGCGGCCGCACCGATCGGTTCACGCCCGGCACGCCAAAGACCGCCGCGACGGCATTGCAACGGGCACAGGCGTTCGCGGAACAATCCGGTGTGGGCGTGATTGGCGCCATCGACCTCGCCCGCTTCGAGGACGATCCGGACCGCACGCTCTATGTGCTCGATGTCCGCGACCCGGCCGAATATCGCGCCGGCCATCGCCCCGGCAGCATCAGCGCGCCGGGCGGACAGTTGGTGCAGGCGACCGACCAGTGGGTCGGTGTGCGCAATGCGCGCATCGTGCTGGTGGACGACACCGGCGTGCGCGCCCGCATGGCCGGCGCGTGGCTGCGCCAGATGGGCCATCGCGACGTGTTCGTGGTGGAGGGCGGGTTGGAGGCGATCCGCACCACCGGACGCGAACGCCTGCCGGTGCCGGAACTCGGCGCCAAGGTGACGACGATCGATGTGACCGGGCTGGTCGCGCTGCTGGACAGCGGCGAGGGCACGGTGGTGATCGACCTGGCCCGCAGCATCGAATTCCGCGAAGGCCACATTCCGGGCGCGGTCTGGGGCGTACGCACGCGCGTCGCGACGCTGAAGCCGCAGTTGGCCGGGGCGAAGCACGTGGTGATAACCTCGCTCGACGGCGTGGCGGCGCGGCTGGCGGTCGATGAGGTGAAGGAGCTGTGCACGGCGGATGTGCGGGTGCTGGAGGGCGGCACCGATGGGTGGCACGCGTTCGGCCGGCCGCTGGTGAAGGACCGCACCAGCCCGCCGGACGAGGCCTGCATCGACAGCTATCTGCGGGCCTATGACCGCAACTCCGGCGTGGAAGAGGCGATGCAGGCCTATCTCACCTGGGAGATCGAGCTGGCAAACCAGATCAGGCGCGACGACACGGTGGCGTTCGGTGTTGGCGAGGCATCAGCCGCTCACTGATCTGGCGGGGCGCGCCGGCCGCGCGCTGCTCGACCTGCTGCTGCCGCCGCACTGCGTCGCCTGCGATGCAACGGTGGATGCGCCGGGGCTGCTGTGCCCCGAGTGTTTCCGCCGGACCGGCTTCATCACCGAGCCGTTCTGCGTTCGCTGCGGCGTGCCGTTCGCCACGGCGGCGCTGGGTGGCGCCGAGCAACTATGCCCCGGTTGCCGTGCCGCGCCGCCAGTGTTCCAGCGTGCCCGCGCCGCGCTGCGCTACGACGCGCAGGGACGCCGGCTGATCCTGCCGTTCAAGCACGCCGACCGCACCGAGCTTGCCGCCGTACTGGCACCACACATGGCGCGCGCCGGCGCGATGCTGCTGCGCGAGGCGGACCTGCTGGTGCCGGTGCCGCTGCACCGCGGACGGCTGTTCCGTCGGCGCTACAACCTGGCGGCGCTGCTGGCGCAGGCAGTCGGGTGGATTGCGGGGCGGCCGTGCCTGCCAGACGCCCTGCTGCGCCGGCGTGCCACGGCATCGCTGGGAGAGAAATCGGCTGCGGAACGTGCGGCCGAGGTTGACGGCGCGTTTGCGATGCGGCCGTCGCGCGCCGGCCGAGTGGCGGGCAAGCGCGTGCTGCTGGTGGACGATGTGATGACGTCGGGTGCCACCGCGAATGCCTGCGCGGCCGCGTTGCTTGCCGCCGGGGCAACTTCGGTCGATGTTCTGGTGGCGGCACGCGTGCCGGATCCGCGGTTGAACTGAGGAGGACGCGTCAATGGATGCAGTCGTTGGCCGGACCTGGCCCGCGGGCCTCACGCGGGTGCCGTATTGGGTTTACACCGATGCCGATGTCCTCGCGCTCGAACAGAAGCGCGTGTTCGAAGGCCCGGTCTGGAACTACCTCTGCCTCGAGATCGATCTTCCCGACATCGGCGACTACCGCACCACCTTCGTCGGCACGATGCCGGTCGTGGTGGCGCGCGCCGAGGACGGCGCGCTCTGCGCGTTCGAAAACCGCTGCGCGCATCGCGGCGCGCTGATCTGCCTCGACGATAGCGGCAGCGTGAAGGACTTCCAGTGCGTCTATCACTCCTGGCGCTACGACCTGCGCGGCAACCTGCGCTCGATCGCATTCAGCCGGGGCGTGAACGGCAAGGGCGGCATGCCGGCCGACTTCGACATGTCGTGTCACGGCCCACGCAAGCTGAGCGTCACCACGTTCTGCGGCATGGTGTTCGGCACCCTGTCGCCCGACGCACCCGAGTTCGAGACCTGGCTCGGCCCCGAGATCGTCGGCCGCGTCCGCCGTGTGTTTGGCAACCGCCGGCTGGAGGTCATCGGACGCTTCACCCAGGCATTGCCGAACAACTGGAAGCTCTATTTCGAGAACGTGCGCGATACTTACCACGCCAGCCTGCTGCACCTGTTCTTCGCCACCTTCCGCATCACCCGTCTGAGTTCCGGCGGCGGCGTGCTGGTGAGCGAGACCGGCGAACACCACGCCTCGACCACGCTCGCGCCACCGCAAGGGAAGGACAGCAGCTACCAAGGCCTGCGTTCTGACAAGGAGGGGTTCCGTCTTGCCGACCCCAGCCTGCTCGGCATGCACGACGAATTCCACGACGACATCCAGTTGCAGATCCTGTCGATCTTCCCCGGCTTCGTGCTGCAACAGGTGCATAACGCGTTGGCGGTGCGGCAGATCGTGCCGCGCGGCGTCGATGCGACCGATTTGAACTGGACCTATCTCGGCTTCGGCGACGACACGCCGGAACTGCGCGCACACCGGCTGAAACAAAATAATCTGGTCGGGCCGGCGGGCTATGTGTCGATGGAGGACGGCGCGGTCGGCGGCTTCGTGCAGCGCGGCATCGCCGCCGCGGCGGACGAACTGTCGGTGATCGAGATGGGCGGCGCCGGCGCCGAGACGCAGGAGACGCGCGCGACCGAGGCCTCGGTGCGCGGATTCTGGAAGGCGTATCGCGCGCACATGGATCTGTGACGGCGATGAACGCGGAAACGCTGTACCGCGTGGCGGTGCTGAACACGGAATACGCCAATTGCATCGACGCCGACCGGCTGGAGGAATGGCCCGGGCTGTTCCTGGAGCACTGCGTGTACAAGATCACCACCGCCGACAACCATCGCCGCGGCTACGCCGCCGGACTGGTCTATGCCGACTCACGCGCGATGCTGACCGATCGCGTCGCGGCGCTGCGTGAGGCGAACATCTACGAGCGGCAAAGCTATCGCCACATCGTGGGCATGCCGGCGTTGCGTATCGGCGAGGACATCACGGCGGAGACGCCGTTCGTGGTCGTGCGTACCATGCGCGACGGCCGGATGGACCTGTTCGCCGCCGGCATTTACCTGGATCGCGTGCGGGAAGACGGCGGGACGCTGCGTTTCGCCGAACGCATCGTGGTTTGCGACAGCTCGCGGATCGACACGCTGTTGGCGATTCCGTTATAGACGCCCCCGTCATTGCGAGGAGCGAAGCTCCTCGCAATGACGGGGGGGCCTATAGGCTCCTGATCGATGGCGACGAACAGCGGCACCGAACAATTCGACCCAGGCACGATCCTGAACCAGGGTGTCATCGCCCGTGTCGCGCCGACGCGCTGGCGCAAGCGCGCGTCGCGGGAGAAGACACTGCTGATCACCGGCCTCGCCCGTTCCGGCACCAGCATGCTTGCCGCTGTGCTAGGTGCGGCCGGCGTCTGGCTCGGCGATCACGTCTACCAGCCGATCAACGAGGATGCCGAGATCACCCAGATGCTCCGCGCGCGCGACTTCACCCGCCTCGACGCACTGATCGCGCGGCAGAACGCCAAGACGCCGATCTGGGGCTTCAAGATGCCCGACCTGCACCAGTTCCTGCAACACGACGAACTGATGCGCTTTCGCAATCCGCATCTGATCGTGATCTTCCGCGACCCGGTCGCGGTCGCCGGGCGCAACGCGTTGTCGGAGCAGACGGATGGCATCCAGGCGATCGTCGAGGCGACGGCGGCGATGCACTCGCTGGCGCAGTTCGTCCGTGCCTCGTGTCTGCCGTTCTTGTTCCTGAGCTACGAAAAGGCGCTGGTGTTTCCGCGCGTCTTCGTCGACAGCGTGCTCAGCTTCTGCGGCATCGCGCTGGACGAGGCGAAGCGCACCGACCTGCTGCACCACGTCCAGCCCAACCGCACCCAATATGTGCTCACCTCGAAACGCACCTTCCAGGGCTACCTGGAAGGCGTGCTGGACGGCAAGCTGTGCGGCTGGGCCCGACATGTCGGAGATCTCTCGCCGGTGACATTGGACTTGTTGATCGACGACAAGCTTGCCGCGACCTTCCCGTCCGGGGAGTTCCGCGACGACCTCATGGCAGCCAATATCGGCAACGGCAACCACGCCTTCTCTCTCGACCTCGGCGACCTCGACCTGACCGACAGGTCGGTGATCCGCGTCAGGGTCAACCGCCGCACGTTCGAGCTGGCCAACAGCGGCAAGTCGCTGGCGGAGTTGAACGCCTTGCGCCAGGCGCGCTGAGGCCCGACTTTGCCGGCAGGAAGGAGTCCTGGATGCCTGAAATCGAGATCTACACGCAGCCCTGGTGCCCGTTCTGCGCCCGTGCCGTCAGCCTGCTGAGCGGCAAGGGCGTGGCATTCCGCGAGATCGAAGCGCCGCACGGCACGCCTGAACGCGAGGAATCGATTCGGCGCTCCGGCGGCCGCAGCACCGTGCCGCAGATTTTCATCGACGGTCGGCATATCGGTGGTTCCGATGAGCTGGTGGCGCTCGACCGGGCAGGCAAGCTCGATCCGCTGCTGCACGCCGGATAGCGACGTTATTGCCACGAACGCGTGGCACTCCCTTGCCATGAGTGCCAGAATTGGCCATCTAGGGTGGGCGATGATCCATTACGATTTGCATTGTAGTCAGCAGCACGCGTTCGACGGCTGGTTCAAGGACAGTGCCGCGTTCGAGCGTTTGGCGAAGCGCGGGCTGTTGGAATGTCCGCACTGCGGCGACAGCAAGGTGGAGCGCGCGCTGATGCGTCCCGCGGTGGCCAAGCGCGAGGCCCTGCCCGTGCCGGTCCCAGCGCCGAAGCCACCCGAGGCACCCGCTGCCGTCGCCGGGGGTCCGATACCGGCGCACATGCGCGCAATGCTGCAGCGCATGCGGTCCGAGGTGGAGAAGAACTGCGACTATGTCGGACCGCAGTTCGCCGAAGAGGCGCGCAAGATGCACCGCGGTGAGAGCGACAAGCGCAGCATCTACGGCGAGACCAGCCCGGAGCAGGCCGAGGCGCTGTCCGACGAGGGCATCGAGTTCTCGCGAATTCCTTGGGTTCCACGCGCCGACGGGTAGTCTCAGCTCTGGGCGGCGAGGAGATAGTTCACCGAGAGATTGCGGCTGGTGGTCCAGCGCCCGGCCAGCGGGTCAGCCACGAGGCCGGTGATGTCGGTCACAAGCAGCCCGGCGTGCCGCAACATGGCGCCGAGTTCGGCGGGTGTGACGAAGCAGCGCCAGTCATGCGTGCCGACCGGCAGCCACCGCAGCAGGTACTCGGCGCCGACCTTGGCGGCAAGGAATGACTGCGGCGTGCGGTTGAGGGTGGAGATGAACAGCTGGCCGCCAGGCGACAGCAGGGCGGCGAGCGTCACCAGGAACGCGGCTGGATCAGGCACGTGCTCGATGACCTCCAGCGCCGTGATGACCGGAAACCGCGTTGCCTGGGCCAACAGGTCCTCAGGGACGCCGGAGCGATAGGCCAGCGGCAGGTTCTGGCCATCGGCGTGAACGCGCGCCGCCTCGATCGCCGCGCCGGCGGCGTCCAGGCCCAGAACGTGGAAGCCGCGACGGGCCAGCGCCTCCGCCGCCACTCCGGCGCCGCAACCGACGTCGAGCAGCCGCGGGCGATGCGAGGAATTCCTCGCAACTCGCTCCGCGATCCACGCGACCCGCACCGGGTTCATCCGGTGCAGCGGCCGCATCGGGCCGGCCGGGTCCCACCAGCGCGCCGCGAGCGCGTCGAATCGTGCAACCTCCGCGGGCGAAGCCGTCGTGCCTGGCATGGTTGCCCCTGCTGTGCCGCGCCAGTATGACCACCTGAACCCGACCACTGACAACTGGCGAGAATGTCACGCATCGTGATGAAGTTCGGCGGCACCTCGGTCGCCGACCTCGACTGCATCCGCAACGTCGCGACCCGCGTGAAGCGTGAGGTCGAGGCGGGGAACCAGGTTGCGGTCGTGGTTTCCGCCATGGCAGGCGTGACCAACCAGCTCGTGGCGTACTGCCAGGGCCTGTCGCTGCTGCACGACGCACGCGAGTACGACACCGTCGTCGCGACCGGCGAGCAGGTCACCACCGGCCTGCTGGCGATCGCGTTGCAGGAGCTCGGCGTCGAAGCGCGCTCCTGGCAGGGCTGGCAGGTTCCGGTCCGCACAGACAATGCCCACGGCAAGGCGCGCGTCGCCGGCATCGACGGCGCGGAGCTGATCCGCCGAATGCAGGCGGGTCAGGTGGCGGTGGTGTCGGGCTTTCAGGGCATCGGCACCGACAACCGCGTCACCACGCTGGGTCGCGGCGGATCGGACACCTCGGCGGTGGCGCTGGCAGCCGCGCTGCGCGCCGATCGCTGCGACATCTACACGGATGTCGATGGGGTCTACACGACGGATCCGCGCATCGTGCCCCGAGCACGCAAACTCGCACGCATCAGCTATGAGGAAATGCTGGAGCTGGCGTCGGTCGGTGCCAAGGTGCTGCAGACCCGCAGCGTGGAACTGGCAATGAACGAGCGGGTACGGATTCAGGTGCTGTCAAGCTTTGCCGACGTTCCGGGCACGCTGGTGGTGGACGAGGACGAGATCGTGGAAAAACAGAATGTATCCGGCATCGCCTATTCGCGTGACGACGCCAAGATCACGCTTCGGCGGGTGCCGGACCGGCCCGGGATCGCCGCTGCGGTGTTCGGCGCGCTGTCCGAACACAATGTCAACGTCGACATGATCGTGCAGAACGTCTCGGCCGACGGCATGACCGACATGACCTTCACCGTCAGCAAGGCAGACCTGCCACGGGCGCAGGCGACGCTGGCCGAGGCGCGGCCGCAGATCGGTTTTTCCGAAGTTCTGGCCGATCCGGATGTCGCCAAGATCAGCGTGGTCGGCGTCGGCATGCGCAGCCACGCGGGCGTGGCCAACACGATGTTCCGCGCGCTGGCCGACAAGGCGATCAACATCCAGGTAATTTCCACCAGCGAGATCAAGGTGAGCGTGCTGGTCGCGGCCGAGTATACCGAATTGGCGGTGCGCGCGCTGCACACTGCGTATGGTCTCGATGCCGCCTGACATCGCCAGTCCCGACGTTGCGCTGACCGCCGCCCGGGCGGAGCTGGACCGGCTGTGGGCGCGCGGCACCGCGTTTCTTGGCTGCCGGTTCGCGATCATGGGCGGGGCGATGAGCTGGGTGAGCGAGCGGCACCTGGTGGCCGCCATCTCCAATGCCGGCGGGTTCGGCGTGATTGCCTGCGGTTCGATGGAGCCGGACATGCTGGCCGCCGAGATTGCCGGGACCCAGGCGCTGACCGACCGGCCGTTTGGGGTCAACCTGATCACCATGCATCCCCGGCTCGACAAGCTGATCCGCGTCTGCCTGGAGGCGCGGGTCGGCCACATCGTGCTGGCCGGCGGCATCCCCCCTAGTGGGGCGGTACGGGCCGTGAAGGATGGTGGGGCGAAGCTGATCGCCTTCACCCCGGCGCTGGTGCTGGCGAAGCGGCTGATCCGCTCCGGGGCGGACGCGCTGGTGATCGAGGGCTCCGAGGCCGGCGGTCATATCGGTCCCGTGTCGCTGATGGTGCTGGCGCAGGAAATCCTGCCGGCCATCCATGAGGTGCCGGTGTTCGTCGCCGGCGGATTGGGGCACGGTGCGGCGATCCTCGCACTGCTGGAAATGGGTGCCTCGGGCGCACAGTTGGGCACGAGGTTTGTCGCGGCCACCGAGTCGATCGCGCATCCGAACTTCAAGCGCGCCTTCATCCGCGCCGCGGCGCGCGATGCGGTGCCGTCGGTGCAGTTGGATGAGCGGTTCTCGGTGATCCCGGTGCGCGGACTGGTCAACGAGGGTGTCAAGCGCTTCCTGCGCTTCCAGGCAGCGACGCGCGACCGCTTCGAGGCCGGCGAGCTGAGCAGGGAAGCGGCGCAGCTAGCCATCGAGCACTTCTGGGCCGGGGCGCTACGGCGCGCGGCGATCGACGGCGACATCGAGACCGGCTCGGTGATGGCCGGGCAGTCGGTGGGCATGGTGACGGCCGAGCAGCCGACGGCGGAGATCATCGCCGATCTGGTCGGGCAGGCCGTCGCGGCGCTGGTCGCGCGCAACCGCGTCTGTTAGGCCGGCGATGGCCACCCCCCGCAGGCTTCTGGCCCGGTTGCGCGAGACATTGGCGCATGGCTCGGCGCCACTACAGGAGCTCGTCCACCTGGTTGCGGCCGAACTGGTCAGCGAGGTCTGCTCGGTCTACGCCGCCCGCCCCGGCGAGATCCTGGAGTTGGTCGCCACCGAGGGCCTGAACCCGCAGGCCGTCGGCCGCACCAGGCTCCGTGTCGGCGAGGGCATCGTGGGCCTGTGCGCCGCCACCGGCCAGGTGATGAACCTACCGGACGCACAAAACCACCCCGCCTTCGCCTACCGCCCGGAGACCGGCGAGGAACCGTTCGCCTCCATGCTCGCTGTGCCGGTGCGACGTGCCGGCCGCACTTTAGGCGTAGTCGCGGTGCAGAACCGCAATCCTCGTGGTTACTCCGAGGAGGAGGTGGACGAGGTGGAGACGGTGGCCATGCTGCTCGCCGAACTGCTGGCGGCAGCCGGCGCCTCCGACGGAGCCGAGGAGGGTGTCGCCGCCACGGTGCCGCGGGTCTTCGCCGGCGCAACGCTGGTGTCTGGGATCGCCATTGGCGCGGTCGTGCTGCACGGCTACCGGCGCGGCCCGGTGCGGCTGCTGGCGGACAATCCGGAGGCCGAACTGGCGCGCCTCCACGAGGCCGCGCAGCGTATGCAGCAGGGTCTCGACGAGCTGATCGCGGGCGTGCCGGACGGTCTGGCGCGCGGCCCGGAGGGGTCGGAGTCGCGCGAAGTGCTCGAGGCCTACCGCCTGGTGGCAGCCGACGCCGGCTGGCTGAAACGTGTTGAAGAAGTGATTCACGGCGGACTGTCGGCCGAGGCGGCGGTACAGCGCGTTGCCGGCGAGCTGCATGACCGCATGCGCCGGATCGCCGATCCCTATCTGCGTGAACGGCTGGCCGATCTGGAGGACCTCGCGGGACGGCTGCTGGGCGCGCTGACTGGCGACCAACCGCGCCCCACGGTGCCGCCTGGCGCGATCCTGCTCGCCCGGCGGCTTGGTCCCGCCGAACTGCTTGACTGGCATGCCGCGGGCATCGGCGGCGTGGCGGTGGAGGAGGCCAGTCCCGCCGGCCATGCCGCCATCCTGGCACGCGCACTGGGCCTGCCGGCGGTGGGTGGCACCAGGGGCATGCTGGAAGCGGCCGAGCCAGGCGATGAGGCGGTGGTGGACGGCGACGAGGGCCAGCTCGTACTGCGTCCGGAGGTCGAGGTCAGGACCACCTATCTCCGCGAGATGGAGGCGAGGAGCGCGCTGGAGGCAGGCTGGGCGCCGTTGCGGAAGCAGCCCGGGATCACCGCGGACGGCACCAGGGTCAGCCTGATGCTGAATGCCGGGCTCACCATGGAGGTGGCACAACTCGACACCACCGGGGCGGAGGGTATCGGGCTGTACCGTACCGAGATCGGCATGCTGGCGCGAGGCGCTATTGCCGACGTTGCGGAGCAGGCGGCGAGCTATGCCCGCGTGCTGGACGCCGCGGGCGTGCGGCCGGTGCTGTTCCGCACGCTCGATCTTGGCGCCGACAAGCTGCTGCCGGGCGATGCGCCGCAGGAAGAGAACCCGGCGATGGGCTGGCGCTCGCTGCGCATCGGCCTGGACCGACCGGCGCTGCTGCGCCGGCAGTTGCGTGCGCTGTTGCTGGCGGCGGGAGGCAGACCGCTGTCGGTGATGTTCCCGATGGTCGCCACGGTGGCGGAGTTCCGCGCCGCGCGGGCGCTGCTGCTGGCGGAGGCGCGCCGGGTGCGCCCAACACCGGAGCGGCTGTCGATCGGCACCATGCTCGAGGTGCCGGCGCTGATGTGGCAACTGGACGACCTGCTGCGCGAGGTCGATTTCGTTTCGGTCGGCTCGAATGACCTGCTGCAGTTCCTGTTCGCCGCCGATCGCGGCTCGCCATCGTTGTACAACCGGTACGACTTGCTGTCGCAGCCGGTGTTGAGCCTGCTGGAGCACCTCTTGGTGGCTGCCGGCGCTGCCAGGGGTGGCGCGGGCGTGCCGGTGTCGCTGTGCGGCGAGGCAGCGTCACGGCCGCTGGAGGCGCTCGCTCTGGTGGGTCTCGGCTTCACCAGCCTGTCCATGGCGGCATCCGGCATCTTGAAGATCAAGGCTCTGCTGGCGGAACTCGACCTTGCCGCGTTCCGACCCGTGTTGACTTCGATCCGCCGTGGCGCGTCGGCATCCGCCAGTCTGCGTGAGCCGATCGGGGTCTGGGCACGGGAACATGGGCTGCCGGTCTGACAGAACGATTTCGTTTCGGCTGAAGCTGCAATGACGATTCGACTGCGCGGGCGAACCCAGGCAGTGTAGGGGGGTTGGCAGGCAACAAGCTCGTGGGGACGGGCCCACCGTGCTGCATGATCGCAAATCAAGGCTGGCGGGAAGCCGGAGCATGATGGCGTCCGCGATCGAACCAGAGGAGGCGCTCCCGATTGCGCCCCGGGCGGGGGCGGATCTGCGCGCCGCACGGGAGCGGGTCGGCTGGTCGTTGCAGGACGTCGCCACGGCGCTCCGCATCCGATTGCACTATCTCGAGGCGCTGGAAGCGGGCCGGATCGACGTGCTGCCCGGCAATGCCTACGCGCTCGGCTATCTGCGCAGCTATGCCAGAACCTTGGGCCTCGATCCGAATGAGGTTGCCAGGCGCTTCAAGGCCGAGGCGGCGGCGGTGACCAAGAAGCCCCGGTTGGCCTTCCCCATGCCGGTACCGGAGCGGGGTGCGCCCGCCGGGGCAGTGGCACTGCTTGGCGTGCTGCTGGCGGTCGGCGCCTACGCCGGCTGGTACCGGCTGTCCGGCGAGGGCAGGCTGCCGGCCGAGACCAGCACGCAGGTTCCGCAGCGCTTGGCGCCGCTGGCCGAACAGGCCGTTCGGCTACCGACAGCCCCGCCGACCGCGGTGGTTGGGGCGGTTCCCGGGCCGATCGAACCGCCGCCGGTGCAGCAGGCCGAGGCGCCGTCGGTCCCGGCGGTCTCGCCGAGTTCGGCCGCGGCTGCCCCGATCACGCCGTCGCTGGCCTCGCCGGCGCCCGGCGGACAGTCGGGCCAATTGCGCATCGTGCTCCATGCGAGCGCCGATTCCTGGGTGCAGGTACGCGACCGCGCCGGCCCGGTGCTGCTGACCCGCATCCTGCATCCTGGCGAGACCTGGGAGGTGCCGGCGAAGCCGAACCTGCTGTTGACCACGGGGAACGCCGGCGGTACCGACCTGGTGGTGGACGGCGTGACCGCCCCGTCGCTGGGCGGCAGCGGGGTGGTGCGGCGTGACCTGCCGCTGGATCCCGATCTGATCAAGGACGGCAAGCTGGCGGCGGCGAACCCGCGACCCAATCCCCAGTAGCGGTGCGGCGGCACAAGCCCCATTCTATGGGCGCGTCCCGCGCCGCAGCAGACGGAGAACCAGTGCATGAGCTATCGGCCGTACCAGGAGATCATCCGGCGGAAGTCGCGTCGCATCCATGTCGGGCGCGTGCCGGTGGGTGATGGCGCGCCCATCACGGTGCAGACGATGACCAACACGCTGACCACAGACGTTGCCGGCACGGTGGCGCAAATCCGACGCGCGGAGCTGGCCGGGGTCGATATCGTGCGGGTGTCCTGTCCCGACCAGGACAGTGCGCTGGCGCTGAAGCACATCGTGCCCGAGGTGAACGTGCCGATCGTTGCGGACATCCATTTCCACTACCGGCGCGCCGTCGAGGCGGCCGACAGCGGCGCCGCCTGCTTGCGGATCAATCCGGGCAACATCGGCAGCCAGGAACGGGTGAAGGAGGTGATAAGGGCCGCGCGCGATCACGGCTGCTCGATGCGGATCGGCGTGAACGCCGGCTCGCTGGAGCGGCACCTGCTGGAGAAATACGGCGAGCCGAACCCCGAAGCGCTGGTGGAGAGCGCGCTGTTCCATGCCGACATCCTCCAGCAGCACGACTTCCACGACTTCAAGATCAGCGTGAAAGCGTCGGACGTGTTCCTGGCGGTGGCGGCGTATCAGCAGTTGGCCGAGGTGTGCGACCACCCGCTGCATATCGGCATCACCGAGGCGGGCGGCCGCCGGATGGGCACGGTGAAGTCGGCGGTGGGGCTGGGCTCGCTGCTATGGGCCGGGATCGGCGACACGCTGCGGGTGTCGCTGTCGGATGAGCCCGAGGAGGAGGTGCGCGTCGGCTGGGACCTGCTGAAGGCGTTGGGCATCCGCCATCGCGGGGTGAAGGTGATATCGTGTCCGTCCTGCGCGCGCCAAGGCTTCAACGTGATCGAGACGGTACGGACGCTGGAGGACCGGCTGGCGCATATCGAGACGCCGATTACGCTGTCGATCATCGGCTGCGTGGTGAACGGGCCGGGCGAGGCGCTGATGACCGACATCGGGCTGACCGGCGGCGGTAACGGGCGGCACATGATCTACCGGGCGGGCAAGACCGACCACACGATCGCCGGGGCCGACATGGTGGAGCACATCGTCGAGCTGGTGGAGGCGAAGGCCGCAGAGCTGAAGGCGTCGACGGAGGCGGAAAGGCTGGCGGCGGAGTGAATGAGCGACCCTGCGTCACGGCTGGATCTTTCACCACTCGCCAATACGGTCGCGCGGCTGCTCGAGGGCCTCGAACGGCATCGCAGGGATCCGCAGGACGAGCAGCTACGCGACGGCCTTTCCGGACCTGATCCGGACCGGCGACGGGCAAGGATTGCTGCAACGCGATTGGCCCCTCTGGCGCCGCTTCCGCGATATGCGGGCCCGAACCAGTCACACCTATTCAGCGGCCGTTGCGCAGCAGGTGGTGGCGGGGATTCCCGACTTCCTCGCGGAAGCGACCCATCTGCTCGATCAGTTGCAACAGCGGATGAGATGACATCAGTACTCGATATGCGCGCAGACCATGCCGGTATCCTGCGCGATGTGCTGCGCTCGCACCTGCCGTCGGATGCGCGGGCGTACGTGTTCGGCTCGTGTGCCCATGGGGGCGCTCGGCGCTATTCAGACCTCGACCTGGCGCTCGAATGGGTCCGGCCGCTGAGTTTGGACGTGCTCGGGGAAATCGCCGAGGCATTGTCTCTATCGGACATCCCCTACAAGGTGGATATCGTCGATCTGTCGACGGCTGACGCGGGCTTCCGGGCACGGATCGCCGCGGAGTTGCATTCCGTTCGATACGGCAGAAGCGGGAGGGTGATCATGGCTGGAGTGAAGGTGCGCGATCTGGCGTATGGGCGGCTCCGCTCGCCGGATCTCGATGCCCAAGAGGAGTTCCTCTCGGCGTTCGGCATGGTGCGAGCGGCGCGGACGCCGACCGCGCTGTATATGCGCGGCACGGATCCAGCACACCACATCCATGTCACCGAGAAGGGCGACCCGAAATTTGTCGGCTTCGCCTGGGCAGTTGCCAGTGAGGACGAACTGAAGGCCGCCGCGAAGCTGCCTGGTGCGTCCGGTATCGAGACCCTCGACGAGCCCGGCGGCGGCAGGCGGGTCCGGCTGACAGAACCGAACGGCTACACGATCGAGATCGTGCACGGGATCGAGCCGGCTCAGCCAATCCATGTCGTGCGTCAGGCGATCAATTCCGGCGTGGAGCCGCTGAAGCGGGCCGGCGAGGTGATCCGCTTCGCCCCCGGTCCTTCCAGCGTGAAGCGGATCGGCCATGCCGTACTCGGCTCGCCAAGGAACCAGGAGACAGTGCGCTGGTTCCGCAACACCCTCGGCCTGATCTGCTCGGACGACGTCTACGCCGGCGACAAGGCGAACATCATCGGCCAGTTCAGCCGCATCGACGCCGGCGACGAGTACGTGGATCATCACGCATTCTTCTGCATGAGAAACGAACGCGCCGGCCTCAATCACTTCTCGTTCGAGGTCCAGGACATCGACGATGTGTTCATCGGCCATGAGTACCTCAGCGGCCAGAGCAAGTACGAACACATGTGGGGCATCGGCCGCCATCTGCTCGGTAGCCAGGTCTACGACTACTGGGCCGATCCCTGGGGTCGCGTGCATGAGCATTGGGCGGACACCGACCGGCTGAACGTCCGCAACGGCGGCAACCTGGTTCCAGCCGAGGAAGGTCTCCGCTCGCAATGGGGCACGCGACCGCCGGAAAAGTTCCGCGGACACGTCAGTCCCTGATCAAAGCGGCGGCCAGTTTCGGGCGAAATAACGAACATCAGCAGTGGCCTTGAGCGTGTCGTAGAACGTCTTGTCCGCCTCCATTCCTATGGGCGCGCGGGACATTACCCGGCCTTGCAACGGGCGCAGACGCTGCCGCAACGGGACGCTCTGCTCGACGCGGTCGAGTTCGTTGCGCAAGGCAAGCTTCACCGCTGCCGTCTTGGTCAATTGCAAGCGGCTGGCCAGCTTTGCGGCCAGACGGTTGGTATCCTCGTCCCTGATATTGAGCGGCATGGCGCAGTCCTGTGTAGACATTGGGAGGCTATCGTCTTTACGCGACGATCTCGATCCCGCACACGAGCGAGCTTGCGTTCAGGCATCGAAGGGCTAGCCTGCCGCGCCCCATACAGACGACCACATCAGCCGGAAGCGCACGTGACCGAACTGCAACCCGCCCGCGGCACCCACGACCTGATCGGCGAGGACCAGCGCCGCCATCAGCACGTGGTGGACACCGCCCGCCGCGTCGCCGCCATCTACGGTTTCGACGAATGGACCACCCCGATCTTCGAGGACACCCGTGTGTTCTCCCGCACCCTGGGCGAGACCTCCGACATCGTGATGAAGGAGATGTACAGCTTCCAGGATCGCGGCGGCGACGCTGTCACGCTGCGCCCGGAGGCCACCGCTGGGGTCTGCCGCGCCCTGGTGAGCAACGGCCTGACCCAGTCGCTGCCGCAAAAGGTGTTCTGCGCCGGCCCGATGTTCCGCTACGAGCGCCCGCAGAAGGGCCGTTACCGCCAGTTCCATCAGATCGACATCGAGCTGATCGGCTCCGCCGAACCGCTCGCCGACGCCGAGGTGATCGCCTGCGGCTGGGACATCCTGAAGGCGCTCGGGGTCGCCGGCGAGACCGTGCTGGAGATCAACACGCTGGGCGACAAGGAGAGCCGCCAGGACTACCGCGGCGCACTGGTGGCCTACTTCAGCCGGCATCGGGCCGAGTTGTCCGCCGACAGTCAGGCGCGGCTCGAACGAAATCCGCTGCGCATCCTCGACTCCAAGGACGAACGAGACCGCCGCATCGTCGCCAATGCCCCGACCATCACCGGCTTCCTGACCGAGCCCGCCGCCGCCTTCTACGCCCGACTGCAGACCCACCTCGACCGCTTCGGCGTGCCGTTTCGTGAGAACCCGCGTATCGTGCGCGGCCTCGACTACTACGGCCACACCGCCTTCGAGTTCGTCACCACCAAGCTGGGCGCGCAGGGGACGGTGATGGGCGGCGGGCGCTACGATGGACTGGTGGAAGAGATGGGCGGGCCGGCGACGCCGGCCGTCGGCTGGGCCGCCGGTATCGAGCGGCTGGCGATGCTGCTGGCGGATCCGCCGCCCGCGCCGGCAACGGTCGCGGTCGTCCCGGTCGGCGACAACGCCGAGGCGGCCGCACTCGGCATCCTGCAGACGCTGCGCCATGCCGGCATCCGAGCCGAGATGGCGTATCGCGGCAACCTGCGGCGGCGGATGGAGCGCGCCAACCGGATCGGCGCGCGTGCCGCGGTGATCATCGGCGAGGACGATATCGCACGCGGCGTAGCGCAGGTGAAGAACCTCGCGACCGGCGAACAGGAGGCGGTGGCGTTGGCGGAGCTCCCCGATCGGCTGCAATGAACCTGGCGCTGAAACTCGATCGCATTGCTGCCCGCGCCGAGGAACTGCGCGACCTGCTGACCCAGGGGTTGTCGGGCGAGGCCTATGTGAAGGCGTCGACGGAACTCGCCGACATCGAACCGGTGGTGGCCCGCATCGGCGACCTGCGCGCCGCCGAGCGCGCGCAGGACGATGCGGAGTCGATGCTCGCCGATCCCGAAATGCGCGAGCTGGCGGAAGCGGAACTGCGCGAGCTCAAGGAACGCATCCCTGCACTGGCGCACGAGATCCGCGCCGCATTGCTGCCGAAGGATGCAGCCGATGAACGCGCCGCGATCCTCGAGGTGCGGCCGGCCGCCGGTGGCGACGAAGCGGCGCTGTTCGCGACCGAGCTGTTCGCGATGTATCAGCGCTATGCGGAAGGCCGTGGCTGGCGCTGGGAGATTCTCGAATACAATGACACCGAGCTGGGCGGGCTGAAGGAAGGCATCGCCGAGATTACCGGCCGCGGCGTGTTCGCCCGGCTGAAATACGAGTCCGGCGTGCATCGCGTGCAGCGCGTGCCGGCGACCGAAAGCCAGGGCCGCATCCACACCTCCACCGTCACCATCGCGGTGCTTCCGGAGGCGGAAGAGGTCGATGTGCAGATCGACGAGGGTGACCTGCGCATCGACACCTACCGTGCCTCCGGCGCCGGCGGTCAGCACGTCAACAAGACCGACAGCGCGGTGCGTATCACGCATATGCCTTCGGGGATTGTGGTGGCGATGCAGGAGGAGAAGAGCCAGCACAAGAACCGCGCCAAGGCGATGAAGATCCTGCGCGCGCGGCTCTACGAGCAGCAACGCGCCGTGGCGCACGCCACGCGCGCCGCCGATCGCCGCGCACAGGTCGGCACCGGCGATCGCTCGGAGCGAATCCGCACCTACAATTTTCCGCAGGGCCGCGTGTCCGACCACCGCATCAACATGACGCTGTACAAGATCGACCGTGTCATGGCGGGCGAGCTGGATGAGTTCATCGATGCGCTGATCGCGGAGGATCAGGCGTCGCGGCTGGCGGCGGAGGAATGACCCCACCGCATAGCCGTGTGGGAAAGGAATACTCCGGAATACTCCCCCCTCCCCCTTGCGGGAGGGGGGAGGGGGAGCCGTTTACGGAAAATATTCCTTGACATCCACCGCGATGGTGTGTCCCGCTCCCGCCCCAA
>Ga0209040_10001342_pt1 | contig 19420 bp, 17 predicted proteins | sample BogFormECP12_OM3_FD_188240 | JGI IMG/M metagenome (GOLD analysis project Ga0209040, IMG submission 188240) | Bog forest soil microbial communities from Calvert Island, British Columbia, Canada - ECP12_OM3 (SPAdes) (version 2) | ecosystem: Environmental > Aquatic > Freshwater > Wetlands > Bog ...
CGCGAAGATATGGCCGAATCGCTGGCCTTCGCCGTCAAGGGCAAAGTTAAGGCTGATATTGAGCTTCAACCACTTTCGGCAATCAACGCTATCTTCAAGAGGCTAGAGCAGGGAGATGTTGCCGCTCGGGTCGTGATCGACTACAGCTTACCCAGAGAAAAATCGAATGCTGACACTCACGAACTAAGAGAGTTGGTTCGCAGCTAGCAATTGCCTACAAGGTAGGTAAGGCAAATCGGCGTCCCGATCAAGAGCGTGCCTTCGCTATTCGAGCTTTGGTTTTGCGGCCTGGGGAAATTGGCGCAAGCATGCTTGCAAACTCCTTTGTAATCTGGATCTCCAGATTTTTTTCACGCCATCCAATGTTTTTCCCACAAAACCGCGAGCTGACGGTAAACCGCCAGCTGCAGGAACAGCAAACGGACCCAATAATTAAAGTAGGCCAATGTCTCAAATTGTACAGACTTTTGACGAAGTGCGAACGCATGCTAAGAGCATGAAAAAGAGCGAACTCACGGTCAAGCAAATATCCACCGTGGATTGTCCAACATGCGGTGCATCGGCGGGCGAGCGATGCGTTTTGAACTCAGGTCTTCCGCGATCAGAGCCCCACGTGGACCGCAAGTTTGCCGCTCTGAAAGTACTCGAGGAAAAATCAATCCAAATTATCTAGTGTTCTCACTTTGCGCGAGTTCCGCCTCGAAATGATCTTCAATATCTTCATGGCGCAGCAGAGTATTCGCCTAGCTTTGCACCTTGGGAATTCGCAAAACTGTACAAAAGAGAGCATCGCCCTCGGTTGAGAATCCTTAAGATGGCAATTGTGTAGTGAAACAGAGCGCTACGGCTGGTTTGCGCTGGCAGTGCCCCCGTATTCAGCGCAGCGGTCCAAAACATCTCGAGCCTGGACAATGGCTTCTCAGCCAGCGAACCGAAAGTGTGTCTTTTTGAATTCTGTACCAAACTGCCGTCGAGTGATGCAATATTCCGGGCTGTTTATGGGGCTAAGCCTCTACTCCTATCACGTCCGGGAGCTCCTGGTGTGCTGGTTGTTCTTCAGCCTGCCCTTTGTGCTCCTGTGTTTAATACTTCTCGGCGGAGTCATCGCCTGCGATGCGGGGCGAACCTTCCTGCGCTGGGTCGGACCTTCAGAGCGAGTTACCCCTGGGGTCGCCGCTGCGGTGGAGCTGGGACTGAAAACGGCCCCGAGCCACTCGCAAAATGATAACGGGTTTTCATGAAGCGCGATAGCCGGCGTCAGAAAAGGTGAGGTCTTTTTGCTGCCTGCAATCGTAGGAGCGTGCGCATTTCAGCCCAGCAGTGAGGTGAACTTGCTAGAAATCATCCAGCCGAAATAAATTTCAAACTTGCAACGGGAAGTCGAGTGCTGTTTTTAGAGCGAGGACTGAAACCGAAAGAAATCAGAGGGTCATAACCGTGAAAAAGCTAATCGTTTATGATTTGGACGGCACGCTTGCCGAAAGCAAGTCATCCCTTGACCGAGGCATGGCAGCACTGCTTCATCAGCTTTTGGGTCTCGTAAAAGTGGCAGTCATTTCTGGAGGCGATTGGCCGCAGTTTGAAACACAACTGCTATCACAGCTTCCTCAGGACGCAAACCTGGAGAATTTATCGTTGCTTCCTACTTGCGGAACAAAGTTCTATCGCTACACAGGCCAATGGAAAGAACTTTATGAAGAGGAGTTCACAGCGGAGGAAAGAAACAAGATCATTCAGTCTCTCGAGCAAGCACTGAACATCGCGGGTTACAAGGTCGAGAAGGTCTGGGGAGAAGCGATTGAAGATAGGGGAACTCAAATTACCTTTTCCGCCTTGGGCCAGCAAGCGCCGTTGGCAGAAAAGGAAAAATGGGATTCCGATTACTCCAAACGCAAGAAGATCAAACAGATCCTGGACACGTTCATTCCGGAATATTCGGTCCGCATGGGTGGAACGACCTCGATCGATATAACCAAACCGGGCATTGACAAAGCCTATGGGCTCCACAAGCTGCGAGACGTCCTCAATACATCTTTGAAAGAAATGATCTACATCGGTGACGCTATCTTTGTCGGAGGGAATGACTTTCCGGCTAAGGAAGCCGGCGTCGACTGCATCCCGGTTCGCGGCCCGAATGAAACGAAATGTGTAACTGAAGCATTCATCGCGTGCTTAGCGTAGTTCGCGATCACTTCGATTGTTCTCAGCCGGTGCCATTACCGCAGGTGAGCTGCTTCATGAAACTGGCGCATTGTTTCGCCCGGCTAAAAGTAAGCCTAAAAAAGTGGAATCAGAACGAATGGGGAAAGAACAGCAACCGCTTAGGAACGCGCTGCTTGGGGCTCGCCTATCAATTCCTCGAAGAGTACGCGGTAATGAAACATGGCCTGACACAAGTCTTCCGTGCTGGCCCGTCCGCGCATATGTCGGAGCGCACGTTGGTGGGCGGCCCGGTAATTGTCGAGAATCATGGGATGCTCTACTGAAATCTCCGCCACACGCTGTTCAAAATTGTTCATCGGGAATCCACGGGTCGACATCACGTTGCCCAGAAGTTGGTCTGCATTTGTTACGGCGCCCCCTGGGTTGTCAGCGAAACCGGCTTGGACTATGGCCCAGGACTCGACAAACTGTATACGATCAGACGGAGCGAGGATACGGATATTCAAGTCCTCCATTCGATCCGCGGGTTCCTCCAGCCGGAGTTGCGCTGGCCGCTGGCCAGCGCCTGGTTTCACAGCACTGCTAGATTCAGCGCCACCCATCGGCTTGCGTAGTCTTTCTGTTCGGCGCTCCTGAAGGGAAAACCAAATGGAGTGGCCAATAACCGCCGACACTATCAAAATGGACAGGATGGTTAGTAATGAGTCGCGAACTGCTAAGGGGTCCATGACGGGTCTCCAATATTTCTCGAATCCTTAATGTTGTTTCCAGCTAAGTAACTTCCTCCAGGACGTCGACGCGTAAGGAGAAGCGGAAGGCCGCATCTGGAACACCGATATCGCGAGGTGTGCCAGAATCACGCGCGATCAGAGACCCCGCGCACGACTACCAGCGTTCTTTCACAGCCAGAATCATAGGGCGTGGCGAACGCAAAAGCTGTACACATCGAGACAGTTTCAGACGGCTTAAGAGGCTATCCTTCTAGATTCCGCGGAAAGCGGGCCTAGCCGTGCAAGACAACGCTGAGGAGGGAATCGTTGACTCGGGGCCGAGTTGTACCAATTATCTCTGCCAGCATTTCTTGCGACACTTTGGGAAGAACCTTGAGAGGATGACCTGGAGACCCGTATCGCGCCAAAAGCATGAAGAAATTCACTCGCGATCGAGTCGTGCCCACCATCTCCGCAAGTACCTGGTGACGCAAGATGGCAATCTCAACAACAGATGGACCCCTTCGATCGAATTGTGCCAATCGCAGAAGCACACGGGCGAGTCGCTGTTCCGCTGCGGAAGTCAACAAATGCGCCACATGCCCTGGTAGTGCTTGCCTCGCGCACAACTATTTACGGACTCCTGGAGCGAAACTACTTGGATGGAGAACTCTTCCTAGATCGCCGTTCCTTCTGATTTCCTGTGTGCCTCTTGCGCAAACTCGTAAGCCTTTGCTGAGTGTTCTAAGGCTTGGCGTGAATATTCCCGCCCCGTCTTGTGGTCGCCCTTAGCGTGATGGGTTGCAGCAAGTTCGTGTGCGTGCGCAGCAAGGTTGTGAAATTCTGCGGCTCTTTGGTGAGATGCATTTGGCATGGATTTCTCCGGATCGCTTCGATGATAGTTATTTTTTGTTACTCACTTACTCCAAAGCGAATGGCCATGTTTATTTTGTGAGTGGCATTGAGAATGAGTCTCATTCACTTGAGCTTTCCCGTGAGTCGTAAGGTTGATCTCCGGGCTAGCCCGATGGTCGTCCTTGTTCCCGCCAGAGAGATGGACGATGCTAGGTTAGTCTGGCAGTTCATGGCTGTTCAACACTGCACAGTTTCAAGAGTGTCGTAAGACCACTATTTAATTCAAATAGATTCTCAACTTGTCCACTAGTGTACAGACTTGTTCCCAGAGAATGTCTACGATGACGTTGCGTTAAGTGACCGTTTTGTTGGACGGCCTACCCCCGAAGCTTGTTTCCCACGGTTCGCACAAGCCTCAAGGATTTCGAATAGACGGTTGCACGAAACGGACCGGACTCAGGTTGGATGTGTCTTCGGAGTGGATGGAAAGGATTGAGAGCAAGGAGAGAGTATGCCGCTTATTCAAATTCTCATTGCCCTGATTGTCGTGGGCGTTCTGTTGTGGTTAGTGAATCGCTATATCCCCATGCAAAGCACCATCAAATCGATCTTGAACGGCGTAGTGGTTATCGTTGTGGTGTTGTGGCTCTTGAACATATTTGGACTATTTCACTCGCTTGCCAACATTCGGGTTGGGACATAGAAATAGGGACAGGAACTGCAGAGTTCAGAAGGGCGGATTGCACAGACTACCAAGGACAAATCAAGAAGAATTGCGGTCGCCATTTGCGATGTCGCGTTGCAATATGAGGTTGTGGGGAAGATATGAACAAATCAATTGGAATTCTTAGTACATCTGCATTGTTCTTGGTTCTAGGATTTTCGGCTTCCGCCGCCGCCGACCAGGAACCGCAGGAGAAGCCACAGCACCAGCAGGAATCCGGGAAGCCGCCAGGACAACAGCAAGAAGAGAAGTCCGCTCCTCAGAAGCAAGAGCATCAGGAGCCTCAAGCCAAGCCTGCACAACAGGAGCACCCGGCAGAGTCGAAACCAGCCCCGGCACCGAAGCAAGAACAGCATGCCAAGACTCAGCAGACGCAACAGCATCAACAGCAAACGAAAACTCAGCAAGAAACCGAACAGGAACAGCAAGCAACTGAGACTGTGAAGCCGCAGGCCCAAAAAGAACCGGCCCAGAAGCAAGAGGCAGCCAAGTCTGAAAAGCAACAAACGCAACCACACGCGCAGCCGACAAAGCAGGAACCTGCCCAGAAGGAACAGGCGGCAAAGACTGGAAAGCAACAAACTCAACAGCATACCCAGCAACAAACAAAGGCGCAGCAGGAGCAGCCGCAAAAGCAGGAAGCCAACTCTGGGCAGACACAGCGCTCCCCACAGCAAGCGAAAACAGGGGAGCAAAACAGACAAACAGCATCTTCAAAGGGACCAGAGCGTACCGAACAGGAAACAGCTACGCAACACGCTCAGCCTCAGCTCCGTTTGAGTTCAAGAGGCAGCGGTCGCATCCCAGACGAACGCTTCCGTTCGAACTTCGGTCAAGGCCATGAGTTCCGCATGGGCAACCCAGTTATGGTCAGTGGATATTCGCGCTTCCAATATGGCGGATATTGGTTCGGCTATGTTCAGCCGTGGCCAGTCGGATGGTATTACACCGACGAAGTCTACATCGACTACGTTGATGGGGAGTATTACATGTACAACCTTTACTATCCGGATGCGCGATTTGCTTTAACCGTTGTGATCTAAAGTCAGGCGCTAGTTGACGTCATTCTCGTGCTAATCGGCCGGATTTGACCGCGAAGGATTGCCATGGATGAATCAAAGCGACTTGCAGCCTTCCGAGTGCTTGCACTATTTGTCGTGCTGCTGCTGTTCAGTAATAGTTCCATCGCGTACTCCGTCCTGACGCACGAAGAAATCGTGGATCTGGTGTGGAGTGATGAACTCCGCCCCCTTCTTCTGAAGCGATTCCCGGCCCTCACAGAAGATCAACTTATGGAGGCTCACGCTTACGCATATGGGGGTGCGGTAATCCAAGACCTTGGTTATTATCCCTTCGGTAGCGTGGAATTTAGCAATCTGGTGCATTACGTTCGCAGCGGCGATTTCGTCCGAGAGTTGTTGTTGCAGAGCCAGGACGCCAACGAATACGCTTTCGCCCTGGGCTCTCTGGCGCATTATGCCTCGGATATTGCCGGTCACCCGGCCGTCAATCTGGCTGTATCCATCCAATATCCAAAGCTCAGAGCTAAGTATGGAGATTCTGTCCTTTACGCGCAGGATCACACCGCTCACTTGAAAACAGAGTTCGGATTCGACGTGGTACAAGTGGCCAAGAATCGCTATGCGTCACAGCAATATCACGATTTCATAGGATTCCAAGTTTCCAAATCCCTGCTGGAGCGGACCTTCCCAATCGTATATGGAGTTGAGTTGAAGGACGTGCTGGCGCATGGAGATCTCGCAATTGGATCCTACCGCTATTCGGTCAGCCGTGCGATTCCGCAAATGACGCAGATCGCGTTAAGGACTCACAAAAAAGACATGATGAAAGAGACACCCGACTTTGCGAAGAAGAAATTCCTCTACAACTTGTCTCGTTCCGCATATGAAAAAGACTGGGGAAAGGACTACGCGAAACCGGATTTCGGTACCCGGGCGTGGGCAGGGGTATTGCGGTTTATGCCCAAAATTGGTCCATTCAAGGCGCTCGCATTCAACAACCCTACGCAGCAAACAGAGGACATGTATTTTAAGAGCATCAACACGGCGGTCGATCAATATCGTATTTCTCTCCGGCAGGTTCGCGCGGGAACTCTGGAACTTCCGAACTGTGATTTTGATAGCGGAAAACCAACCAAAGCTGCTGAGTACTCGTTGGCCGACCAAACTTACGCAAAATTACTTGCTCAACTGGCAGCGAGGAAATTTGATCTGACATCCCCGGAGTTGCGAGCAAACATCTTGAGTTTCTATTCTGACCTCGCCGCGCCTGTCGAAACGAAAAAGGATGCAGTCCTCTGGCAGAGTGTGCTTCTAGATCTCGGCCGATTGAAATCAGTCACATATGCTCCGGCTTTGGCGGCAGTAGCCGGCAAGTAATACAGGTCATGCGTAACCCGAATTTAGGCGCCAAGAAAAAGGACGAGAGAACCGACCAAATTAAATCGCGTACAAAATCCAATAGTGTCCGCAAGTGAACAGACATAAGGATTCAGCCAGCTTAAGATGAGTCATCCAGGAAAAACGAAATCGACTCCTATTTCCCGGTGCGACACAAGCGCGCTGTAATCCTGGTTCCTTGTGAGACTGGAATAGCAATGCTTTGGACAATTCTCGTAGTCTTATGCGTTCTTTGGCTACTGGGCGTAGTGACTTCTTACACGCTCGGCGGGTTCATACATATTCTTCTTATTCTAGCTCTCGCGATCCTTGTGTTTAACCTGATTCAAGGCCGAAGAAACGCGGTTTAGTCGCGGAGGAAAAATATGAAGCCCGCTCTCCTCCTTGGGATTGCATTGGTTGTCTTGGGCGGCCTTGCGCTTGCCTATCAGGGATTCAACTATACGCGTCAAGAGAAGGTTCTCGATGTTGGGCCGATCCACGCAACTGCCGAAGAGCACAAACATGTTTCTATTCCTCCTTTGCTTGGGGGCTTGGCGTTGGTCGGAGGAATTTTCCTGGTGCTTGTCGGGATCCGAAAAAACTCTTAGTTTGAAAATGGCATCTTGTTCTGTTTGAGAAACGGGTAGCGCATAACCCTCTCGCAAGTTAGAAATGTTGAAAGTCCTTCAGCCGAAATCCGTCATAAGAAAAAGTGCATCAGAAGCGAAATTGACCATAGAGGTCATCGATGAAGAAATTTCTCATTGCAACAGCATGCTTCGACCATACTCAGCGCCAACTCCAAAGGCTAACTTCTTGACCGAGGGAAACACAATAACGCATTCGGCCTTTTCCAAAAGGTCATGAGGAATATTGTCCGGAATGTTCAAGACTTCCTGCATCACCACGCCACTCTCTTCAAGTCTCTTTTGTTCTTTGGTGGTCCGACTGGCCGAGACGCTTCTGCAGATACCGACGCTTGGATGCGTGCCGAGATCTTGAGCTACTCGCGTTCACGCGGTCTGTTCGCAGGTGTCTCACTGGAAGGCACAACCCTTCGCCCTGACGATGTGGCGAGCGCGCTGGTGTATGGACACACCATCAAGGCAAAAGAAATCGTTAGAGGTGATAATACAGCGGTGCCAGCAACAGGCCGTGAACTTGTCGACGTACTAGAGAAGAATGCTCCGCGAAATGAATCGAAGCAGGCTGTTTCGAACAAGTAGGGAAATTGCCAGCTTGCCGAGGCCTGTTTGCCTCGGCAAGCGACACCGCGTGAAATTAGGTGATTACTCGTGTAGGGCTACTGTTAGCAATGGTGATCACTAAAACAAGAATTTTGCTCCAACCTGCACAAGTCGCGGCGGAGCCGCACTGATGACTTGCCCGAACGTCGCGCTGTCTATATTTCCGTCAACAGCCCGCGGTCCAAAAAACTGCGCGTGGTTGAATGCATTAAATGCTTCAATCCGGATTTGCAGCGATTTCCCTTCGTCAATGCGCAGATTTTTCAATAACGCCATATCAAAATTGTTCATTCCCGGTCCGTAGAAAAATCGCCTCCGGGCTGTGCCGGGAGTGCCCATCGCATTCTCGCTGAACTGCGATGTATTGAAGTAAGGCCGCCCATTGCGGGGATTCTGATTTAATCGAAGCGCGCCACCATTGTAGTCCGGTTCATCAACGCCATAATTGTTGATGCCATTCGGCTCTGATCCCAGCAAGGAATTATCTCCGTAATTCACGAGCGTGACAGGGAATCCGGTGCTGAATCGCGTGATCCCAGAGATCTCCCAACCTTGCGTCCAGCGATTACTGCGGCGGAACAAATGCTCTATCGGGAGTTGATAACTATAGCTCACCACAAAATTGTGCTTCAGATCAAAAGAAGATAAAGCTTTGCTGAGTGCGGGGTTGAGGGGATTCACCTCTTCGCCGATGTTCGAAGATTGATCCTGCGACTTGCTGAAAGTGTAGCCGGCAAGCACGTTCAACCGTTTGGTCGAGTGGCGCAACGTAATTTGGAGTGCGTTGTAATTGGAATTTCCGATGGTGGCCTGGTTCGCATTGCTTCCGAAATTTGATCCCAACGGTCCGCGGGTGCCTTTGTAGACCTGTCCGGTGGAAGTAACATAAGTCGAATCTTCGCCCAACGGTCCGCACGGAACTTGGCCGGGCGCAAGATTCGCTGGGTTGCCAAGAAACAGGCAAAGCGAAGGATCGCCGGGATTCGCTTCTTCTAGTACCAGAAGCCGATGCGCCTGTGTACCAACATAATTCAAACTAAGGACCGTCCCCGTGCCAAATCCTCGCTCCAGCGACAACATGTATTCCTCGGTGTAGGGAATGCGATTGGTCGTCGGGTAATTCGGGAGCCCGGAAATCGGCGCGAATTGCGACCAGTCCACGTTTGAATCGGGATGACTCGCCGAACTACCTAACGGCGCGAGATTCACCGGAAAATATTGGCCCAGATTTTGTCCCGTCGCCGCTGTGACGAACGGCGTGGCGAACAACGGTGGAGCAGGGCTGCTGTAGGTGGTTCCATAGGGTGCGTTCGCGCTCATTACCCCGATCGTCAGCGCCTCGATCGCGGTATAAAACATTCCATAGCTTGCACGGATGCTGGTCTTGCCGGGCCCGCCAAAAAGCGTTGCGAGCAATCCGTCGCCACCGGCGCTTGGCGAATACGCGAGTCCCACGCGCGGCGCAAAATCGAGATTACCAGCAGGTGCTAATGTGCGCGGCACTCCCGGATCAGTTGGGTACAGGATTCCTTCTGGCGCTCCTGGAAAAACAACGGACTGCTTGCCCGGCTCAAACGTGGCGATCTGGTTGTACTTCTCGTACCACGGCTCAATCCGGTCCCAGCGCAGGCCATAGTTCAACGTAAAATTGCGCGACATTCGCCAACTATCTTGGACGTAGATTCCCAAATATTTATTGCGTCCATAAAATGCCTGCAGTTGGCTCTGATTATATTGACTGGGAACCCCCAGCAGAAAATCCGCGAAATCTGATCCGGTCTCCGTTCCGAAGAACAGAAAGCTGCCATTGAATTGCGCGATGGCGTTGACATTCACCTGATCATAATGAAATTCCCCGCCAAGTTTGAGTGTGTGTGTGCCCATCACTTTGGAAAAGTTGTCGAGCCACTGATACGTGTTCCCGATTTGATACAGCTCATTCGTGTGCGTCCCTATGCTGAAGCTATTGAATGTGACACTCTCCACTCCTTCTGTTTTCGGCGACAGTGGAACAATTCCCGGAGTTCCTTGTCCCACTACAAAGCCCTGCGAAACTAAACTCACCCCAACTCCCCCAACCGGTTTGCCCAGGTCGTTTGCATTGCGAAGATAGCTGAAGTGAAATTCATTTACCGTAGTTGGTCCGACGGTTTTTGTGTCTCCCAAACTGAGCAGTTGTGCTCGCCCCAAATAAAGCGCGTTGAAGCCTGGGACATTTGCGCCACCTTGCGCCAGGGGATAGGGGTTATTCTGCGACCAATCATCAAGAAAATAGTATGCCGACAAGAGTCCCCACCGCGTGTTGGCATCAACACGATATGCTCCCTTGTCGTCTCGCAAAGTCAGGTTATACGCTGAACTGGAAAATGTTCCATTCGCACTATTGGGAGCGGGAATATATGGCAGCAGGTTTTTTGCCGGTGCCGACCATACGCTCTGCGGAATGATCGCGCCGGGAAATACGCAGGTCAGGTTGGTGCACCCGGGCGTGTAATAAGGTTCGCCCGAGGTAACCGCATATCCGAGCTTCTGCGAAAGCAGCGTCGCCCAATATGCTCCACTCACCGTTGTCGGGACCTTTTTTCCGTTTGCGTCCGTGGTCACAAACGAACTGGCGATATCGGAAAGATTGCCCGTGCGGTCTTCGGCCGAAGGCACAGGAATATGGCCTGTATCGATTCCTTCGGTCGAGCGAGTCCCTTGGTAATCAGCGAAAAAGAAAACTTTGTCTTTGCGAATCGGCCCGCCCAAAGTTCCACCAAACTGATTCTGATCGAATGTTCCGCGGGTAGGCGAAAAATAATTTCGCGCATCCAGATCGGTGTTGCGAACAAACTCAAAGGCGTCTCCGTGAAATTGATTATTCCCTGATTTCGTCACGACGTTAATTTGGCCACCACTGAATTCGCCGTATTCCGCGTCAAAATTGTTGGTTAGTACCCGAAATTCTGAAATGGAATCCAGGTTCGGAATAATGGCCGCGCCCATGTTTACGTCTTCTTGCACGTCGCTTCCATTGACGATGAAGCTATTCGCGAATTCCCGCTGGCCATTGATCGAGATCGTACCGGGGTTCAGATCTCCTGAAGGCGATAAAGCGCTTGCGCCCACATCCTGCACGGTGTCGGAAGTAATGGAAGTCATCGGTGCAACGCCGGGCTGCAAAGCGAGCAAGTCCGTAAAGCTTCGGCCGTTCAGCGGGACCGCAGTCATCTCCGCGCTGGTAATTACTTCTCCCACCTGCGTGCTCGTCGTTTCCACCCTAAGTTGGTTCTCAACCACCGTGGCGACCTCCGAGTCTTGGCCCAGCTCGAGCGCTGCGTCTATTGACAAAGTACTGTTGGCATCGATCGCGATCCCGGTGCGCCTGTAAGGGCGGAACCCAGGCGCTGCGATTTCCAGGTCGTAGCGGCCAACCGGCAAACTCGGAAACGAATAGAAACCCTTACTATCCGTAACCACACTCTGTTGGATCCTGGTCTCGGTGCTTCGAATTGTAACTGTCGCCTTTGGCACCACGGCACCGCTTGGATCTAGCACCGTTCCTGCAATGCTTCCTCCCACCCCGGCTCGCAGTTCCGTTACAGCCGATGCGAGGAACAAGACGGCACAAAAGACGAGCCGCGATCGTCTCCAAGCCAAACAAGAGAAGCTTTTCACATGGTTTTCCCACCAACACCCGCGTCTAAACACCCGATCCCCCAGCGTGATCATCTGTTGCAAATGTCTTGCAACTAAAATATACGACAATTTTGGTCGTATTTAAACTGCTTTCATTGGATGCTGGAATTGCCTAAATGGACGTGTGGACTAGCTGCGACTGTGGCAAGCGGTGTTTCGAAGCATTCCTTGCAGACCTGGGCCCCTGCCCTGCGGGTTTCTGATGGAAACGCGAAGGCTTCTAGGCGCTATGATTACGAGATAGTTGAGATTAACTCGCCCCGGCACTCTGCCCCGAAGATGCAAAGGACTGAATGGCACTTGCTTCATCGCGTTGGATGTCAAAGATTTTGTTCAACGCAGTGGCATTAAGAAGGTCATTCACAACCTTGCTGAGGTTTGTCAGTTTGATCTGACCGCCCTGCTTGCGAATTGCCATTTGACTGCGCACAAGTTCTCCAATGCCAGAGCTGTCAACATAATCGACTTCCGTCATATTCAATAGAATTTTGGGGGCACCGCCCGCGTTGATAAAAGTGCTGATCGTTTCGCGCAATTTAGTGTTGCCGTCAGGAAAGGCGATTTTTCCACGTAGGTCGACGACATGGACGCCCTGTACTTCGCGAATGGAGCTTTGAGCGGTGGAAGTGGAGGGAGCCTGCTTGCCCAACCCGAGACGATCCAGCACGGCAGTAGCGGCTCCGGCGACCTCACGCAATTCCGTCTGAACCAGGACGAGCGAACGTCCGCTCTTCAGCACATCAAGAAAATGAGCCGACTCTTCCGGCGCCTTTTCGTCGTCGGCTGGGCTTGGTCTGTCGGGTTCAGCCGCGATGCCTTCAACGAGCGCGCCTCCGGCACGCGAGCCCAGGTATCCTAGCAATGCTGCGCCCCCCACTCCAAGCGCGAAGACTTGTCCGAATCCCGGTATCAGAGCTAAAGCAGCGCCAACGCAACCCGCTGTAGCGCCGACGGCTCCGCCCATGAATCCGCCGGCATACTTACCCAAATCCCTTCCGAAACTCATTGCCTCAGTTTCGGAGCGAGTTAGAAAAATGATTGACTCTTGCGGAACATGGTTTCGAATAAGTTCCGTTACTGCGTTTTCCGCAGACTCCCGCGAATCGAAAATTCCAATTGCTGTTTCCACGAAAGCCTCCCCAAGTAATTATGAGCGTTTTTCTCCAGCGACGAGGTACATGCGATTCCTCATCGAGATGAGGACTATTTTTCAAAATACCCTTTTTGTCAAGAGAATAGCGAACCAACTTAAGTACTAAGGGCACCATGAGTCGGCTTACCAGCTTGTAGGAGACTAAGCTGGTCGCTAGATTTCTACCAAATCGCTCCTATTGTTCGGGTCCGGCAAAGAGTAAGACGAAGTTCGATGTGGTCGAACGGCGCAAGCTAGCACATCACTGAGTGCCTGAACGAGCCGCGAGTCTTGATGGCCGGGGAGAGAAATCAGCGAGCAACTCTTGACCAGAAGCAATATCTCATTTCGCTCGAAATTCACTCTATTCGTCAGGCCGGACATTGGCCCGGACCCCAGATTTCTGCTGTTTCAAGTACCACGCTACAGTGAGGCGTGGTATTTTACCAATCAACGGCGGGTGCATCATGTTCACTGGAAACATCCATTCGATTCATATCGCTTCAGCTGCCAATGAGCCCACGCACGCTGTCGGCGAGGTGCGGGCCATTCCCGGGGTCGGGCTTGAAGGAGACCGCTACGCCCTCAAACAGGGCACTTTCTACAAGCCCGAGCCCGCTTTCGAGCTAACCCTCATCGAAGTCGAAGCCATCGAAGCGATCCGAATCGAATACAAGGTTGAACTCGCTCCGGGCGAACTGCGTCGCAACCTGGTTACGCGCGGCGTGCCCCTGAACCACCTCGTCGGTCGCGAATTTCGCATCGGTGACGTTCTCATCCGAGGAATTCGCCTTTGCGAACCGTGCAATCACCTAGAAGCGCTCACCCAGCGGCCCGTCGTAGTGTCACTACGCCATCGCGGAGGCCTGCGTGCGCAGATTCTGAAAGAGGGTACGATTCGCGTCGGCGACACCGTCAGCGCGTAGGCCTACGCACACAGGCTGGATCGCAATGATGCAGATTTGTCGGATACGAAATCCGGCACTTGGCGTACCTGCGGATTGGAGAATATGTAGCACTGATTGAGGCAGCAGATCTGGCTGGGCATCACGGAGTGGGCTTGCTGTTGGAGACCTGCCTGGCAGACAAGCTAGCGTTTGTGGAACGGACGCGGAAGTTGATCCGCAAGATAGTCGAGACCAAGCTGGTCGAGAAGGCTGCTGCAGCCGTTCGTTAGGGATTGTCGCCGGTCCGTTGAGATTTGCGGGCTGGCGCCCCCCCCCCGGTAGTTTTGACAGTTCACAGCGGGGGGCTGTTACCCTATGCTAACGCCAACAGTAGCCAACCAAAGGACCCGGCTTGATACACCCCGAACCAGGAAGAATAGCTTCCCAAGGCTCAATTCTTTCTCTCAGCCGGGTCCTCTTCCTTGCAACCTCCAGAACTCCCGAAAACGGTTCGGTTGTCGAACAAATCGTTACGGTACTGAACGTTCTCGAGACTGATAGCTCGGCTTAGAACGTCACCAGGACGTCAAATCTGGGGGTCCGAAAACTCAGGCAGTCTCAATCTGAAACGACGAGAAGCGGGATTGTGTACGAACCTGAAATGTTCCAGAGGGACTCAACCAGCAATGCCAGACTGAACTAGTGTGCAGGAACGAGTTCAGTCTGTTTCGCTTTAAGTTCAGCTAAATGAATAGCGAGTTGTTTGCTCACAGCTTCCATGCCAGCGTCGATCGCGCGGGAATCGAGGTCCAAGAGTCTGAGATTGCGAATCTTCGCTTTGAGAACGGCAAGTGCAGACTCTTTGGTAAGTCTATCTGTCAATTCCAAGAAAGCACCGAGCATGACCATGTTGGCGACTTTCGTGGTTCCCAGTGAATCGGCGATTTCTGAAGCCGGGATGCACAGGATGGGCGCGTGCTGCGTGGGAAAATTCTCCGGCAGCTTGGAGCTGTTATAGAGAATTGTGGCGTGGCCCGAGGCTTGCGCAAAGAACTTGTGGAGTGAGGGTTCGTTCATCGCAATCAGCATGTCCGGGTGATCGACAAGCGGCGAGCCAATACGCTCGCTCGAGAGGCATACGTCACAATGAGCACTCCCGCTGCGCATCTCCGGGCCATAAGAGGGGAGCCAACTCACTTCACGCCCTTCGCTCATCCCCATCTCGGCGATGATTTGGCCGAGGAGAAGAATGCCTTGACCGCCAAAGCCACTGATTTTCAGGGAAAGATCCGGAGGGGATTTTTTGGCGGTGACGGTAAGCCGACTCTCTTCCGCGGGCTTGTCCAGACCAAGGAGATTTGTGACGGTGGTCTGCGGCAGGCTATTTTCCAATTTTTCCGGCTGGCGATCTCGGAAAACGCCAAGTGGAAAAACGGGGAGCATTTTCTCTTCCATCCACTTGCGCGCCTCCTGGGGTGTCATGTTCCAGATCGTGGGGCAGGGAGAGAGAATTTCCACGAATGTAAAGCCGGCGCCGTCATGCTGAAGCTGAAGAGCTCGACGGACGGCTTTGCGCACCTTCATATGATTCTTGTTATCGGTCAGGGCGACGCGTTCGATGTATACAGGCGCTTCCAGCGTTGCGAGGAGTTCTGCCATATGCAACGGATACCCTTCGTTCAGAGGACGACGGCCCCATGGCGAAGTTGAACTCACTTGACCGACGAGAGTGGTGGGAGCCATCTGGCCGCCGGTCATTCCATAGATTGCATTGTTGATGAAGAAAATGGTGATTTTTTCTCCGCGATTTGCAGCGTGGATAATTTCGGCGGTGCCAATCGCCGCGAGGTCGCCGTCGCCCTGGTAGCCGATGACTATACTTTCCGGATTCGAGCGTTTTACTGCGGTTGCGACGGCTGGGGTGCGGCCATGCGCCGCCTGGATGTTGCCCAAATCGAAGTAGTAGTAGGCAAAAACGGAACACCCGACTGGGCTAATAAAAATGGTGCGATCCTGGCAGCCGAGATCGGCAATCGCTTCTGCGATCAGTTTGTGGACGACACCATGCCCGCAGCCGGGGCAATAGTGCGTCTGGTGCTGCAACTCGGATTTACGTTCGTACTTGTCGTAGAAGACAGGTGACTTCGATTCGATTACTTGATATTCGTCCATGAGGCCACCTCTTTACCTTCATTTGCGTAGCGTTCGTTTTTGTCGCCACAATAACTCTTCAAACGCCCCAATCCGCAGTCATGCCCATACGCTCGTAGACTTGTTGGCAAACTTCACCGACCATCGGCACATTTCCGCCGAAGCGACCGAAGAATTCGACATCGACGCGGCCGTCAAGCGCCAGGCGCACATCTTCGACCATCTGGCCCGTGCTCATTTCGACGACCAGAACCATTTGCGTGCGACGCGCAGCATGCCGCAAAGCTTCGATAGGGAAGGGCCAGAGACTTATCGGGCGGAAAAGTCCGGCACGCAGACCTTCTTTCCGCAAGCGTTCGACAACGGAACGCAAAACGCGAGAGGTGATGCCATAACCGACCAGGAGAACCTCCGGCTCTTCGGCACAATAGAGTTCGTAGCGCGCTTCCGTTTCCGCCGCCTTCTTGTATTTGTTCTCGAGTTTCAGAATGTGGGCCTCCAGTTGATCTGGCTCGAGATAAATTGAAGAAATGAGGTTCTTTCTGGTTTGAGGTGTGCCACAAACCGCCCAGGATTTATCCGGGATCGCCGTTTCCATTTCGTTCAGTTCGAGAGGTTCCATCATCTGGCCGAGGTATCCGTCGGTCAACACGACAGCCGGATTGCGGTAGCGGTCCGCAAGCTCGAAGGCCAACATGGTGAGCCGGGCCATCTCCTGTACAGAAGCAGGCGCGAGAACGATGTTGCGATAGTTTCCGTGGCCGCCGCCTTTCACGACCGCGAAGTAATCACTCTGCTCCGGCGCGATGTTGCCGAGACCGGGCCCACCCCGAACTACATCCACAACCACGCAGGGCAGTTCCGCGCCTGCCAGATAAGACATGCCTTCCTGCATCAAGCTCAAGCCGGGGCCGGAAGATGCGGTCATGACCCGTTTGCCAGCTGCGGCTGCACCATACACCATATTGATTGCAGCAACTTCACTTTCTGCTTGCAAAAAAGTACCACCGATTTGCGGGAAGTACTCCGCAGCAGCTTCGGCGATTTCGCTGGCAGGAGTGATGGGATAACCATAGTAGGAGCGGCAACCAGCCAGCATCGCGCCTTTGATTACCGCCACGTTTCCTTTACAAAGTTGACGCATGGGAGGCCTCCGCTCCGGAACTCAGTACTTTCGGGGCGATCAGTCGATACACGGTGATTGCACCAGGTTCCGGGCATACGTAGAAGCAGATGCCACAGGCCGTGCAACACTCGCCGGAATAATGCGCGGGATGCGCGCCATAGGCGTTCAGAGCGGGTAGGAGCAATAGACATTTTGGTGGACAGGCATCGACGCAGAGACCGCAACCTTTACATTCGAGCGTGTCGATGGTGACTTTGCCGCGTGGTGAACTAGCCATGGCTAACTCTCCTGAAGAGCAGGCCGCTGGAGCCAGCGGGTCTTCTCACAATACGCGTACAGTTCTTCACGGAATTTTGGATGAGCGATGGAGATTAAAGCTTCGGCGCGCTGACGAATGGTCCGGCCATGAAGAAAAGCAACGCCGAATTCGGTGACGAGGTAATGGACGGAACCCCGAGAAGTGACTACGCCGGCGCCAGGATCTAACATCGGAACGATGCGAGAAATTTCACCGTTCTTCGCCGTAGCGGGCATGGCGATGATCGGCTTGCCGCCTTTCGAGTGAGATGCGCCGCGAATGAAATCCACCTGTCCACCGATTCCGCTGTAGAAATACGTTCCCAACGAATCGGCGCACACTTGACCGGTGATATCGACTTGCAGCGCGGAATTAACAGCCACCATCTTATGATTTGCCGAAATGACGTAAGGGTCGTTGGTGTAGCGGCTGGGATGAAACTCAAACATCGGGTTGTTATCAACGAACTCGAAGAGTTTCTTGCTGCCGAGCACGAAGCCCAGGATTATTTTTCCGCGGTGAATGGTTTTCATGCTGCCATTGATTACCCCGGACTCGATCAAAGGAACTGCACAATCGCTAAGCATTTCTGTATGGATACCCAGATTCTTGTGCCCGGTAAGTTCCAAAAGCACAGCGTCCGGAATTGCGCCGATGCCGAGCTGTAGAGTGGCACCTTCTTCGATCAGACTTGCGACATTTCGGCCGATGCCATGATGAGTTTCTGTGACGACCGCGGGTTTCAGTTCGCAGAGCGGCCGAGAAACCTCAACTACCGCATCCAGTTCATTTACATGGATGAAGCTGTCGCCGAAGGTGCGGGGCATCTGGTCATTTACCTGGGCGAGGACGAATTTCGCTTGGCGTGCTGCCCCCAGGGTGGTGTCAACGCCGACACCGAAACTGCAGAAGCCATGCGCGTCGGGTGGCGAGACCTGAATGAGGGCCACATCAATCGGCATCTGAGCGGATTCAAACAGGTCTTCCACTTGGCTAAGAAAAACCGGAGTGTAATCGGCCCGCCCCTCGTTGATGGCCTCGCGAACGTTGCCCCCGATGAACATAGCGTTGTGGCGGAAGTGACCTTCCATTTGCGGTGCGATGTAGTCTGCCCGGCCAACCGTCAACAGGTGAACGATCTCCACATTTCTCACAAATGGCGCCCGAGCGATCAGCGCTTCAACCAATGCCTCCGGTTCTGCGCATCCTGGATGAATGTAGACGCGCATGTTAGACTGGATGCAATGGACCGCTTCATAGGGCGGCATGATCTTCCGTCGATACTCGCTTATCCAATCCATAAATCTCCCTTTCCTCTTGCGATAATCCGAAAAGTCCGTTGAAAAATGTCTAAAACGTCTTGGCGGTGTTTCAAGCGGCCGATTTTCAATTGAGACGGCGAGGGTTTCTCGTCGGTCCCGGCAAAATGGCGGAAGGAATCAGCCCGTGGCTGCACAGACTCTGCCTCTAAGGATTATCGGAGCAAATGGCTTACCAGGTCGGGTCGGAGAGCGGTGGCCCTAATCCCTTCTAGCACAAGGGCTTATAGCTAGTCGAAGGATTGCTTGTAGTGCCGCTGTGGGTTTTCCCCCAATCCTGCTCCTCACTGGGTTGCTAGACTCAGTCTTCGGGAACAGCTTGCTTTGGATCGGATGCGGGCACCCTTGACGACTTTTCTCGTTCTCTAGATACAGGACAGATTTCTCCCCGTGCCCTCACCGCAACTTCTCTCGACGATTCTGTTCACTCCTCTAAACGCTGGTGTATGTTTAGAAGAGGGAACAATGTCCGGTGGGAAAATGCGAAAGTTAAATATCTTAGTTTCTCTGACGACCAGCGATAACGACTATCAAGCCGAGCAGGCCATTTCCGCGGAGCAAGCAGCGCGAAAGTTTGGCATTAACGTGAAGATTTTGTACGCCGAAAACGATGCAATTAATCAGAGTACGCAAATTCTGAAAGCGATCCAGGCGGCCGAGGGAGAGCGTCCGGATGCGATTGTGTTTGAACCCGTGGGTGGAACTGCTCTACCACAAGTTGCTCG
>Ga0209040_10001343_pt1 | contig 19415 bp, 15 predicted proteins | sample BogFormECP12_OM3_FD_188240 | JGI IMG/M metagenome (GOLD analysis project Ga0209040, IMG submission 188240) | Bog forest soil microbial communities from Calvert Island, British Columbia, Canada - ECP12_OM3 (SPAdes) (version 2) | ecosystem: Environmental > Aquatic > Freshwater > Wetlands > Bog ...
GGCATCCCGGAGGAAGCGCCCGGGGCCGTTGTGAGCGCAGTGCGCGAGGTCGTCATGGAGCTTCGGAGACGACAGAATTAGTAGGGCGATGTCCGTACAGTCGCTGATCCACAAGCTGACCTTAGGCGCAATCTGCGCTAACTCCTTGTCTTCCTCGGTCTACCCAACCCATACAGCGCCATCCCTCCCCCCAGCAACACCACGCTCAGCACGACAATCTTCCCCACCGCCAGCGCCTTGTTCGGCTCGCTGGCATCGGGAATCACCGAGCCAATAATGACAGCGGTAGTGGTCAGCGCCCCCAGGACCGCCAGTGCGATCGCAACGGGTTTGCCTCCGGGCACGCGAATTACGCCCGGCTCCGCAGGCTCGCGTTGCAGGCGAATCAGCGCGGCGAACATGAACAGATAGGGCACGAAGTTGGTGATGATGGTCATGCTCACCAGCACCTGATAAGCGCCGCGCACTGTGCTGCCGAACTGGCCCATCAGGATGAAGAGCGCACAGCAGATCGCTTGCACGATCAGCGAAATGTACGGCGTCCCCCACTTGGGATGGACGCGCCCGAACGCCGGCGGCAGGTAGCGGTCAATGCCGGCGACGAACGGAATCCGCGACAACGCCGCTAGGTACGCGCCGACGCCCCCGAGGTTCGACACGCAAATGAGCAGCGCAACCGCCGGCCCGACTCCGGTCCACCCCACGCGATCGGCGCTGCTGGAGATGGCCTGCATGATGCCCTCGAGACTGTTGACTTTGGGCAGCGCAACCAGCACTGCAATGGTCCCCAGAATGTACCCTGCGGTAATGATGAAGCCAGCAGCAATCAGTCCGCGGGGAATGGTGCGGCGCGGGTCTTTGATCTCGCCACCCATGAACGAGGCCGACTCGGCGCCGCTGAAGGCGTAGAGAAGCGTCGCCCAAACGCCGATCGTGCCGATATTCAAGGACGGTCTCAGCGACACGGCATTGAATCTGGTTGCCGACCCAAACTTCCACCATGCCAGCGCACCGACCACACATAGCAGAGCAATCGGCAGCCACGTTCCGATGGCGCCCAGGTTGCTCAGCCACTTGCCGACGTCGAGGCCGACGATATTCAGGGCGAGCGCCAATCCCAGGCCGAGCAGCGCAAACATGACGAAGAAGGTCGCGCTTCCCTGCGCGGCTTTCCACTTCGTTCCGCCAACGTACAATGCATTGCTGGCCGCGAAATACAGGATAGCCGGGAAATACGGCAGGTTGCTGGTCCAGTAAATCCATCCGGTGAGAAAACCCGAGAAGTCGCCGAACGCGCGCTTGCTCCAGACGTACATGCCGCCTTCCTGCGGATAGCGCGAGGAAAGTTCCATGACACACAGCGCCAGAGGAAGGAAGATTGTCGCCAGCCCGATGAACCAGATCACGATGGAGCTGGGCCCGACGCTGGCCGCCATCGGGATCCATCGCAAGCTTAACGTGGCGACGACGTAGAACATCATCAGGTCGCGAAAGCCCAGCACCCGCTTCGGCTGTGCGGGAGTGTCAGTCCCGGGGTGTGGCTGCACGGCGTTGGTGGAGGCCGGTTGCATTTGCGTTGGAGTGAGTCCCTTTTGGGGGAGTGAGAATCTTACTCCAGCAGTTGCGCTGGATCATTGCCGCCGCAATTTAATTCAATTGCGTCACCGCGAGCATCAAATGTACCGTCGGCCAACCCGAGGAGATGAAAATGCTCGGGATACGATTGCCCCACCGGCCCCGGATGATACGACTTCTTTCCGCGCCGCCGGGACTACTGCTGTTGTGGCGGTTGCCGGTTGGCGGGGTTTAACTGATCCTGCATCTGCTGTTGCTGTTGCTGCATCTGCTGTAACTCTTGCAGCAACTGTTCGGGGCTCTTTCCGCCATTGAGTTGCGGGTTGTCCGTGCTGCTAGGGTCGGGCTGCGGCTGTGGCACCGGCTGGGGCTGGGGCTGCGGCTGAATTGACCCCTCCGGCATGCGCCCCGGCATCGGCCGGTGGCGGAACGGAGGACCGGTTGGGGGCTGCGGTCCCGGCTCGGGCTCGCCGTAATTCTCTTCTTCCTGCGGTTCCTCCGGCTGTTGCACAGGAGCATTCTGCGCCAAATTTACCGTGGATGCGGGCTTCGGGGTAGTCAGAATAACTTTCTGCACAGCTCCAGGGTCGCCGGTTACGCCCAGAATGATGTAGTTGAACTTCGAGCCGTTAAGCAGGGAACTGAGCACATCGCGCGGGTGCCCCGGGCCGATCTGGCCTACAACTCGCTCGTTGGAAGCGCTGGCGGGCATTTCGACCGAAGCGCCGGTCAGCGACTGCACCGACCGCAGCACCTGCGACAAGGTTGCATTCTGGGCCACGATGGTGAGCTGCCCGTTGTTGTACGTAACCTGAGGAGGCGTCGGCGCCGATTGCGCTAGTGTCGGCGGCGGCGCAGGCGCTAGCGGTTCAGGCGCGGCTTTCTTGCGGCGGGCATGCGACTTCGAGATGGGCTGCGAAGCAGATGTGCTCGCTGCAGGGGTGTTCTTGGGAGCGGTTTGGGCTGTCGTTTCGATCGCCGGCAGACAAAGTCCCGCTAGCAACAAGAATGCCAATCCCGATTTTTGCCGGCGGCGTACCATAAGGTTTGGACGGCCCCAAGCTCAGATCGTTTTCTGTGCGGTGGGTGTGCCTATTCTACCCCCGATTGCGGCCCGATGATCGCTATTTTGTTGGTTTAGCACCTGAAGAACATGATTCGACGATCGCTCACATTATCTTTAATCTCCCGCAGGTGTTTTAGGATTGGCCGCCTGATTCTGCTGGCAATCACTGCTGTTGTCCCAGTGCTGGCCCAGACCTGCTTCAACGGTCCCGACCTTGACCCTCCAACCAGAAATGCTATCGAGACCGCTGCGCGCAAATATCTTGACCTGTCGGCGCATGGCGACGTCGCCGGGCTGAAATCGAACGCCATACCGGCGATTGCCGGGGTTTTTGGCAGTATCGAGCAGGCCGTGGTTACCAACAAGGAGTTTCTTGCCGGAGGCCAGCCGACGATCGCCGGGACCTACCTGCTGGATGCCTCCGAAGCCAAGGCCGCGCTGCCGCGGACCGACTTCTATTGTGGTATCTATAATTCGTCTGACCGCATAGCGTTCTTCATCCCAAATTTGCCGCCGGGCCGGTATGCCATCGTTCTGCAGAAGATTGAGGGCAAAGCGCCGATCACGCTGACCCTGATTTTGCAGGAGATGGCAGGCGCGTGGAAGCTGGCCGGATACTATCCGCGATTGTCTTCCATCGGCGGCCACGACGGGCCCTGGTATCTGACCAAGGCGCGCGAATTCAAGGCCAAAGGACAGTCGCACAACGCCTGGTTCTACTATCTGACAGCGTGGGAGCTGATGGCTCCGGTGGACTTCATGAGCACGCCACCACTCGATAAACTTGCCGACGAAATGCAGGCCGCGCGCCCCAGCGATTTACCCACCAGTGCAGCTCCGATGAGCCTGACGGCCAATGGCAAGACCTTCAAGGCTACCGAAGTGACCCCGGTGCCGGTGGAAGGAAATCTCGATCTACGGGTGGCTTATCAGACACCCGATGCAACCAACTCCGGGCTGGCCTTCCAGGACAACACCGCCATCGCCAAGGCGCTGCTGGCGAAATATCCCGAGCTGCGCGATGCCTTCGATGCGATCATCGCCCGCGCGGCGGACGACAACGGCCACGAATACGTCTCGGTGCTGCCGATGAAGGATGTGAAGTAACAGTTGTGGCGCATAAGATCACTTCGATCCCCCAAATAAAGCTCAGACGGCGCAGGCGATTGGGTGTATATTTCGGTCACCCAAGCCCAACGGAAATTCTGGTTCGAGGCAACGAGGAGGTCCCCCGCTTATGACTGCACCCAGCAACCTGAACTGCATCCTTCTGAACGCCAGCGGGGCGGCGTATAACATCGCGCCCGGCACCTGCACCTACGACGCCAGCAACGACACCAATTACAGTCCTCACGTGCCTTACACCAACGGTCCGCAGCCTGCCTGCGGGGGACCGTTCTACATCAACGCCGCTACGGTGGGGCAGTGCCCGTTCGGCATCGTCGTGGCATTTCGCGGTACGCTGCCGCCGTCGACGAAAGATCCCGATAGCTGGCTCGACTGGCTGCAGGATTTCTTTGCGGTGCCCGTCTCCGTCCCCAGCGGGCCCAACAAGCTGCCCGGCCAAGTACACAGCGGTTTCTTCAATGCCACCGCATCGATCATCCAGAAAGTGCAGACGCTGGTGTCAGGCTACAGCCCCGGCCCGGACAACCCGGTTTATGTCACGGGACACAGCAAGGGCGGGCCCATGGCGAGCATGGGAGCGTACATCCTAAGCCAGAACCTGGACGTGCCCAATATTCAGCCGTTGGTGACCTTTGCATCGCCCCGGCCGGGCGACCCGGGCTTTCGCGCGGGGTTCGAGGCCGTGTTCCCGCAGACCCGCTACGAGAACTATGATGACCTGGTTCCTCTGGTGCCACCGTCGCTCGATTTCATTCATGCCCTGCTCAACAAGCCTGAGCTCTTTTTTACCCCTACTGGCCAGCGGCTGCTGCACATGTTGAAGAGTGCTGAAGACTGGAACTACGTTCCCGTCGGCACCATGCTGTTCGTCACCAAGACGTTTCAGGTGATCGCGAACGAAGACGTGGCCCTGCAGACCGCGGATGTGGCTCTGGAGTTTGTGGAAGACCTGGTGAAGCGGGACTTCAGCTCCTTCGGGGACGCGCACTCGCTTTTGCCCGGCAAGGGATACAACTGCGGGGTGTGCGGTGTCAAAGTCGGACCCGCTCCGGGTGGTGGGTAATAAATACCCAGTGCCCGCGGAACCTTCTCGCGGAACCTTCTCTTGACACTGCTCCCCTGCAACTTTTATCCTGTTAGTTCGTCCCTGAGAACGACCCCGCCTGTCTGTACCTGCCAGCGTTTCCCGTCAGGAGCTTGGCCTGCCAGACCCGGTTCCAACCGGAGCGCGAGTCTATTCTGGACGTTTGGGCTTAGGGCCTAAGGTTGGTGCTGCTATGCAGATTCGGGTTCGGGAACTGGAACTCCACAATCTGGAGTTCGACGAGACGTTTCAGCCGGGCGCCATCGAGTTTGGGCTGCACTTTCGCCAGGTTGGGCCGCTACATAGTGACGGCCGCGCTGAGCTTATCGTGGAGCATCGCGGGCACCATCAGGATGTCGAGGACATCCGGCTGGTCGGCAAGGTGGAAACCAACCTGGAGTTTTGTTGTGCTCGCTGTCTCGAGCCGGTTGGGCATGACGTGAACTGGGCGTTCGACCTGATCTACCGGCCCCAGGGCGTGGACCGCCGCGCCGAAGAAGTGGCGATCTCCGAGGCAGAGACTGAGATTGGCTACTATCAGGGTGAAGGCCTGCTGTTGGAAGATGCCCTGCGCGAGCAGGTGCTGCTGGCCACGCCGGTGCGGGCGCTGTGCCGCGAAGATTGCAAGGGTTTGTGCCCACATTGTGGGCAAAACCTGAATGTCGAACAATGTCATTGTGAGCCGCATCTCAGCGACCCGCGCTGGGAGGCACTTAACGAAATCAAGAAGAAGCTGCAAAGCTGAGTTCCGATTGCCGGCAAAGGGCCGCGATCCTAGTTGCGAGGTTTTCATGCCAAATCCAAAACGGCGCCATTCCCAGGCGCGCACGTCCAAGCGCCGGTCACACGATCATTTGACGGCGCAATCGCTGTCTGAGTGTCCCAACTGCCACGAACGGAAGTTGCCGCATCGTGCCTGCCCGAAGTGCGGTTACTATAAGGGCCGCGAAGTGATTGAGGTCGAAGAAGCCACCAGCTAGCACTTGCGGGAACTCCTCTCTTCCGGCGATCATAGGCGCTGCGCCCCGCAAGCGCCGCAATTGACAGGCCTGCATGCCGACTATTATTGCTCTTGACGCCATGGGCGCCGACCGCGCGCCCAAACCTGAAGTCGAAGGGGCGATCCTCGCGGCACGGCTCCACGATGTGGAGGTCGTGCTGGTGGGGCGCGAAGAAGTCGTGCGCGCGGAGCTGGATCTGCACCGCTTCTGGCGCAAGTTGCCGATCAGCATCGTGGATGCCCGCGAAGTGATTGGCATGCAAGAGAAGGCAGCGCAGGCGATGCGCGCAAAGCGCGATTCCTCTCTGCGCGTGGGGCTCCGCCTGGTACGCGACGGAAAGGCCGCAGGTTTCGTAACCGCCGGCAACACGGGCGCGGCTATGGCGACCGCGAAGATGGTCCTGGGCGCGATTCCAGGCGTCGATCGTCCGGCGCTCGCCGCGGTGTTTCCCACCGCGCAGGGTACTGCCACCATTTTGATTGATGTCGGCGCGAACGTTGACTCCAAGCCGCAAAACCTGCAGCAGTTCGCCATCATGGGTGAAGCGTACTTCCGCACCATCTTCGGCGGCAGGTTTGCCAGCGCCGCGCATCCGCGTGTCGGCGTGCTCTCCATCGGCGAAGAGGAGAGCAAAGGCAACGAACTCACGCGCGAATCGTACAAGCTGATTAAAGCGCTGCCCATGAACTTTGTGGGCAACGTCGAAGGACGCGATCTCTACAACGGCAAGGCGGATGTGCTGGTGTGCGACGGTTTCGTCGGCAATGTGGCGCTGAAGATCTCAGAAGGCATGGTGGAGACGGTGCGCTTTTTGCTCAAGGAGTCGTTGCAGGCTACCATCAGCGGCCAGGTTGGGGCTCTGCTCTCGCGCAAGGCGTTTGCCGACTTCAAGAAGCGTCTCGACTACTCCGAATACGGAGGCGCGCCGCTACTGGGCATCAAAGGCGTCTGCATTGTGAGTCATGGCTCGTCGAACGCGAATGCCATCAAAAACGCGGTGCGCGTGGCCAACGAATTCGCCAACAGCAAGCTTAATTGCACCATTGAAGAGCGCATAGCCGCGGCCAGCAAGAGCCTGGGCAATCACGCCGAGGCGGCGGAGGCGGACGCGATCGGCAGCGATTTGTAAACTGTACTGCTTTTCAATACAAGTTCAGACGCATCCATGACCTCTCACTTATCTTCCATCGCGTTTCTCTTTCCCGGGCAAGGTTCGCAGGCGGTGGGTATGGGCAAGGAGCTTGCCGCGCTGTATCCCGTCGCGCGGGAAACCTTCGACGAAGCCGACGCAGCAATCGGTTACAAGCTTTCGCAATTGTGCTTCGAAGGCCCGGAAGACCAACTCAAGCTCACCGAGATCACGCAGCCGGCAATCCTGACGGTTTCCGTTGCGGCGTGGCGCGTGCTGCAATCGAAGGGCATCGCGCCTTCTTACGTTGCAGGGCACAGTCTCGGCGAATACTCCGCCCACGTGGCGGCAGGAACGCTGTCGTTTACCGACGCAGTTCGCACGGTGCGCAATCGCGGCAAGTACATGCAGGAAGCGGTCCCGGTCGGGCTTGGAGCGATGGCCGCGGTGCTCGCGCTCGCCAGCGACAAGGTGCAGCAGATCTGCGACGAGGCCGCGCAGGGCGAAGTCAGCCAGGCGGCGAACCTCAACTCGCCCGAGCAGACGGTTATTTCCGGCAGCAAGGCCGCAGTCGAGCGCGCAGCGGCGTTGGCCAAGAAGCGCGGCGCCAAGCGCGCGATCCTGTTGCCGGTGAGCGCGCCATTCCATTGCGCGTTGATGCAACCGGCACAGGACCGTCTCGCCGCCGACTTGCATGCTCTGTCCTTCCACGCGCCCGCAGTTCCGGTGATGTGCAACGTCGAGGCGGCGCTGGTTACGACCGCCGAGCGGGCCCGCGACGCCCTCATTCGTCAAGTAACTGGAGCGGTGCAGTGGGACCGGTCGATGCGCGCGCTGGTTGCGCTGGGCGTAGAGAGTTTCGTCGAGATTGGGCCAGGCAAAGTGCTCTGCGGGCTGATGCGCCAGATCGATCGTTCGCGCACTTGTCTGAACCTGGAAGACGAAGCCTCACTGCAAAAGACCGTGGACCACTTCAGCGCCAGGTCGCCGAAGCCAGATTAGGTTGGTGTTTCACCGCAGAGACACAGAGGCACGGAGAGGAAAATTGAAATACTCGGTGTCTCTGTGGTTGGTTCTTAGTATGGTGAAAACCCCAGCGTCTTGTCGTCCTTCTGTACCCAGATGTGGGCTTTGTCGGCCACACGGTCGTTGACTGTGACCACTACCACCACGCCGCTGGCGGTGGCAAACGGCGTCCCGCTGTAGCCCTTGGGTACGGCCGCGCCCTCGATGTGATGGCTCTTGATGATGCCCCATTCCCCGCCCGGTCCCCAGTCCTTGACGAAGTCGTCATAAGAGTAACGCGAGTACCGGTCGGGATGCTGCTTCCAGTCGGGATCGTGCATCCAGATGCCGTAAGCTTGCTCGAGGTTCTGCTGTTGCAGAGCATCGAAGAACAGATCGACGGTGTGCTCTTCCGGCCAGAAGCGAAGCATCCACCACAGGACCGCGACAAAAATCACCGCGCAGGTTGCGATGATCATCCGCTGCCATTTCTTGCGCGTCCCTGCTGGATCGTAGGGTTGGGCCTCAAACAAAGTCATGGCAAATACAGTTTACTGCGTGGACGCCGGGGCGTGCTCTGCTACACTCAAGTGTTTTGCTTGTCTCTCTAGACCCTGTAATAAATCCCATTCGAGGCAATTATGGACATTAAGACAGCAGGAGTCATCGGAGCGGGGACGATGGGCAACGGAATTGCTCACGTCTTCGCAAAAGGTGGATATAGCGTCGTCCTGGTAGACGTGGAACAGAAGTTTGTTGACCGCGGTCTCCAGACTATTGGCAAGAATTTGGAACGCGAGGTTGCGAAGAACAAACTGACGGCGGAGGAGCGTGACCAGGCGCTGGCGCGCATCGCGGGCAGCACCGATCGCAAGCGGCTGGCGGGATGCGATTTTGTAGTGGAGGCGGCCAGCGAGCGCTTTGAGATCAAGGCCGAGCTGTTTCGCGATCTCGACGCGATGTGCCGGCCCGAGGTCATCCTCTCGTCCAACACATCGTCGATTTCCATAACCAAGCTGGCGGCGGTTACCAAGCGGCCCGACAAAGTCATCGGAATGCACTTCTTCAATCCCGTGCCGGTGATGAAGCTGGTTGAGGTCATCCGCGGACTGGCCACCTCGGACGAAACCTTCGCGGCGGTGAAGGCGCTCGCGGAGAAACTGGAGAAAACTCCGGTTGAGGTGAATGACGCGCCGGGATTTGTTTCCAACCGGGTGCTGATGCCGCTGTTGAACGAGGCCATGTATGCAGTGATGGAGGGCGTGGCCACACCTGAAGCAGTGGATGAAGTTTTCAAGCTGGGCATGGCCCATCCTATGGGGCCGCTCACGCTGGCGGACTTCATCGGGCTCGATGTCTGCCTCGACATCATGCGGGTGATGCAGGCCGGCCTCGGCGATCCCAAGTACCGGCCGTGTCCGCTCCTGATCAAGATGGTGGATGCCGGATGGCTGGGGCGCAAATCAGGGCGCGGGTTTTATAAGTACTGATCCAGTTTTATAAGTACTGATCCAGGCGCTAATCCGCCAGCGGCTGCTGCCATTGGCGGATTGTGCTGTCTCATTGTGTTGCCGGTCGTTTAATGCCCGGTGGAATCCCCATGGCGGGTCGCTTCGAACAAGAACCAGGTGCGCCGTTCGGTTTCGTCAATCCAGACTTCGATCAGGCTGGCCGTGGCGACGTCGTCGTGCTCTTCGCAGACCGCGTGCGCATCGCGGAATCGCGCCGTAAGCATCTTATTATCGTCGAGCAGTTCAGCGAGCATGTCTGCCGGCTCGACGTACTCCGCATCGTTGTCCAGCACGCGTTGCAGGCGGGCGATGTGGCCAATGGATTTCATAGTGCCGCCACCCAACTTGCGGACACGCTCGGCGATCGGGTCGGTCATCGCAAAGATCTGCTCCGCATGCTCGTCGAGCAGCAAATGGTAGTCGCGAAAGTGCGGGCCACTCATATGCCAGTGGAAATTCTTCGTCTTCAGATATAACGCGAACACGTCCGCAAGAATGGCATTCATGGCGGCAGCGATATCCTTGGTCGCGCCCTTCTCTAGGTCGGTTGGCGTGGCCAACGGCGCTTGCTGTCTGTGTTCAAGTTCGTCGATAGCCACATTAGATTTCTTCATGATTCCTTCCTTTCGCTGGAATCTTTAATTTTCTTCCTTGAGCGTTGCCATGTCGATCCATCAGCACTTGAGTCTCAGATAGGACGCGGCGCAGCGACTCATAACGACCACTATTGGATCAACGTCGCCGTTCCTGGACTCAGAAAGATCGTCGCACCCGAGCAGGCTGACCAAGTCGCCAGGCTCCCTGCCCGTTTTTACTTAGAATCAATAACTTAGAAACAAACACATCGCAAAATATTGACGGTGCGACTTCACTTCCCTATTCTTCAGGCGAGACTTGGTCTGTTTTGTCTTTGGCGTCCTGCTCCACCGCTTCGGCTCCGGGCATGACGTTCTTCAGCGGCGCCCGGAGCTGTTCCTCAAGTTCAGGATGGGGCAGCGGCTTGCGCGGCAGCATTTGGTCACGCATAGCGGTGTTGTACACGAAGATAGCTTCCACCACAGCAGCCTGTGCCAAGTCTTGCTGCTGCAGGCGTTCGTTGGTATCCATGTTGGAGTGGTGGGTGCGCGAATCGTAATCGAGTGGGTCCTGGATGAACTGGAATCCAGGGATGCCGACGGCGTCGAAGTTTTCGTGGTCGGTGCCTCCGGTGTTGCGCAAGGTCAGCGTGGTAACGCCGAGGTCCTTGAGCGGCTCAATCCACTGCGCAAAGATGGGCGCGATGGCCGCGTTTTCCTGCAAGTAAACGCCGCGAATTTTTCCGGTGCCGTTGTCCACATTAAAGTAGGCGGAAATCTTCTGCTGATCGGGCTTGAGCTGCACCGGGCCGCCGGGTTTGCGGGTCCATTCCGGCAGCCTGAGCTGGCCTGGCGCGGTAGAAAGCGGAACGGTACCGAAGTGCTGCTTGACGTAGCCCGCCGAGCCGTATTCGCCTTGTTCTTCACCCGTCCACAAGGCGACGCGGATGGTGCGACGCGGCTTCACTTGGAGAGTGTTGAGGATGCGCATCACTTCCATGGCAACGACCGTGCCTGCGCCGTTGTCGGTTGCGCCGGTGCCGGAAGCCCAGGAGTCGAGGTGGCCGCCAACCATTACGACTTCGTCCTTCAGATTGGGATCTGTGCCGGGAATTTCAGCGATGGTGTCGTAGCCGTGCTCGTGATCGCCGGTGAATTTGGTGTCAACGTTCATTTCGATGGTGACCGGCACATGGGCCTTGAGCAGTCGGTAAACGCGCCCGTAGTTCTCAATGGCCATTACCACGACGGGAAGCGGATTGGCGTGCTCGCGCTTGTAGGACTCCCAACCGAAGCCGGTGCTGCTGTCGTCGAAGATGGTGCCGCCGGAACCGCCCCCTTTGTTGCCGTCGCGGCTGGGAGTGATGACCGCCAGCGGGTGCTCGTCGGCCAGAAACTTGCCAACCGCCTGGCGCAATTCCAGGCGTTTCATGTACTGCTGGATGAAGTCCCGGCCACGCGGCTTGAGCGGGTACTCTGTGAGCTTTTTCAGCTCCGCGTCATCCAGCCGTGTCCACAGCGGCTTGTCCAACGGGGGCACGTCTCGCATCGCCCCATACAGCACGATCTTTCCGGCGAGCTTTCCTTTGTACTGGTCGAGGTCCTTCTTCTCTTTCACGTCGATCCAGATGGCTGGCGCGGTGACCGCGCCATTGGTCGCGGGAGACCACGGGCCGGCCTGCGCGATGAACACCGCGGTATCAGGTGAGGTCATGCGGACCCAAGTATTGAGTTGCTGCCATCCCATGCCGAACTCGCCCCAGTCCTCGAGGTGGGCATTACTGCATCCCATGGCCGTAAACTGATCGCGTGTCCACTCGTTGGCGCGCTTCAGGTTTGGGGAACCGGTCAGTCGCGGGCCGATGCCGTCGTCGAGCGCGGAGGCATACTCCATCACATGAGAGTGGCCGAGGCCTTCGTCCCGGATCTGCTGGTACACGGCGAGGTTGAGCGTCTCGTGCTGGGGCTGAGGCAGTCCATACGAGGGCTGGTTCGCATCGCTGGACTTTGTCTTTGATTTGTCGGCTGCGGCAGCAGAGAACGAAAGGGCGAGGCTGATCACGACAGCAGAAAGGGCGCGTAAGTATCGATGTGACATCAGGCAGAATGCTCCAGTCGAAGAGTGCCAGATTTCTGATGCAGCAGAGTATCAGATAAGAAAGCGGGGCACCATTAACCGGCCCGCTACGCTTCCCGATAATTCAGCAAACCTGCGCCGATCAGCACGAAGCAGACCGGCCAGATCCACGCGGGAATGCCGCGATCCTTCGCGGGCAGGCGTATTTCCAGCCAGCGCGCCCATCCGGCGAAGACGGCGGCCAAGCCCAGGGGCACGTGGTTCAGCTCAACCAGCAGGTTCTCCTTGACGTTGATGACGGGATGGGAGTGAGTGAGAAGCAGCGCGCCTCCCAGCGCGCACATCAGGGGGAAGACCAACGCCATGGAACTGTCGGCGTTTTCCTTTCGGCGCACCCGAAGCTCGAAGAATGCGAAGCCGATGCACACCATGGCGGCAACCCGATGCTGAAAGACCTCGGGCTTTAGCCAGCAGGCCCAGAATCCTTGTGGACCGACGGGCCAGGACTCGGTGTCGGCGCGTAGGAAGATGAACATCGCGATGCTAATGAGAAGCAGTGGCCAGTACTCGGCCCAAGGGGCCTTGCCGGTCCTCGCCAGCAATGCCAGCAGGCCCATGGCCACAACCACAATTCCCATCCAGTGATGATTGGATTCCGACTCCGCGGCCGACGCAATGCGCTGCCAAGAGAGCCCTACACCGTCGATGTCGTAAGCCGCCGGAACAGGCTGGGCGATGGAGGGTTGTTCTGTGTTTTGTGTTGTGCCTTGCGCTGTGTTTTGCGCGGCTGCGGCGTTCTCGGCCAGCACGGCGTCCGGGTAACCCAGGCGCGGCCAGACTGGCCTCAGGCGTTGTGCAATTTGATGCGGCGTGACCGTGTCGTTGGGCTGGTCAATCGCCGGTGGCTGTGAGGTCAGGGAGGCGGCAGTGAGGATAACAGTTATGCCGATGCCAACTTCCACCTCGACCAATCGTCGCAGTCGCGGCATGACGTCTTCCTTGCCTCCGCCCCGCAGCAGGAGAAAGTTCACTCCACCCAGGACCAGCAGTCCGCCAAGCATCAGCGCCTTGGCGGAAACCATCACTCCGTAGGCGGTCCCCAGGATCTCTCGCACCGAGCCGATGTAGGAAAAGCTCAGGGCCACGCCGCTCAGCGCCAGCGCCCCCACGCCGAACAACGCGCCGCGGGAGAACCGTTCCGTGATGTACCACCGGGTTGTAAGATCGCGCGCGCGAACCAAGCTCATCATCAGGAACGGTAGCCCGCCAATCCAGAGGGAGGTGGCCAGCACGTGAATGGTTGTGATGGTGATGAGGTAAGGGCGGTTTTCCATCCGCGAAACCGCGTGGTCTGTCATCAGGGAGGCCGCCAGGATAACGACGGCCAGCGCCGGAAAGGCATACTTCGCAAACTTCTTCTTTCTCCCGGCGACGATAGCAGTGAGTGTTGCAGCACCCAGGATGATGCCGCCCGCGACAAAGAAGCTCGCTCCGACGACGCCCCTGAAGGGAATTTCCGCAGTGGCCATCAATACCGAGGAATCCACGAACAGGTAGAGGACCTGCACCACGGCAAGCCCAATCGCGCTGATTCGGAGCAGTGTCCACGAGGTTGCGTGCACCCGCTCCATGCTCTCTTGCGGCAGGTCAGCACGGCTGCGTGCCGTCCACAGAACAAAGAAGATGCCTCCCAGAAGTAGTGATTGGAAGACCAGCGTGCCCGCGCGCAGGACAACCGAGAAGAACCCGAAGAGATCGACGAGTTGCTGCATGAATTGGCTAGTTCACCGTAAATGGCACCTCGCCCTTGCTCATGTGGCCATCGGAGGCGAGCACGTTCCACAGGAGCTTATAGGCGCCAGGCTTAAGGCCGCTAGCCTGGGACTCGAGAATGTCGGGACTCGATTGCTTGGCCAAAGCAAGGTTCTGCTGTGAGCCGTCAGAGGCAACCAGATGCAAGCGCGAGCGGCTGCCGTCAACCCGGACATTGAAGCGCAACCAGATGAAGACATCCGGCCCTTTCACCGAGGAATGCAAAGCTGGCTTCGATTCCATCAGAATCGCGTGCGCCCAAGCGGGTCGCGGAAATCCAGTGACCAGGACGACGGCAAACAAAATCAGGATGGAGGGGCAATAAAACGCGCGGCGCAATTCAGTTCCTTCGCAGCCGGGTGGAAAGCGCTGCTACCTAGAATTAAGTGCGGTACCTTGAAGAATACTATGTCGCGATGGCGCACTCAAGGTGCGTACGCAGCGCTCCAGATCTCTAGCGAAGCAACGTCGTGGGATCGGGATCGTCCTCGGCAACGGAACTGGGCACCGTGTCCGCAACCTCTTCCACAACATCGCCTTCTCCAGGCGCCAGGAAGAGGTTCTGCTCAATGCCATGCTGTTTGGTGTAGAGCTCGAAATAGCGGCCACCCAGCTCGAACAGCGACTGATGCGTGCCGCGTTCGACGATGCGGCCGCCCTCGACCACGAGGATCTGGTCGGCGCGGCGAATGGTTGACAGACGATGGGCGATGACGAATGTCGTGCGCCCCTGCATCAGGTAGGAGAGGCCTTCCTGGATCATTCCCTCGGACTCGGAATCGAGGCTGGAGGTGGCTTCGTCCAGGATGAGAATGCGCGGATTGGCCAGGATGGCGCGCGCAATCGAGGCCCGCTGGCGCTGGCCGCCGGACAGTTTCACGCCGCGTTCGCCAATGATGGTGTCGTACTTAAGATCAAACCTTTCCGCGAATTCATCGACGCGGGCGATAGCGCAGGCGCGCAGTAGTTTCGCTTCCGTCGCATCGGGCTTAGAAAACGCTACGTTCTCGCGAATGGTTCCATCGAAGAGAAACGAATCTTGCAGGACCATGCCGAGTTGGGTGCGATAAGACTCCAGCCGGACGGTGGAGAGATCGGTCGAATCCACGAGGACCCTGCCGGAGTTCGGAGTGTGGAATGCGGCGATCAGCCCGATAATGGTGGACTTGCCGGAGCCGGACGATCCGACCAGCGCCGTCACCGTGCCCGGACGAGCGCGGAAGGAAATATCGTGTAGCACGGTCTTCGTCTGTTCGTAGGCGAACGTCACGTCCTCGAAGGCGACATCGCCGCGAATCTCGGGGAGCGTGACGGTGCGGTGCGGGTCTTCGTTTTCGGGAGTTTCATCGAGGACTTCGCGGGTGCGCTCCAGTCCGGCAACGGCTTCGGTGATCTGGGTTCCGATGCCGACCACCTGAAACAGCGGCGCAGCAAGATAGCCGAGGAACATAGTGTAGGTGAAGAATCCGCCAAGCGTGAGCTTGCCCGCCAGAATCTGGCGTGTTCCCATGAACATGACGATTGCGCCGATAATGCCCATCAGCGTCGAGGACGAAAGGCTCATGACCGACGTGGCCGTCAGGGTGCGAAAGACGTTCTGCAGCAGGCGCTCCACGCCGAGGCTGAATACCTGGTGCTCGCGTTGCTCGGCGTGGTAGCCCTTCACCACACGAACGCCGCCCAACGACTCGGTCAGGCGGCCCGTTACTTCGGCGTTAATCTTGGCGCGCTCACGGAAGATGGGGCGGATTGTGCGGAAGGCCTTGCGCAGTCCGAGTCCAAAGACCACCAGAAAGCCGAAGGCAATACCCGTCATCACCGGGCTGATGCGAATCAGTACAGCAAACGCGATTACGGCGGTGAGCAGTCCGCCAACAAAGTCCACCAATCCGGTACCAATGAGATTGCGAACGCCCTCCACGTCGCTCATGATGCGCGACACTAGAACGCCAGTCTTGTTGGCGTCGTAGTAGGAGACGGACAGCCGGCCGACGTGCTCCTGCACCCGGCGACGTAGTTCAGTGATGAGCTTTTGCGCCGCTTTGGATAGAGTTTGCGTTAGCGCGAAGGACGTCAAACCCTGCACCAAAGTGGCGAGCAGCACGATCCCCGCCAACGGGTAGAGCAACTGGAAATGGCGCTTGCCGATGACGTCGTCGATCAGGTACTTAGTGGAATATGGAAGAATGAGGCCGGAGACGCGATTGATGATCATCAGGCCGAAGCCGAGCAGCATCAGCGCCCGGCGTGGGTGAATAAGCTGCCATATTTCCGGCAAGGCCTTGAAGATCTCGGGTTTTTTGACTGGTTTCGATACCGTGCTAACCATGATTGGGGTAAAGCACTTGGATTCAACAGGAGAGGGTTTGGGTTCGGGCGGCGGGATCTTGGCCGCGCGAGCCAGGGCGGACGTGCCGCTCGATGTTCCTCAAGTATGTGCCATGCTGAGCGAGCGTGGCTGCAGTTGGCCCAGACCGGAGCGGCTTCTTAACCAATCCTGAGAAATCCCTGATCAGGGAGATCATTTGGAGCTTGATTGTGCAGGGCATTCTCATGCCGGGACTGAACGACAGCAGTCAACTGTGGCCATTCCTGAAAAGGATCAGGTTTACGACCTTGGTACAGCCCTGAAAGTTGACAAGAAATGTCGCTCGGTATGCCGCGAGATGCAAGATACTAGACAACGAGTGGCCCTCAAGTCCCTTCCGTCATCTCGAAAAGTCGGCCGGATACTCCGGCGGGATTCCGGTTGTCGCTCGCGGTCCAATTCCAAGCGAATTCACGTGGCCGCCGTGTGTTATCGGGTACGCAGCCGTGAACTGGAATTCCTCTTGGTGCGCACCAAGAACGGCCATTGGACCTTTCCAAAGGGCGCCGTTGGTGAAGACGCAACCAACGCCGATGCCGCCGCAAGGGAAGCCTATGAAGAAGCCGGGGTAAAGGGCCAGGTGGAGCACACGCCTTTTGTTTCCTACCTACACTGCAAGCTCAGGCGACTTCGTTCGCGTAGGCAAGTGGTTTTGGTTGATGCTCATCTGTGTGAGGTGAGGCGGTTAGTGCCCCCTCAGGAACTGCACCGAGATCCAACCTGGTTCAGTGCGTCCAAAGCCAAGCGGCGGCTTCGAGAGTACCGGACGCCAGAGTATGCGGCTGAGGTGATCCGCGTGATTGACCGGGCGATGGAACGAATCGTGTTCCGCCGACACAAACTGCTAACCACTGGCTGAGCGCCGGTTCCATATGGCCCCGAACGCTCCAGAAGCCCGAGACCGTCGCGAGCAAGTCTGCCTTCCGAGATGCCTTTACGAGCCGCCGATGCCTGATTCCTGCTGATGGATTCTATGAGTGGTCGCGGAGTGAGAACGAGAAGCAGCCATATGACTTCGGGATGCAGGACGATTCGCTATTCGCGTTTGCCGGGCTGTGGGATCGGTGGAGAGGCCGGCCTGGTGCTGCGATTGAGTCGTGCTCTATTCTGACTACCACTCCGAACGCGCTCCTGGCTGACCTACACGACCGGATGCCAGTGATTCTGCGCCCTGAGGATTACGATTTGTGGCTCGATCCCGGTTTCAGGGATGTGAAGGCGCTTGCGGAGGTTCTGTTGCCATTTGACGCAGCACGGATGAGGCGCTATCCGGTAAGCACGAGAGTCAACGCCGTGACGAACGATGACCCGGAGTGCGTTGCGCCAAGCGACGGCTCCTCGTAACTCAACAAAGTCTTTTCGGGTAGTCGGCACGGGCGCCTCTTTGCGACAATTGCTAGAGGCTTCTTTGAAGGAGAATGGCTTAGTCAGCCCTTTGATTGTTGTTATCAAAACGGGCTTCAGCCCGCCAAGGATTTGCCTTTTCAATTCTCAGGAGAAGAGTCCGGTATGAACCGTGTTCTTTGCGTGCTTGGCGTTTTTCTTCTTAGTCCCACCCTACTCGCACAATCTGCCTCTGTACCTCCCGGCCCCTACAAACCGGTGCTTGATCGCCTGCAATCCATTACTGTGATTCCCCTGCCGGCTTGGCAAATGCACGCGGCTGACCTACGGCACGGGGAGGAGCCGGCGTTAAGCACTGTCGGCTGGCAACCGGTGAGGTTGAAGGAAGACTGGCGGGGCTCCCGCTGGCTGCGCCAAACGTATGAAGTTCCGACGCAATTGAGCGAATACAGTTTGCAGGGTGCGAGCATTACGCTCGATTTGCACGTGGGCAGCGACGACGCAATCCAAGTAAGCGTCTTCGCCAATGGCTCCATGGTGGCGCGCACGGACGAAGACGGCCAAGTGCCGATCACGCTCATCGAGAATGCTCAGGTCGGCCAAAAGCTGGTGCTGGCTGTGCGGGTGTTGGATTCCGGCAGGGGCGGCTGCTGTGGAGGCAACTCAACTCGCATTGAACATGCTGAGCTGCGCATCGAGCCGCCAGCCGACCGCCCTGACCCTGCGCTGATGTGGGCCCAGATTCTCTCAGCCGAGACGCTCATCGCCGCCTATCCCGACGGCAACATCGAGCGGCGGCAGCAACTCGACATGGCGGTGAAAGCCATCAATCTCGGCGTGCTCGACACGGGCGATCAGCAGGCTTTCGACGCTTCGCTGCGCGACGCACAAAGTAAGCTCGAAGTGCTGCGGCCTTACATGAAGCAGTTCAGCATCGCGGCCGTCGGCAACAGCCACATTGACATGGCGTGGCTGTGGCCGTGGACGGAAACGGTCGAAGTCGTGCGCAACACCTTCGGGACGGCGCTCGAACTGATGCGTGAGTATCCCGACTTCAAGTTCACCGCCAGCGCGGCGCAAGCCTACGAATGGATCGAGGAGAAGTATCCCGCGATGTTCCAGGAGATCCAGCAGCGGGTGAAAGAGGGCCGCTGGGAGGTCATTGGCGGCATGTGGGTCGAGCCCGACCTCAACATGCCCGACGGCGAATCGCTGGTGCGGCAGATTCTGTATGGCAAGCGCTACTTCCAGCAAAAGTTCGGCGTGGACATCAAAATCGGCTGGAACCCGGACAGCTTTGGCTATAACTGGCAACTGCCGCAAGTCTACAAGCGCTCAGGCATCGATTACTTTGTGACGCAGAAGTTGCTGTGGGCCTCCGAGTTCACCAAATTTCCTTATCGCCTGTTCTGGTGGCAGGCGCCCGACGGCAGCCGCGTGCTGACGTACTTCCCCAGCAACTACGCCAACCAGATCGACCCGCAGAAGATGGCACGTGACGCGGCGACCTACGGACCTATGATGTGGAAATACAACGGCGGGACGAACTCTGCGCCCGCGGGCGCGCTGGACATGATGTACCTGTACGGCGTGGGCGATCACGGCGGCGGGCCAACGCGAGTGGACCTTGACACCGCGTTGCACTGGCAGAAGGGCGATCTGGTCTATCCCCAGATCAACTTCTCGACAGCCACGCAGTACTTCGCCGATCTGGAGAAAAACAAGAGCGAGCTGAGGATT
>Ga0209040_10001345_pt1 | contig 19410 bp, 18 predicted proteins | sample BogFormECP12_OM3_FD_188240 | JGI IMG/M metagenome (GOLD analysis project Ga0209040, IMG submission 188240) | Bog forest soil microbial communities from Calvert Island, British Columbia, Canada - ECP12_OM3 (SPAdes) (version 2) | ecosystem: Environmental > Aquatic > Freshwater > Wetlands > Bog ...
CTAGGCTGACGAGTCTGATGATCGGCGCCGAACAGGTAACGCAGCAGAAAGGGGCGATTCCCGGCGTGCAGATCGCGTCCAAAACCGGCACGGCCGAGCACGGCAACGACCCGCGCAACACGCCGCCACACGCGTGGTACATCGCGTTCGCCCCGGCCCAGAGTCCGAAGGTGGCGGTCGCGGTGGTGGTCGAGAACGGCGGCGACCGGCTCTCCGCAACGGGCGGCGCGCTGGCCGCCCCGGTGGGCAGGGCCGTGATCGCCGCGGCCCTTCGGGAGGGATCATGAGCCCGCGCGTGGGTGTGACGCTGTCCGGGCGTTACCGACTGCAGCGCCTGATCGCCACCGGCGGCATGGGCCAGGTGTGGGAGGCCGTGGACAGCCGGCTGGGCCGGCGTGTCGCCGTGAAAGTGCTGAAGGCCGAATTCTCCTCCGACCCGGAGTTCATCGAGCGGTTCCGCGCCGAGGCGCGCACCACCGCAATGCTCAACCATCCCGGCATCGCCAGCGTCTACGACTACGGCGAGACGGAGATCGACGCCGAGGGCCGCACCGCCTACCTGGTGATGGAACTGGTCAACGGCGAGCCGCTGAATTCCGTGCTGAAGCGCACGGGACGGCTGTCTCTGCGTCATTCGCTGGACCTGCTCGAACAGACCGGTCGCGCGTTGCAGGTCGCCCACAACGCCGGCCTGGTGCACCGCGACGTGAAACCCGGCAACATCCTGATCACGCCCACGGGACAGGTGAAGATCACCGACTTCGGCATCGCCAAGGCGGTCGACGCCGCGCCGGTCACCCAGACCGGGATGGTGATGGGCACCGCCCAGTACATCGCCCCCGAGCAGGCGCTCGGACACGACGCCACAGCGGCCAGCGACGTCTACTCGCTGGGGGTCGTCGGCTACGAAGCGGTTTCGGGCAAGCGGCCGTTCACCGGCGACGGTGCGTTGACCGTGGCCATGAAGCACATCAAGGAGACACCGGCGCCGCTGCCGGCCGACCTGCCACCGAACGTGCGTGAGCTCATCGAGATCACGCTGGTGAAGAACCCCGGCATGCGATACCGCAATGGCGGCCAGTTCGCCGACGCGGTGGCCGCGGTGCGTTCGGGGCGCCGGCCCCCACGGCCCAACCAGGCGCCCACTATCAACCGCGCCACCCCTGCGGCCATCCCGTCCGGTGCACAGGCCCGGGCCGCCGCCGACCTGACCGGCCGGTCCGGCGTCATGACAGGCACCCGCGCCCGTCCGGTCACGGGCAGCCACCGCCCGCCGCCACCGCGGCGCACGTTCTCGTCCGGGCAGCGCGCGCTGCTGTGGGCGGCGGGGGTGCTCGGCGCCCTGGCGATCGTCATCGCGGTTCTGATCGTGATCAACGCCCGCGACAAGCAGAACCAACAGCAGCAGACCCCGCCGACGGTCAACCAGTCTGTCACCACGTCCGCGGCGGGCCCCGCGCCCGCTCGGCCCCAGAATTGGACGTGGCCCGGTGTCGTCGGTAAGGGTGGAGGGCGAATAGGTGAGCCTCACGCGGCTCCCGACGCGCATTCACATGACGAGACGTAGCCATGACCACCCCACAGCACCTGTCCGACCGCTACGAACTGGGCGAAATCCTTGGTTTCGGCGGCATGTCAGAGGTCCATCTGGCCCGTGACCTCCGGCTGCACCGGGACGTCGCGGTCAAGGTGCTGCGCGCCGATCTCGCCCGCGACCCGAGTTTCTACCTCCGGTTTCGCCGTGAAGCCCAGAACGCGGCCGCGCTGAACCACCCCGCCATCGTCGCGGTCTACGACACCGGCGAGGCCGAGACGGCCGCCGGACCATTGCCCTACATCGTGATGGAGTACGTCGACGGGATCACGCTGCGCGACATCGTGCACAACGACGGACCGATCCCGCCCCGCAAAGCGATCGAGATCATTGCCGACGCCTGCCAGGCGCTCAATTTCAGCCACCAGCACGGCATCATCCACCGCGACGTCAAGCCGGCCAACATCATGATCAGCCACACCGGTGCCGTGAAGGTGATGGATTTCGGCATCGCCCGGGCACTCGCCGACAGCGGCAACAGCGTGACCCAGACCGCCGCGGTGATCGGCACCGCGCAGTACCTCTCGCCGGAGCAAGCTCGCGGCGATGCAGTCGACGCGCGCTCCGACGTCTACTCGCTCGGTTGTGTCTTGTACGAAATCCTTACCGGAGAGCCGCCTTTCGTCGGTGACTCGCCGGTCGCCGTGGCTTACCAGCACGTCCGCGAGGACCCGGTTCCGCCGTCACAGAGACACGAGGGCGTCTCGCCCGAGCTCGACGCGGTGGTGCTCAAGGCGCTGGCCAAGAACCCCGACAACCGGTACCAGAGCGCGGCCGAGATGCGCGCCGATCTGGTGCGGGTGCACAACGGTGAACCGCCGGAAGCGCCGAAGGTCCTGACCGACGCCGAACGCACATCGCTTCTGGCGCCTACCCCAGCCGCTGGATCGCGCGGCCAGCAAACTGAGCCACTGGCCCGCCAGCGGGCCGATTACGAGGACCGCGACCGCGCTCCCGCCGGCTCGGTCGGCCGCTGGCTGATAGCGGTGGCGGTGTTGGCGGTGCTGACCGTCGTCGTCACCGTTGCGATCAACATGATCGGCGGCAACCCGCGCGACCTGCAGGTGCCCGACGTGTCGGGTCAGCCGTCGGCCGACGCGATCGCCGCACTGCAGAACCGCGGCTTCAAGACCCGGACCCAGCAGAAGCCGGATTCGACGGTGCCGCCCGATCACGTCATCAACACCGACCCGAAGGGCAACGACAGCGTCTCCGCCGGGTCGGAGGTCACACTCAACGTATCCACCGGTCCCGAGCAGCGGGAGATTCCCGACGTCTCGTCGCTGAGCTACGCCGACGCGGTGCGCAAACTCACGTCCGCGGGATTCGGCAAGTTCAAGCAGACACCCGCGCCGTCGACGGCGGACATGAAGGACAAGGTGTTGGGAACGAACCCGCCCGCCAACCAGACGTCGGCGATCACCAACGAGATCACGATCCTCGTCGGCTCCGGCCCGGAGACCAAGCAGGTTCCCGACGTCAACGGGCAGACCGTGGACGAGGCCCAGAAGAACCTCACCGTCTACGGCTTCACGAAGTTCAGCCAGTCACCCGTGGACAGCACCCAGCCCGCGGGCCAGGTGATCGGCTCGAACCCGGCCGCCGGCGCGAACGTGCCGCTGGATTCGGTGATCGATCTGCAGGTGTCGAAGGGCAACCAGTTCGTGATGCCCGACCTGAGCGGCATGTTCTGGACCGACGCCGAGCCGCAGCTGCGGGCGCTGGGCTGGACCGGTGTTCTGGTCAAGGGCGCCGACGTGCCCGGGTCGGACGCCCAACGCAACCGCGTCGTCTCCCAGAGCCCCGCGCCGGGAACCGGCATCAACCGGGACGCCAACATCACGCTGAAGTTCGGGTTGTAGCCGCACGGACGGTGTCGGCGACCCCGGTCTCGAGCCGGTGGACCAAGGCCTCGTCGGGTGTCCGGCCGCAGTACGCCAGCCAGTTGGCCAGCATCCGGTGTCCGCCCTGCGTCAGGATCGATTCGGGGTGGAACTGGACGCCGTGGATCGGCAGTTCGACGTGCCGCAGCCCCATGATCACGCCGCTGCGGGTTCGCGCGGTGACCTCCAGCTCAGCGGGCACCGTATCCGGAAGCACCGTCAGCGAGTGGTAGCGCGTCGCGGTGAACGGATTGGGAAGGTTCTGCAGCACACCGGCATTCGTGTGGTAGACGGTGCTCGTCTTGCCGTGCAGCAGTTCGGGCGCACGGTCGACCGTGGCACCGAACGCGACGCCGATCGCCTGATGCCCGAGGCACACGCCGAGCAGCGGTGTTTCGGCCTGCGCGCAAGCACGGACGAGCGGGACCGACGCACCCGCACGTTCGGGGGTGCCGGGGCCGGGGCTCAGCAGCACGCCACCGAACCCGCGGGCCACGGCGGCGGTGTCGTCGAGCCTGCGGTCGTCGTTGCGCCACACCTGGGCGTCGGCGCCGAGCTGGCCGAGGTACTGCACCAGGTTGAACACGAAGCTGTCGTAGTTGTCGACGACCAATACCTGCATCACGCCAGGTTAACGTTCGCGGGGTCGGCCCCGGTTCAGCCCACCGGTCCCGCCGGCTTGGCGTAGTGCAGCGTGATCGGCCCGCTATATCCCACGACCTGCACGTCGGCGCGGGGTTCCTCGGTATAGCCCAGGCCGAACCTCACCACGTACTGCTTGTACAGGGTCACCAGGGGAGCGGCCGCCAGCGCGGCCTGCATCGCAGGGACATCGCCGATTGCGGCGACGGAGTACGGCGGGCTGTAGGTGCGGCCGTTGAGCAGCAGCGTGTTGCCGACGCAACGCGGCGCGGAGGTGGCAATGATCCGTTGGTCCTGCATCTGCACGGCTTCCGCGCCGGCGCTCCACAGCGCGTTGAGGACCGCCTCGATGTCCTGCTGGTGCACGACGAGGTCGTCGGGCGAGGCGTCGCGGGGGAACCGGCCATTGGCGTCGCGCTGCGCGTCGGTCAGTGTCACCACCAGCCCAGGCCCGTGCATCGGCACGGTTCCGGCGGCGACGGCCAACGGCGCGGCCTTGGCGATCAGCGCCGCCACGGCCGCGTCGCTGCGGGCCGGCCCGGCCCTGGCGTCGTCGACCTGGTTGGCCAGCGAGTCACGCTGGGCGCTGAGCCGGTCGACGGACTGCTGCGCCTCACGCACCAGGTCGACCAGGCGCGGCGCGTCGCTGCGCCGGATCTCGCCCCCGCCGGACACCCCGTGCGTGGTACCCAGCAGCGCGCCCGCCAGCAGGCAGACCACCGGAACGCCGAAGCGCCAGGCAGAGCGCCGGGAAGCCACCAGAGATCCTCTCTTCGTCGACGCAGCGAGGCTCGCAACCCGCGTTGCGTTAGTCTCATGGTGCACCAGCACCGCCCCAGATTCGCAAAGGTACACATGCCCAAGTCCAAGGTCAGGAAGAAGAACGACTTCACGACCAAGCCGGTCAGCCGCACGCCGGTGAAGGTCAAGGCCGGGCCGTCCAGCGTGTGGTTCGTCGTGCTCTTCGTGGGGCTGATGCTGATCGGGCTGGCCTGGCTGCTGGTCTTCCAGCTCGCCTCCACCGAGATCGCGTTCCTCGCACAGCTGGGTCCGTGGAACTACGCCATCGCCTTTGCTTTCATGATCACCGGACTGTTGCTCACGATGAGGTGGCGGTAGGCGCCCGCGGTGCCCAAATGCTTACCGCCACGTCAATCTCGCGTTACCACGCCGGCAACTTCGCCGTCACCCAATCACACCGTTGTGATTCATCCCCATTGTGGATAGCACCTGTGGATAACGTCATTAGGTGCGGTAAGGGGGTGTGGGGAAATCGTGCAGCAAACTAGTTGGGGGCCCAGGACCGCCGCTGTCGTAAGTTGCGGAGTCGCCGGGATCGTGATGGCTGGCGCAGCTGTGACGCTCGTCACAGACCCGCCCGGGCGGATTTTGGTCGGTGTTGCCGGGCTGGGATTGTTGATCTTTGCAGGATTCTCGCTGCGGGCGCGACCCAAGCTGGCAATCACACCGGAGGGTCTGGTGGTCCGCGGATGGTGGCGCAACACGGTCCTGGCGCGGCCGTCGATAAAGCTGATTCGAATCACCGAATTCCGTCGGTGGGCGAGAAAAGTCCGATTGCTGGAGATCGACACCGTCGACGACCGGCTAATCGTGTTCACCCGTTGGGATCTCGGCACGAATCCGATCGAAGTGCTCGACGCGCTGACCGACGCCGGCTATGCCGGCCGGTCAGATCCGCCTACTGCGACACCGTGATCGAGTTGATCACAACCGGGTCGCTGGGCCGATCACGCGCATCGGTGGAGGTGCCCGCGATCGCGTCGACCACCTTCTGCGACTCGGGATCGACCACCTCGCCGAAGATCGTGTGCTTGCGGTTCAGGTGCGGCGTTCGGCCGACTGTAATGAAGAACTGCGACCCGTTGGTGCCCGGCCCGGCGTTGGCCATCGCGAGCAGGTACGGCCGGTCGAACTGCAGCTCCGGGTGGAACTCGTCACCGAACTGGTAGCCGGGACCGCCGCGGCCCGTGCCGGTCGGGTCGCCACCCTGGATCATGAACCCGTCGATGACGCGGTGAAAGACCGCGCCGTCGTAGAACGGGCCGGAAGTGCCGCCGGAGGCATTCTGGGTGGTGTAGTCGGTGGTGCCCTGCGCGAGGCCGACGAAGTTGGCGACGGTCTTGGGGGCGTGGTTACCGAACAAGGCGATCTTGATGTCCCCGCGATTGGTGTGCAGGGTCGCCGTCGCGGTCTGGATGAGGCTCGTCACGGGATGCCAGTGTGCCACGCCGAGTTGAGCAGTCGACGCGGCACCGTCAGATACGCTCAGGGTCCGGCGGCAGGAAGGTGAAACGTGACTACCAAGACGCGACTGACCCCAAGGCAGCGCCTGACCCGCGGCCTCGCCTACACCGCGGTCGGCCCGCTTGACATCACCTGCGGCACAGTCGGTCTGGGGCTGCAGACCGCGCACTCGGCCGGCAGCGGGCTGCGCCGGCGCTACGCCAAGGCCCGGATCGCGCACCGGGTCAGCGCGGCGCAGGAAACCGTTGCCCGGGAGCTGGCAGCGGCCCAGGAGGTCGTTGCGGGTCTGCCGCAGGCGTTGCAGGAGGCACGCAAGCCGGGGAGCCGGCGGCGCCGCAGGCTGATCATCTTCTCGGCCGCCGCGGTGGTGACGCTGGCGGGCGGCGCGGTGGCGTTCACGATGATCCGGCGGTCGTCTGAACCCGAACCGTCGCCGCGGCCACCCAGCGTCGAGGTGACGCCCAAACCCTGAGGCGCCCGTTATCGCAGGGGGATGTCCTTGCCGCGGTCCTGCTCCGGGCGCGGACCGAAGTAGCGCCGGTCTGATTCGGCGATGGCGACGTCGTTGATGCTGGCTTCACGTCGGCGCATCAGGCCGTTGTCGTCGAAGTCCCACAGTTCGTTGCCGTAGCTGCGGTACCACTGGCCTGCGCTGTCGTGCCATTCGTATTGGAAGCGCACGGCGATGCGGTTCTCCCGAAACGCCCACAGGCTCTTGCGGAGGACGTAGTCGAGTTCCTTCTCCCATTTGGCGGTGAGGAACTCGACGATCTCGCTGCGGCCGGTGATGAACAGGTCGCGGTTGCGCCAGGCCGAGTCTTCGGTGTAGGCGAGGCTGACTCGGTGCGGGTCTCGCGTGTTCCACGCGTCCTCTGCGGCTTGGGTTTTCGCGACGGCACTGTCGAGGTCGAAGGGCGGGAACGGGGGCCGCGGTTCATCCATCGTGCTTGTGTCCCTCGAGACTGTGTAGCCCTCGAGACTGTGGAGCCCAGGAGACTCGAACCCGACATCTGGCTTGCCCTTCATCTGCCTTGCCCTTCACCGCACACCCGCCAGCCGACGAGGACCTCGCAACCGGCGGGGTCGTCCGTCAGCCCCAACTCTCGTACTCGAAGCAGATGCAGTGATGGTCGCCGGACATGTCATGGCACGCGCCCTCGCCCCGATCATGCAGGTGAGCTTGTTTCGGGTCGCCATGAACATTCAGATTGTGATCCTCTTTCGGGTGACCGCAGTTACGGCAGTATTCCGTCACCTCACTCATGGTCATTCCTTTCTTGTATGAATCGAGCCTATGCCTGTTGTCGACGGTGCCGGCCGCCTCAAGAAATTTGACGGGGAACGTTCATCGAGTGCGCCGCAACTCAGGACCGGGCTTGACCCTGCGGGCGGTAGACACCACCTGTTGTGGAGCCTAGGAGACTCGAACTCCCGACATCTGCCTTGCAAAGGCAGCGCTCTACCAGCTGAGCTAAGGCCCCTCGGTGCGACCAGCGGACTGGTCGACAGCCACATGCCACACCTCGACGCGACGCCGTGAACGCCACACCAGCACGACGAGCGCGAGCGCGACAATCAGCAGGACCAGCCTCATGGTGTAGCCTTCCGTGGGCCTAGGAGGACTCGAACCTCCGACCTCTTCGTTATCAGCGAAGCGCTCTAACCGCCTGAGCTATAGGCCCGTACTCGCGTACGACCGACCGACGAGACTACCGCAATCGCGGGCCACCCCCAAACGGCTAATCGCGATCGGCCAGCGTCACCTCGACGCCGCCAACAAGGTCAGTGGTCAGGTTGTAGATGAACGCGCCGACGGTCGCCATCGCGCTCAACAGCACGATGTTCACCAGGCCGATCAGCGCCGCGCCGCCGAAGATCGCGCCGCTGGAGACCAGCTCGGTGGTGCTCGTGTTCGTCAGCAGGTCACCGACATTGTTGTTGAGCTTGCTCCACACACCCATCCCGCCAAGGACCAGGTAGAGGAACGCCACCGCGATCATCCAGACGAAGAACAATGCCACCGAGAGCACCAGCGACACCTTGAGAACGCTCCAAGGGTCGACGCGCCTGACCTGCATGCTGGCCCTCAGCGGTCCCCGCGAGCGGCTGCCCACCTGCACGCGGCTCGTCGAGGCCGACGAGCCGGCGGGTTCGTCTCCCTGGCGGTCGGGCTGGGCTTGGCGTGGCACCGCGGGACGGGGGATGGGGCCCGACAAGTCGGGGAGTTCGCTGCGGTAGGTCTCAGTGCGCGACGGAGGCGGCGGGGTGGCATCCGACTCCGAACTCGGCGCCTGAGCCGCCGATCCGGAGATGAACCTGTTGATCCGATCGTCCGTACCGGAACCGGTCGTCGAGGCGTCCGTCGCCGTCCTGCGCGCCTGCTGGGCACGTGCGGCGGGGGTGCGCTGCCACGGGGGCACGTCACCTCGGTCGGCGACGGGGCCGGAGGTCGAGATCGGGCCCGTCCCGGGCGACCGCGGGCCGCCCGGCCGCCCGTTCCCGTTGCCCGGGTCGTTCGGTGAGCTCACTGAAGCTCCTTAATGGTCATGTCGCGTCGGTATCCGGCCGCGCGATGGTGTCCGTACTGTCACCTTCCTCGGCGTTCCGAGCAATGGCAACCAGTGTGTCGCCATCGCCGAGGTTCATCAACCGAACGCCCTTCGTTTGACGCCCGGCTTTGCGAACCTGCCGCGCGGCGGTCCGGATCACGCCGCCAACGGAGGTGATGGCATACAGCTCGGTGTCATCGTCGACAACCTGCGCTCCAACCAGATTGCCACGCCGGCGGTCGTGCTGAATGGTCAGCACGCCTTTGCCCCCGCGGCCCTGCACCGGATACTCCTCGATGGGCGTGCGCTTGGCGTAGCCGCCCGACGTCGCGACCAGCAGATATGTGTCCGCGCGAACGACGTTCAGCGACAGCAGCCGGTCCTCGGCGTTGAACCGCATGCCCTGCACGCCGGAGGTGGCCCGGCCCATCGGCCGGAGCGCCTCGTCGCTGGCGGTGAACCGGATCGACTGGCCATTCGCCGACACCAGCAGCAGGTCGTCGTCGGCCGAGCACAACATCGCCCCGACAAGCTCGTCTCCGTCGCGCAGGTTGATCGCCACGATGCCACCGGAGCGGTTCGAGTCGAAGTCGGTCAGCCGGGACTTCTTGACCAGGCCGTTGCGGGTGGCGAGCACCAGGTACGGCGCGTCGGCGTAACCGCGGATCTGGATGACCTGCGCGATGCGCTCCTCGGGCTGGAACGCCAGCAGGTTGGCAACGTGCTGTCCTCGCGCGGTGCGGGATGCTTCGGGCAGCTCGTAGGCCTTGGCGCGGTAGACCCGGCCCTGCGTGGTGAAGAACAGGATCCAGTCGTGGGTCGAGCAGACGAAGAAGTGCGCGACGATGTCGTCCTGCTTGAGCCCGGCGCCCTGCACGCCCTTTCCGCCGCGCTTCTGGCTGCGGTACAGGTCGGTCTTCGTGCGCTTGGCGTAGCCGGTCTCGGTGATCGTGACGACGACGTCCTCGCGGGCGATCAGGTCCTCGTCGGTGACCTCGCCGTCGGCGGCGATGATGCGGGTGCGCCGGTCGTCGCCGTGCTTGTCGGCGATCTCGGCGAGCTCGTCGCGGACGATGCCGCGCTGACGTTCGGGCTTGGCGAGAATGTCCTCGAGGTCGGCGATCTCGGCCTCGATCTTCGCCAGGTCGTCGATGATGCGCTGCCGCTCCAACGCCGCCAGGCGCCGCAGCTGCATGTCGAGGATCGCCTGTGCCTGGATCTCGTCGATGTCGAGGAGTTCAATCAGGCCGGTCCGCGCCACGTCGACGGTTTCCGACGCACGGATCAGCGCGATGACCTCGTCGAGCGCGTCGAGCGCCTTGACGAGGCCGCGCAGGATGTGGGCACGCTCGTTGGCCTTGCGCAGCCGGTAGGTGGTCCGGCGGACGATCACGTCGAGCTGGTGGTTGACGTACAAGCGGATCAGCTGGTCGAGCCGCAGTGTGCGGGGAACGCCGTCGACGATCGACAGCATGTTGGCGCCGAAGCTCGTCTGCAACTGGGTGTGCTTGTAGAGGTTGTTCAGGACGACCTTCGCGACCGCGTCGCGCTTGAGCTCCACGACAATGCGTACGCCGACCCGTTCGCTGCCCTGGTCCTCAATGTTGGCGATTCCGTTGAGCTTTCCGTCGCGGACCTGGTCGGCGATCGATGTGATGAAGTTGTCGTGGTTGACCTGGTAGGGCAACTCGGTGATCACCAGCGAGGTGCGGCCCTTGTTGTCTTCCTCGATCTCCACCACACCGCGCATGCGGATCGAGCCGCGGCCGGTGGTGTATGCGTCGGTAATCCCCTGTGTGCCAACGATCAACCCCGCGGTTGGGAAGTCGGGGCCCTTGACACATGCGGTCACCGCGGCCAGGGTGGATTCCTCGTCGGCGTCGGGGTTTTCGAGGCACCAGAACACCGCCTCGGCCAGCTCGCGCAGGTTGTGCGGCGGGATGTTGGTAGCCATCCCGACGGCAATGCCGCCGGAACCGTTGGCAAGCAGGTTCGGGAACCGGCTGGGCAGTACGGTCGGCTCCTGGACCCGGCCGTCGTAGTTAGGTATGAAATCGACGGTCTCCTCATCGATTTCACGTAGCATCTCCATCGCCAACGGCGTGAGCCGGGCCTCGGTGTACCTCATCGCCGCCGGCGGGTCATTGCCCGGCGAGCCGAAGTTACCCTGGCCGTCGACCAACGGATAGCGCAGCGACCACGGCTGAGCCATCCGAACCAACGTGTCGTAGATCGATGCGTCGCCGTGGGGGTGGTAATTGCCCATCGTCTCGGCGACCGACCGGGCCGACTTGGCGTGGCTGCGGTCCGGCCGGAAGCCGGAGTCGAACATCGCGTAGAGCACGCGTCTGTGCACCGGCTTCAGGCCATCGCGTACCTCGGGCAGCGCGCGCCCGACGATCACGCTCATCGCGTAATCGATGTAGCTGCGCTGCATCTCCTGCTGGATGTCGACGGGTTCGATCCGGTCGACCGAGTCGTCCGGCGGCAGCGTTGTATCAGTCATGTGATCCTCGTTCGGCTTTCGGCACTAAACGTCCAGGAAGCGGACGTCTTTGGCGTTGCGGGTGATGAAGCTGCGCCGGGCGTCGACGTCTTCGCCCATCAACACCGAGAACAGCTCGTCGGCGGCGGCGGCGTCATCGAGGGTGACCTGGCGCAGCACCCGGGCGGTGGGGTCCATGGTGGTTTCCCACAGTTCCCGGGCGTCCATCTCGCCCAGGCCTTTGTAGCGTTGAATGCCGTCGTCCTTGTTGATCTTCTTGCCGGCTTTGAGGCCTGCCTCGAGCAGTGCGTCCCGCTCGCGGTCGGAGTAGGCGAACTCCGGCTCGGTGCGTTGCCACTTGAGCTTGTACAACGGCGGCTGAGCCAAGAACACGTGACCGTTTTCGATCAACGGTTTCATGAACCGAAACAGCAACGTGAGCAGCAGCGTCGAGATGTGCTGGCCGTCGACGTCGGCGTCAGCCATCAAGACGATCTTGTGATAGCGCAGCTTGGCGATGTCGAACTCGTCGTGGATGCCGGTACCCAACGCGGTGATGATCGCCTGCACCTCGGTGTTTTTCAGCACCCGGTCGATGCGGGCCTTTTCGACGTTGATGATCTTGCCGCGCAGCGGCAGGATCGCCTGAAACATCGAATCGCGGCCGCTTTTGGCCGACCCGCCGGCTGAATCACCCTCCACGACATACAATTCCGACCTGCGTGGATCGGTGGATCGGCAGTCGGCCAGCTTGCCGGGCAAACCGCCGATGTCAGTGGCGCTCTTGCGACGCACCAACTCACGGGCCTTGCGCGCCGCGATCCGCGCCTGCGCCGACGAGACCGCCTTGTTGACCACCACCTTGGCATCAGCCGGGTTGGACTCAAACCAGTGGTTCAGCTGCTCGTTGCACACCCGCTGCACAAACGACTTCACCTCGGTGTTGCCCAGCCTGGTCTTGGTCTGCCCCTCAAACTGCGGTTCGGCCACCTTCACCGAAATCACCGCCGCCAGACCCTCCCGGATGTCATCGCCGGTAAGGTTGGGATCCTTGTCCTTGAGGAGCTTACGGTCCTTGGCGTACTTGTTGACCACCGACGTCAACGCGGCCCGAAACCCCTCCTCGTGAGTGCCGCCCTCGTGGGTGTTGATCGTGTTGGCGAAGGTGTGCACCGACTCCGAATACCCGGCGTTCCACTGCATCGCCACCTCTACCTCGTGACCCGGGCCCTTGCCGGAGAAATCCACCACGCTGCCGTGAATCGGCTGCTTGGTACGGTTGATGTGGCGCACGAAATCCACCAACCCCCCCGGGTATTGGAACTTGCGCTGGCGCACCTTGTGCGGGGCGGCCGCCTCCGCGGCCTGCTCCTGCGCGGACTTGGGCGCATCGGCGGTGTCGCTGACGACCTCGTCGACCACCTCTTCGGGGGCGACCCGTTCATCGGTGAGGGTGATGGTCAGGCCCTTGTTGAGAAACGCCATCTCCTGCAGCCGCCGCGCGACGGTCTCAAAGTCGTACTCGGTGCTCTCGAACACCGTCGGATCGGCCCAGAACCGCACCGTGGTGCCGGTCTTTCTGGTCGCCTCACCCTGCTTGAGGGTGCCCGGCACCGAATGCTCGTAATACTGAAACCACTCATAGCCGTCGCGGCTGACCTCCACCTCCAGCCGGCTGGACAGCGCGTTGACCACCGACACCCCCACCCCATGCAGGCCGCCCGAGACGGCGTACGCATCCGAGTCGAACTTGCCGCCCGCGTGCAGCTGGGTCATCACCACATCCACCGTGGGGATGCCCGAGGCGTGCATCGCCACCGGAATTCCGCGGCCATCATCGGTGACCTCAACCCCACCATCCTCAAGCAGCCGCACCGCGACCCGCGTCGCGTAGCCGGCCATCGCCTCGTCGACGGCGTTGTCGACCACCTCCCAGATCAGATGGTGCAAACCCCGCTCACCGGTCGAGCCGATATACATGCCGGGGCGTTTACGGACGGCCTCCAACCCTTCGAGAATGGTGATGGATTGGGCGCCGTACTCCGCATGTGCTTTCTTCTTCTGGGCAGCCACGGTCGGACAGGTCTCCTCGGGGGTCGCGTGCGAGCGGTAGGTCACCGCGTGCAGGTCTTCCTGGCCAGTCTACCGGGAATTGCGGGCGGCACTGATTCTGTGGCGGCGTTTCCACATACCTATATGCGCCGTGAGCCTGATTTCTCGGCCGTGGCCGCGTCCTGACGCTTGCGAAAGCGATTCGGCGCATTCTCGCGCCTCTCAGCCGACAATCAGCCGTAGGTGTCGCGGGGCCCGCGGCCGGCGATGTGCAGCGGCCCCTTGCGCCACGACGGAACCGCGGGACCGGTGATCTTCACCGACGTGACGACACCGTCACCGACCGCCGCGGCGATCTTCGCCAAGAGCTGCGCCTGCACCATCCGCAGCTGCGTCGCCCATGCCGTGGACTCCGCGGTGATGCTCAACACACCGTCGCGAAGCGCGGTGGGTGCGGCGTGCGCCGCGATCTGCTCACCGACCACCGAGCCCCACTGCCCGAACACCGAACCCTCGGCCACCCGGGTAGACCAGCCCCGGGTCTTGGCGAGGTCCCGGGCCACCGTCCCGAGCGGCTGCGGATCGCGGGAATCCGGGCCGGGGCCCGACCAACTGCGCCGCCGCGCCGCGCCAGCCACTCGGCGCGGGGTGGGGGAGCGGCGACCCTGCCCGACGTTTCTGCCCTGGCCGCGGGCCGCGCCGCGGGCTTCTTCGAGCGTGCGGCGCACCAAATCCATCCCCCGGTCGCTTTGCTGCGGCCCGCCGGAATCTTTCACCACGTCATCGTCATTCATGCCTGCACCGTCGAAACACGCCCCCCGTCATCGTCGCGCATACCGACCGTCACCCGGCGCACGTCCCAACCGGCCGGGACGTCATCGCCGACCGCCGCGGTCAGGAGGACCTGCTCCGCGGACTCGGCCACGGCGGCGAGCGCGCGACGGCGCGCCGAATCCAGTTCGGCGAAGACGTCGTCGAGCAGCAGCACCGGATCGGTGCCTTCGGAACGCAGGAGCTCATAGGCCGCCAACCGCAGTGCGAGCGCCATCGACCACGATTCACCGTGGGAGGCAAATCCTTTCGCCGGCTGATCACCGAGGCGCAATTCCAGATCGTCGCGGTGCGGCCCGACCAAACACACCCCGCGCTCGATCTCGGCATCCCGCCGCCCGGCCAAGGCGTCCAGCAGTGTCGCCTCGAGATACTCGACATCCGGGTCGGAGGGATCCAATTCGACACCGGCCCGGTAACAAACGTCGGCGGGACGTGAGGACGGCGCCAGCAGCTGATAGGCCTTCTCCACCTCGGGCCGCAACTCGGTGACCAACTCGAGGCGCGCGGCAAGCAGCCGCGCACCATGCGCGGCCAGGTGGCCATCCCAGACGTCAAGTGTGTCCAGCAGGGTGCGGTCGGGCCGGCCGCGCTGCCCGGCCGCCGTCTTCAACAGAGCCGCGCGCTGGCGCAGCACACGCTCGTAGTCGGCGCGCACACCGGAAACGGTGGGACGACGCAGCGTCGCCAGTTCGTCGAGATAGCGGCGGCGTTCACCGGGTTCCCCGCGAACCAAGGTCAAATCCTCGGGCGCGAACAGCACCGCCCGCAGCACGCCGAGGACCTCCCGGGCGGCGCGCACCGGCGATCGGTTCAATCGCGCCTTGTTGGCTTTGCCCGCGGTTATCTCCAGGTCGACGGCCAGTTCCCGGCCGTCGTTCACCACGATCGTCGACACCACCGCGCGGGCCGCACCTGCCCGCACCAGCGGCGCGTCCGTCGCCACCCGGTGGGAGCTGAGCGTCGACGAATACCACAGCGCCTCAAGCAGGTTCGTTTTGCCGTAACCGTTGGGTGCGAGGAACACGGTCCGCCCCTGCCGCAGGTCGACATCCACCTGGGCCCACGACCGAAAGTCGCGCAGCCCCAGGTGCCGGACGTACAACGCGCCTACCCCGAGAGGGGGACCCGCTTGACAGCGTGGCCACCGAACTGGTTACGCAATGCGGACACGGCTTTCATCGTAGGGGAGTCGTCCTGCCGGGAAAAGAAGCGCGCAAACAGCGACGCCGCGATCACCGGGACGGGGACGCGATGATGGATCGCCTCCTCGACCGTCCACCGTCCTTCGCCGGAATCCTCGGTGTAGCCGCTGATGTCCTTCAGTCCCGGGTCTTCCCTGAGCGCCTTGGCCAGCAGTTGCTGCAGCCAGGACCGAACCACCGTGCCGTTCGTCCAGGCCTGGATGACCGCCTGCGGATCGTTGATCAGTTCCTCGGCGGCGAGGAGCTCATATCCCTCCGCATAGGACGTCATCAAGCCATACTCGACGCCGTTATGCACCATCTTGGCGTAGTGCCCGGCTCCCACCGGTCCGGCGTGGACGAACCCGAGTTCCCGGGGGCCTGCCGGCCGCAGCGTATCGAAGACCGGCATCGCGCGCTGCACATCGGCGTTGCTGCCGCCGACCATCAAGCCATAACCTTCCTTCAGGCCCCAGATCCCGCCGGACACACCAGCGTCAACGAAGGCGATTCCGTTTTCTCCCAATAGTTTCGCGTGCGGGCGGTCCTCGGTGAACCGCGAGTTGCCACCATCGATGACCAGATCGCCGCGGCCCAGGACGTCGGCGAGCGCGGCGATGGTTTCGTGGGTGACAGGCCCGGACGGCACCATCACCCAGACAATGCGCGGCGGCGCAAGTGCCTGGGCCAGTGCCGCCAGCGAGAGCACGTCGGAAACCTCGGGCCGCGGGTCGTACCCGATCACCTCGTGTCCGCCGTCGCGCAGCCGCTCGCGCATGTTGAAGCCCATCTTGCCCAGACCGACCAAACCGAGCTGCATGTATGCCCTCTCTCGATTTCGGGATCAAGAACCGGTCAGCCAGGCAGCCGCACCGGCATCAACAGATAGACGTAGTCGGTGTGCGTCGCCGGGAACGGCACGGTGGCGGACCCGTCGAGATCCCCGCCCTCGCTCGTCGGACGCAGCACCGCGGGCCGACTCGGGGTGGTGAAACCGAAGGTCACCTTTTCGCTGTGCAACGATCCGAGGCCGTCGGTCAGGTAGGTGGGATTGAACGCAATCGTCAGGGGGTCGCCGGCGAACTCCACCGAAAGGTCCTCTTCGGCGCGTCCCACATCGTCCGCCCCGGCCGACAACCGCAACGAGCCGTCTGCGAACTCCATCCGCACCTGCGCCCCGCGATCGGCGACCAACGCGACGCGTTTGATGGCTTCCGTCAGCTCTCCCACGCCGAGCGTGGCCACCGCGGTGTGCTCGGCGGGCAACAACTGACGAAACTTGGGGAAGTCAGCGTCAAGCAGGCGGGTGGTGCTGCGCTTGCCCTCGCTGCGGATTCCGAGCAGCCCTTCCTTGCCGACCGCCGCACCCGCCCCGAGGGCCAGATGCACATCACCGGCGCCGACGCCCGCCTTCGCGGCCTCGGCCAACGTCTTCGCCGGCACCAGGACGGCGGCCTCCATGTCCGCCGCACCGGTCGACCACGTCAGTTCACGTACTGCCAGCCGGAACCGATCGGTAGCCGCCAAAACCACGGTGTCCCCGGAGATCTCGACGCGGATGCCCGTCAGCATCGGCAACGTGTCGTCCCGGCCGGCCGCCACCGCGACCTGGCCGATGGCCTCTGCAAACACCTCGGCGGAGATCACGCCGGTCTCATCGGGCAACTCGGGCAGCGCGGGGTAGTCCTCCACCGCCATCGTCGGCAGCGAGAACCGCGCACTCCCGCACGTCAATGACACGCGGGTCCCGTCGACGCTCACATCGACGGGCTTGGCCGGCAACGCCCTGGTGATGTCGGATAGGAGCCGACCCGATACCAAAACCTTTCCCGGAGAGGCGATTTCGGCTGGGACCGTCACTTCGGCGGATACTTCGTAGTCGAAGCCCGAGATCGTCAGTCCCGACTCGGTGCCGGCCAGCAGCACCCCCGCCAGCACGGGCACCGTCGGCCGCGTCGGCAGGTTGCGCGCCACCCACGCGACCGCGTCAGCGAAGTCCTCGCGGACCAGCCGGAACTTCAGATCGGTCAGACCTACCGTCGTCGCCACTTCAGTGTCTCTCCCAAATCCCCAAGGCCTTACCTGCGGTTACCGCGGTGTGGAACACCCGTGACCGCCACACGCTCCGACGACCGTAAATGGCCTTCGAAGCACCACCGTAGAGCTTTTGGTGGCTTGATCAAAGCTAATCGACCGGGCTGACAGGCGGGCGGTGCGGATCGGGCCCGGGGGTGTGGAGAAGGCCTTCCACAGGGGCTTCTTCTGAAGGATGTATCCGGAGATATTGGAGCAGTAGTAGTAGGCGCTGTGCATGCTGTGGAGTAGTTGTCGTTCTCGCTGGATGGCGATTGTCGGCGAGTGTGCGCATCGTGGGGAAGCGGCGGGACCGGACGGTGAACCCGGTGTGCATCGGCGATGCCTCTGCACCGCGATGTTGGCGGCGGCGCACACCGGTCCACCGATTGTGAACAAGTTATGCACAACCCAAATCGGGCGGGATGAAGGTGCCGGAGGAAGGCGGGGAGGAACACCATTCAGCGCTTGGAACGCTGCCGGATCCGTGTCGTGAGCTCCTTCACGTGATCGAACACCTCACGCCGGTGTGCCATCTCGTTGAGGATCTTCTTCTGGGCGTACATCACGGTGGTGTGATCACGGCCGAACGCCTGGCCGATCTTCGGCAGCGAGAGGTCGGTGAGTTCCCGGCAGAGGTACATCGCGATCTGGCGTGACTGGGCCAGGGCGCGGGTCTTGCCGGGACCGCGAAGTTCCTCGACGGTGGTCCCGAAATATTCGGCGGTGGCGGCCATGATCGTCGCCGTGCTGATCTGCATCGTCCCGACGTCGGAAATGAGGTCGCGCAGGACGATCTCTGCCAGGGCGCGGTCGATCGGGGTCTTGTTGAGCGACGCGAACGCGGTCACCCGGATGAGCGCACCCTCGAGCTCGCGGATGTTGCGCTCGATGGCGGTGGCGATGAGCTCGAGCACCTCGTCGGGTACGTCGAGCCGTTCCACTTGGGCTTTCTTACGTAGGATGGCGATCCGGGTCTCGAGCTCAGGGGGCTGCACGTCGGTGATCAAGCCCCACTCGAACCGGGTGCGCAGCCGGTCTTCGAGGGTGGCCAGCTGCTTGGGTGGTCGGTCCGACGAGATGACGATCTGCTTGTTGGCGTTGTGCAGCGTGTTGAAGGTATGGAAGAACTCCTCCTGGATGCCTTCCTTGCCCTCGATGAACTGGATGTCGTCGACCAGCAGGACGTCGATGTCGCGGTAGCTCCGTTTGAACGCGACCTTGCGGTCGTCGCGCAGAGAGTTGATGAAGTCGTTCGTGAACTCCTCGGTCGAAACGTACTTCACGCGCATGCCGGGGAAGAGCCGCTGCGTGTAGTTCCCGGCCGCGTGCAGGAGGTGGGTTTTTCCGAGCCCGGACTCGCCCCAGATGAACAGCGGGTTGTATGCGCGTGCCGGCGCCTCGGCAATCGCCAGCGCGGCGGCGTGAGCAAACCTGTTGGATGCGCCGATGACGAACGTGTCGAAGGTGTAGCGCTTGTTGAGGCTGATGCCTCCGGACGGGCCCGCGTCGCCGTTCTGAGGTTTGTCGGTGAAGTACGACGGCCAGGATTCCTGCGCGCTGGCCAACGCCTCGCTGTCCTCGTCGATCTCGTCGTTGTCGGGTTCGGAGTTAGCTGGAGATTGGCCGGCCGGGTCGGCGTCGGTTTTATCGGGTGGTGCGATCCGGACCGCGAGTTCGACACGGTGACCGAGCTGACGGCTAAGGGCGTCGACGATGCGCGTGCGGAGATGCCCGCGCTCGATCTCGTTCTGGACGAAGCTGCTGGGAACGGACAACAACGCGAAGCCTTCGGCGATCGTCAACGGTTTGACCAGCGTCAACCAGGCACGTTGTTGGGGTGTGAGGTGGG